>WNGA01005706.1_pt1 | contig 20947 bp, 18 predicted proteins | sample 5400061 | NCBI WGS metagenome assembly WNGA01 (sample SAMN13153366, study PRJNA577476) | soil metagenome | isolation source: 100 cm soil or saprolite under grassland replicate 2 | place: USA:California | collected 2016-06-15
AATGGGCGCTTTTCGATCTTAGGTAGGCGCCGACCCGGCTTAGCCGGCTGTCTTCGCAGATCACTCGGCGGTATAGCTCTTCCCACGTCTCGTGCGTGAATTTGTCCCGTTGCGCAGGCGCAAGATACTTCCGTACATCGTGTATCGGACTCTCAAACGAGCATTTCATAGTCTCGTTGCCGTGTTTTCTCCATTGCGTTTGGCTTACCAGGTTGACCACGCGCCAATGCCCATTCGGCGCCATTTCCGATGCGAAAACAATATTCCGGAAAAGTTGACTGTGGAATCTGTCTCCGATCATTTTGCAGTCAATACTCCTGCGTGTAGCCTCTCCACAAGCTGCTTTGTTCAAATATCGCGCCAACAATCCGGCGGTATCTGTCGGCTTCTCTCTCGGCTTTGTTGGTCCAGGATGCGCGAGTGTGTTTCCGGACGTGAACTTCGCTTCTATGCAGACGACGAGACGACCTTCGTCCACTAACATTACGTCGGGTTCTGTCTTGTACCGGCCGATATCCTTTTCTAATCTTCTTCGGACCTCCTCAAGCGGGCCATACGACTCGGGCTGGCCGCCGTCCAGGTCAACGCGATGGCCCCAAAGGTAAAGACAAGGTTCACGTTTCGTCTCTATGTTGGTAAGCGCGCGAACCGCGTCGCGAAGTGCCGACGCTTCCGCCAAACCTACGAATACGTTCCAAGTGAGTGCGTCTTCCGACAGCTCGTATCCAAGCCGATGGGTTTCCGCTTTTCCCGCCGACTTTAGCGCGACCGTCTCCGCCAGATCAGGTCGAATTAGCAAATTGCGAAGCCGTGCCTGCCGGTTATCCTCTGGATCGGGACCATTCCAGTAGACAAATGTGCCCGTGTGCAACCGTATTCCGTGCGCTGGGCAGTAGGGCAGTCCGCTTTTCCTTTTCCTATATGGAGCGATCTGCAGCTTCGAAGAACATCCTGTCAGAGGACAGCGGGTCCACCGCCCACCACGAGCTCGCGTAGTGTCGAAGTCTTCATGCCCGAATGATTTAAGGCATTCGGATTTCATTACATTGAATTCGGTCGTGGAGCCACCAGAAAGGCGAATTCCGGCCGCGGATTAGCGAAGGGCAAGAACATCAAACATGTCGTAGAGCCCGGCCGGGCGTCCACGCAGCCATTTCGCGGCGCGCAAGGCGCCGAGCGCGTACGTCATGCGGCTCTGCGAGCGCACCGTCAGCTCGAGGCGCTCGCCCACGCCGGCGAAGATCACCGTGTGCTCGCCGACGATGTCTCCGCCGCGGATGGCATGGAAGCCGATCTGCCTGGCCGGCCGCTCGCCGGTGTCGCCCTGCCGCCCGTGCCTTTCGACTTTTTTCAGATCCCTTTTTAGGGAAGAAGCGATGATCTCGCCGAGCTTCAACGCGGTCCCCGAGGGCGCATCGACCTTGTGACGGTGATGCGCTTCGACGATCTCGACGTCGTAGGCGTCGCCAAGCGCCTGCGCCGCCGTCCCGGCGAGCTTGAACACGACGTTCACGCCGACGGCGAAGTTCGGCGACATGGCGATCGGGATACGCTTCGCGGCCTCCGAAATGGATTGAAGTTGTTGTTGGTTAAATCCGGTAGTGCCGATCACGCATGCCTTGGCATGCTTGAGGTGCGCGAGGGTGCCTTCCGGCCGTGTGAAGTCGATCAGTACGTCGCTTTTTGAAATGACCGAGGGGTCGGAGCCGACCCTGATGCCGCCCAGTTCAGCGCCGACAGCCGGACTGCCGGCCACGTCGAGCGCGGCGGCGAGCGAGAGCTCGCGGTCGGCGAGTATCGCTTCGATCAGCGTGCGGCCCATGCGGCCGCCGGCGCCGGCAATCGCGATCTTCATCGCCCGGCGGCCGACGTCGGCAGCATGTCTCCATCCATGCGCGCGAGCTTGCCGTCCTCGAAAAACAGCGCGAGTCTGCGGCTCTCGCGCTTGCCGTCCGCAGTTTCGCGCAGGTACACGTAATCCCAGCGCTCGGCGTGGAAGATGTCGGTGAGCAGCGGCGAGCCGAGGATCTGCTTCACCTGGTCCTTGGTCATGCCGTTCTTGAGCTGCGACGCCATCTGCTGCGAGACGTAGTTGCCCTGCTGGATCTCGATCTTGTACGGCGTGACGCCGGGAATGCGCATACCGCGCGACGCCGGCGGGATGAGGGCCGCCTTCGGCAGTTGCGGCGCGACGACTGGCCTCGGCTCCGCAGCGACGGGCGGCGCGGGCTTCTTCGCCACCATCGGGTCCACGGAGCCGGCAAGCTGGCCGACAAATGGGATATTGTTCGCCTGCAGGTCGTACTGGACGAGGAGCGTCGTATCCCCGGACTCGAGCGCGAACAGCGGCTGCGTCAACTCGCCGGCGCGCGGCGCGTAGCGCGACAGCTCGTCCGGGCCCGCCTTGCGAACCACCAGCTTCGCGGGATCGATCAGCGCGACCAGCGCTTCGTAGATCGTCCGGCTGTCCGCGTCCGGTGGAAGGGCGAGACGGCGCTGCAGCTCCGCGCCGAGCTTCACATCCTTGCTCAGAATCGCGTGCGCGGAGTCCGTGAGGAAGCCGCCGTAGACGTACGTGGCGGCCTGCCGCTCCGTCACGGGTCCCTGGGCATGAGCGCCAGCGCAGACCAGCGCGCCGACCAGCGCTGCTCCGATCATCCAGCGGGGAGTTCTGACCATGCGCATATAATGACAGCCGATGAGCACGGTGCAAAGCCTGAAGGAGAGCGGCCTCAAGGCGACGCTGCCGCGACGCAAGATCCTGGAGCTGTTCGAGTCGAGCAAGGTGCGCCATCTCTCGGCCGAGGACGTGTACAAGGCGCTCATCGCGGAAAGCATCGACATCGGGCTAGCGACGGTCTACAGGGTGCTGACGCAGTTCGAGCAGGCGGGGCTGCTGTCGCGCCAGCACTTCGAGACCGGCAAAGCGGTCTACGAGCTGAACCAGGGCGGCCACCACGACCACCTGGTGTGCCTGCAATGCGGCCGCGTCGAGGAGTTCTACGACCCAGACATCGAGCGCCGGCAAAACGAGGTCGCGCGGCAGCGCGGCTTCCAGCTGCACGGGCATTCGCTCGCGCTGTACGCCGACTGCACCAAGAAGGACTGCCCGTACCGGCCGGTTTAAGACCGTAGCGGCACGGCTCAGCCGTCGAGCAGCTCGGCCGCGTGCTTGCGTGCGGTCGCTTCCGATCCCCCCAGCATCCGCGCCAGCTCATCGGCTTTCCACGCCCGGATGATCTCGTAACCGACCACTGCTCGTCGCCGCTGGCGGCGACTTGCGGCAGGTGCGTGACGCATAGCACCTGGCGCTCCTTTCCGAGCTTGCGCAGCGACCTGCCGATGGTCTCGGCGACCGCGCCGCCGATCCCGGCGTCGATCTCGTCGAATACCAGCGTGCCGACCGGCGAGCCTCTGGCCGCGACCAGCTGGATGGCGAGGCTGATGCGCGAGAGCTCGCCGCCCGAGGCGACGCGCGCCAGCGGCCGCAACGGCAGGCTGGGATGCGAAGTGACTTCGAATTCGACGCTTTCCGCGCCCGCGGCTCCCGCTTCGTCGAGAAGCGTGAGGGAAACCGCAAAGCGGCCGCCCGCCATCGCCAGCTGCTGCATCGCGGCGCTCACTGCCTTGGAAAGCGCCTGCGCAGCATCGCGCCGTTTCGCCGACAGTTTTTTCGCCGCCGCTTGGTAGCGCTCGCGCGCGAGCGCCACTTCGCGCTCGAGCGCCTGCGGATCGACCGCAAGCTCGAGCTCGGCGAGGCGCTTCTCGAGCGCGGCGAGCCGCTCGGGAAGCGCCTCGGGACGGATGCGGTGCCGGCGCGCGGCGGCGTGCAGGGCCTCGATGCGCGCCTCGACTTCGTGCAGCGCGGCCGGGTCGAGCTCGACGCGCGAGGCGTACTGGCGCAGCTCGCGGGCCGCCTCGCCGGCCTGCGCCGCGGCGGACTCGAGCAGCTCCACGATCGCGCCGAGGCGCGCGTCGTGCGCCGACAGCGAGCGCAGCCGGCCCGCCACCGCGCTGAGCTGCGCGAGGCAGGCGCCCTCCGACTCGGCAAGGGCTTCGAGCGAGGATTGCGCCCCGGCGAGCAGGCTCGAGCCGTGCTGCAGCCGCGTGTGCTCGGCTGCGACCTGATCCCATTCACCCTCACGAGGGTTGAGTTTTTTCAATTCGTTGCTTTTTTCTTCGATGTCGGCACGCTCAACCTCCCGGGCCGCGTAGTTCTTCTGCGCTTCTTCGGCCACCGCCTCGAGCCGCTTCCAGGCGCGGTGGGCATCGGCGGTCGCTGTCGAGAATTCCTGCGCACCGGCATGCGCATCGAGCAGCTCGCGCTGCGCCGCGGGGCGCAGCAGCGACTGGTGCTCGTGCTGGCCGTGGATATCGACCAGGTGCTCTCCGGCTTCCCTCGCCTGTGCCAGGGTGGCGGCGTGGCCGTTGATGAAGCAGCGCGAGCGTCCCGAGCGATCGATGGTCCTTCGCAGGATGATCTGGCCCGCATCTCCGGTCAGATCACGCTCGCCGAGCCACTTCGACAAGTGTTCATCGATATCGAATCCCGCCGACAGCTCGGCGCGCTCCGCGCCCGCGCGCACGCAGTCGCCCTCGGCGCGGCCGCCCACCAGCAGCTCGATCGCATCGACCAGGATCGACTTGCCGGCGCCGGTCTCTCCCGTGAGCACGCCGAATCCCGCGTCGAACTCGAGCGACGCGTTCTCGATGATGACGAAGTTGCGGATGTCTAGCGCGCGCAGCACCGCCTACTCCGAGCCGCGTTCCTTCTCCAGCGTCCCGCTCCAGCGCAGCTTCTCGCGCAGCGTCGCGAAATAGCGGTAGCCGGGCGGGTGCACGAAACGCACTGTGTCGGCCGAGCGCTTGAGCACCAGCCGGTCGCCCTGCTGCATGTCGGCGAGCGCAAAGCCGTCGAAATGCGCGCGCGCGTCGACCGCACGTACCAGCACGATCTCGATCACGGCTGCATCGCTGACGCTCACCGGGCGCGCCGAGAGCGTGTGCGGATTGAGCGGCACCAGCGTCACGGCAGGCACGGCCGGATGCAGGATCGGCCCCTGGGCCGAGAGCGCGTAGGCGGTCGAGCCGGTCGGAGTGGCGACGATCACGCCGTCGGCGCGCAGCGTATAGACGAATTCGCCGCCGAGCAGCAGGTCGAACTCGATCAGGCGTCCCTGCGAGCCCTTGCTCACCACCGCCTCGTTGAGCGCGATGGTGCGCAGGATCGAAGCGTCCTTGCGCCGGATTTCCGCTTCCAGCAGCGCGCGCTCCTCGATCGAGTACTTGCCGTCGAGGAGCGCGCCGATGCCCGCCTGCATGTCGGCGTGCCCGATGTCGGTCATGAAGCCGACGCGGCCCTGGTTCACGCCGACGACGGGCACGCGGTGGCGCACCAGGTTGCGCGCCGCCGCGAGCATGGTGCCGTCGCCGCCGACCACTACGGCGAGATCGGCGCCTGTTCCGATCTTTTCATAGTCGCAACCGGGCACACCGAGACCGGACGCGGTGTCGCGCTCGATCAGCACCTCGCAGCCGCGGCGCTCGAGCAGCTGGCGCAGCTCGCGCAGCGACGTCGCGATTTCCGGGCTGCGCAGCTTGCCGATCAGGGCGACGCGGCGGAACGCGAGCTGCATGCGTCGAGTGTACAATGATTTCCATGCTCGACAAGCGCGCGCAGATCCTGCTCAAGACGCTGGTCGAGCGCTACATCACAGAGGGCCAGCCGGTCGGCTCGCGCACGCTGTCGAAGTACTCCGGGCTCGATCTGTCGCCGGCGACGATCCGCAACGTGATGGCCGAGCTCGAGGAGATGGGATTCATCTCGAGCCCGCATCCCTCCGCCGGCCGCGTGCCGACGCCGCTCGGCTACCGCTTCTTCGTCGACACGCTGCTGGTGGTGAAGCCGCTCGAGAGCGACGAGGTGCACCGGCTCGAGGGCGAGCTGCATCCCGACAATCCGCAGCGCGTGATCCACGCCGCCTCGCAGCTTCTTTCGCAGCTCACGCAGTTCGCGGGCGTGGTGATGACGCCGCGGCGCCGCGCGGTCACTTTCCACCACATCGAGTTCCTCAGGCTCTCCGAGAAGCGCGTGCTGCTGATCGTCGTCACGCCCGACGGCGACGTGCAGAACCGGATCCTGTTCACGGAGCGCGATTTCACGGCCTCCGAGCTGGTCGAGGCGGCGAACTTCGTCAACCAGAACTACGCCGGCCAGAGCTTCGAGGACGCGCGCTCGCGCCTGCAGGGCGAGCTGCGCGAGCTGCACCGCGACATGATCCAGCTCATGACCGCGGCGGTCGACGCCGGCAACCGCGCGCTCGCCGAGGGCAGCGAGCAGTACGTCATCTCCGGCGAGCGCAACCTCTTCAGCGTGCAGGACCTGTCGCAGAACATGAGCCGCCTGCGGCAGCTGTTCGAGCTGTTCGAGCGCAAGACCTCGCTGCTGCAGATCCTCGACCTGTCGCTGCGCGGCCAGGGCGTGCAGATCTTCATCGGCGGCGAATCGGGCTTCAGCGCGCCAGATGAAGTGAGCGTGGTGACCTCGCCTTACCGGGTCGACGGCGCGGTGGTGGGCACGGTGGGCGTCATCGGGCCCACGCGCATGGCCTACGACCGCGTGATCCCGATCGTCGACGTCACCGCCAAGCTGCTCTCCAGCGCGCTCTCACAGCACTGAAAGGCATCCTTCTAGTAAACCTGGGAACACCGGCGGCGCCGACCGCCGAAGCAGTCCGCCGCTACCTCGCCGAGTTCCTCTCCGATCCGCGCGTCGTGCGGCTGCCGCGCTGGCTCTGGCTGCCGTTTCTGCATGCATTCGTCCTGACGACGCGGCCGGCGCGGTCTGCCGAAAAGTACGCGCTGATCTGGACGCCTGAAGGCTCGCCGCTTGCCGTGCACACGGCACGGCAGGCAGAGTTGCTGCAACGCTCTCTGCCTGCTTGCAACGTCGGATACGCGATGCGCTACGGCGCTCCGACGATCGCTTCGGCTCTCGAGAAGCTGGAGCCGCCGCTCACCGTGATCCCGCTTTATCCGCAATATTCGGACAGCGCCACCGGAAGCGTCGCTGACGCCTTGCCGCAGCCGGTGCGCATGGTGCGCGATTTTCACGCTCATCCGGCCTACATCGAGGCGCTGGCGCAGAACGTCCGCCGCTATTGGGCGGCGCACGGGCGCGGCACGATTCTGCTCATGAGCTTCCATGGGCTGCCGAAACGCGGCGCCGGGACATACGAAGCGCAATGCCGCGCGACTGCACGCCTGTTTGCAGAAAAACTTGCATTGAAAGACGACGCATGGCGGCTGACCTTCCAGTCGCGCTTCGGCTTCGCCGAGTGGCTGCAGCCTTATACCGCTGCGACGCTGGTCGAGCTCGGGAAAGGCGGCTGCAAGCGCGTCGACGTGGTGTGCCCGGGATTCGTCTCCGACTGCCTGGAGACGCTCGAGGAATTGGGCATCACCGCCAGGAAGGCCTATCTGGCCGCGGGCGGCGGAGAATTCCACCTCATCCCCTGCCTTAACGAAGCGCCCGAGTGGATCGAAGCGCTCGGGCGCATCGCGCTCGCCTAGCGCCCGATCAGCCCCTTGAGCCGGTCCTCGAGGCGCTCGCGGATTTTCTCGCCGGCCTTGGACTTGGCGAGGTCGGCGGCGGCCGCGCCGTAATCGACCTGGTACTTCATGGCGTCGAACGGCCCGCTCAGGCGCACCGGGACCGTCAGGCCCGAAAGCTGCGCCGGGTCGGCGCCGCCCTGCCCGTGTGTCGTGGCGACCACCGCTGCCTTGGTGACGTAGTCGATGCTCGAGTTGCCGATGTCGATGTCGCCGCGGCCGGTGAGACGGAAGAGCGGCGCCTTGACGTCGAGGTCCTCGTTGTGCGCGACGCCGTTCTTGATCGTGAAGCTCGCGGCAAACTCGCTGAAGTCGGTCTTTTCCGGCGCGCGCGCCGACTGTGCCGACTGCTGCCCGAGCGCCGACTTCCCCTTGCGCAGGACTGCCGCGATGTCGATGCCCTTGATCGCGCCGTCGCGCAGGTCGACTTTCGCCGTCCCGGCAAGCGACTTCTTCATGGCGTTCACGCTGTTGCCCGCCGCGGCGACATCGAGCGCGAGATTGCCGCGCCCTTCCAGCCGGTCCTGCTGCGCGACGTCCCTTAGCAGCGGGCCGATGGCGACGCCGGTCAGCGTCTCTTTCAGCGCCACCCGGCCGTCGGCCTTGAGCATGGCCGCGCCCGCGACCGACCCCTCGTACAGGCTGGCGGCATGCGGCGCGACGTCGAGCCGGCCGTTCGCGGCGTGCACCTCGGCCTTGAGGTTGGCGAGCTTGAGCCCTCGAACCTGCAGCGCGCCGAACTGCATCCGGCCGTCAGCGTTGAGGTCCTTCAGCGCCGAGAGGTCGACCGGCGTGTCGGCTTGCTCGCCCGCTGCCGGCACCGGTTTGCCCGCGCCCGGCTGCGGCGCCGGCGCGGCCGAGGTTTTCTTTTCCGGCGGCAAGTAGCGGTCTAGATTCAGCCGGTCGACGTTGAGGTCGAACACGTAGGCCGCCGGCGTGAACTTCGTGAGGCCGAGCTTCGCCTGCAGGCTGGTGTCGTCGAATTTCGACGACAGCTCGGCATTCGCCGTCTGCTTCTCGAGGTCGGCGCGCAGGCTGCCGCTGATGGGAATCTCGAGGTTCGTTCCGGCGACGGTCCCGCTGAGCCTGGCATCGAGCTTCGACGCCGAGTAGGACTTGCCAGCAAGGTCGAAGCGGTAATCGGCGCTGATGTCGAGCTTCAGATCGAGGTCGGGGTTGCGTCCCTTTGCGGCGGCGTGGAGCGCGAGTTTGCCCTCCGCGCGCTCGGCGATTCGCCCAGTGCTCAACTTGAGGTCGCTCAACGCAAGCTCCTGCCCCGAAGCCAGGTCGCGATAGGAAAGCGAGGAGCGCTCGAGGTGCACGCTGCCGATGTCGAAACCAACGGCCTTGCCCCGGTCCTTGACCGGTTCGGAGGGCGCCTTGGACGTGGCGGGCGCCGCCGCCGCTTCGAGCAAGTCGCTGAAGTTGAAGCGGCCGTCCTTCTGCTTGACGACCCGCACTTTCAGGCCCGAGACGCGGATGCCGTCTACCACGACCTGGCCGAGGAGCAGCGGCAATAGCGCGACCGAAGCGTGCGCCGACTCGAGCGCGAGGAATTGCTCGTCGCGCCCGCGCTCCGAGAGCGTGAGACCGGCCACCTTCGCGCCGAGGCTCGGAAAGACGGCGACCCGCAGGTCGCCCTGGAGCTTGAGCGTGCGGCCGGTGCGCTCCTTGGCCAGACGCTCGATTTCGGGCTTATAGCGGTTGGCGTCGAAGGTGAACGCGAAGATCACCACGGCCACGAGCACCAGGACCACCACGCCGCCGGCGCCGAGCAGGCCGTATTTGAGCGATTTATTCATATAATCAATCAGTTCATCAATAAATGGTGTTTCGCAGCCACCACGTCGGATGGCTTGAAACGCGGCCCTCCGGTCCCCAATTCGACAAGATGCAGGAAGAGACCGTTCAGCCCCAGGATTCGCAAAACGGCGATAAATCCGCCGAAGAGCTGCTCGCCGAGGCGCAGGCCAAGATCGAGCAGCAGCGCGAGGCAATGCTGCGGGCCGTGGCCGAGGCAGACAACGTCCGCAAGCGGACGCTGGCTGAAGCCGCCAGTGCGCAGAAATACGCTCTCGAGCGTTTCGCCGAGGGACTGCTGCCGGTCGTGGACAGCCTCGAAGCCGCGCTGGAAAGCAAGGATATCAGTGGTATCGAGCTCACCCTGCGGCAACTGAAAGCGGCGCTTGAGAGAGCCAGCATCCAGCAGATCAATCCGGCCCCTGGCGAGCGCTTCGATCCGCACCGCCACCAGGCGATGGCCGCGGTGGAGGCCGACTGCGAGCCGAACACGGTCGTCGCAGTGATGCAGAAAGGTTATCTGCTGCACGACCGGGTGCTGCGCCCGGCGCTCGTCACGGTCGCCAAGGCGGTTGAAAAACGCGGCCGAAACCCCATATCAGACACAGACTTAGATTAGGACGGACTCACATGGCGAAAATCATCGGCATCGACCTTGGAACCACCAACTCCTGCGTCGCGATCATGGAGGGCGGCAAGCCCAAGGTGATCGAGAACTCGGAAGGCTCGCGCACGACCCCTTCTGTGGTGGCCTATACCGAGGACAGCGAAATCCTGGTCGGCGCGCCGGCCAAGCGCCAGGCCGTGACCAACGCGAAGAACACCATTTACGCCGTCAAGCGCCTCATCGGCCGCCGCTTCGAAGACAAGGAAGCGCAGAAGGCGATCAAGCTGTCGCCCTACAAGATCGTGCGCGCCGACAACGGCGACGCCTGGGTCGAAGTACGCGGCAAGAAAATTGCGCCGCAGCAGGTCTCGGCCGAGGTGCTGCGCAAGATGAAGAAGACCGCCGAGGACTACCTTGGCGAGGAAGTGACCGAAGCCGTGATCACGGTGCCGGCCTACTTCAACGACTCGCAACGCCAGGCGACCAAGGACGCCGGGCGCATCGCCGGGCTGGACGTCAAGCGCATCATCAACGAGCCGACCGCCGCGGCGCTCGCCTTCGGCATGGACAAGGCGCCGAAGAAGGACATGAAGATCGCCGTCTATGACTTGGGCGGCGGCACCTTCGACATCTCGATCATCGAGATCGCCGACGTCGACGGAGAAAAGCAGTTCGAGGTGCTCTCGACCAACGGCGACACCTTCCTCGGCGGCGAGGACTTCGACCAGCGGCTGATCGATTACGTGGTGGTCGAGTTCAAGAAGGACCAGGGCGTCGACCTCTCGAGGGACGTGCTCGCGCTGCAGCGGCTGAAGGAATCGGCCGAGAAGGCGAAGATCGAGCTCTCGTCGTCGCAGCAGACCGAGATCAGCCTGCCCTACATCACGGCCGACCAGAACGGGCCGAAGCACCTGGCGATGAAGATCACGCGCGCCAAGTTCGAGTCCCTGGTCGACGACCTGATCGAGAGGACCATCGAGCCCTGCCGCATCGCGATCAAGGACGCAGGCGTCAAGGTCTCCGACCTCGACGACGTGATCCTGGTCGGCGGCCAGACGCGCATGCCGAAGGTGATCGACAAGGTGCGCGAGCTTTTCGGCAAAGAGCCGCGCAAGGACGTCAATCCTGACGAGGCGGTCGCGGTAGGCGCCGCGATCCAGGCCGGGGTGCTGAAAGGCGACGTCAAGGACGTGCTACTGCTCGACGTCACGCCGCTGTCGCTCGGCATCGAGACCCTCGGCGGCGTCATGACCAAGCTCATCAACAAGAACACGACGATCCCGACCAAGGCGCAGCAGGTGTTCTCGACCGCGGACGACAACCAGAACGCGGTGACGATCCACGTGCTGCAAGGCGAGCGCGAGATGGCCGCGGGCAACAAGTCTCTCGGACAGTTCAACCTCACGGACATCCCGCCTGCGCCGCGCGGCATGCCGCAAATCGAGGTCACGTTCGACATCGACGCCAACGGCATCCTGCACGTGTCGGCGAAGGACAAGGCGACCGGCAAGGAGAACAAGATCAAGATCCAGGCGAGCTCGGGCCTGAACGAGGCCGAGATCCAGCGCATGGTGAAGGACGCCGAGGCGCACGCCGAGGAAGACCGCAAGGCACTCGAGCTGGTAAACGCGCGCAACCAGTGCGAAGCGCTGGTGCACTCGGTCCGCAAGTCCCTCAAGGACTACGGCGACAAGCTTGACGCCGGCGAGAAGGACAGGATCGAGGCCGCGCTGAAGGACGCCGAGGGCGCGCTCAAATCCGAGAACAAGGGCGAAATCGACGCCAAGGCGCAGGCGCTGGCGCAGGCCGCGCAGAAGCTGGGCGAGAAGATGTACGCGGAGGCGCAGGCGAAGGCGCAGGCCGAGCAAGGCGGCGCGCAGCAGGCGCAGGCCGAGCCGGCGAAGAAGGACGAGAACGTCGTCGATGCCGAGTTCACCGAGGTGAAGGACAAGAAGACCGGCTGAGCTTCTCCTTTCGGGAGGAAGGCTTCGGGCATGGCGAAGCGCGATTATTACGAGGTGCTCGGAGTCAACCGGGACGCCGCCGACGGCGACCTGAAGAACGCCTATCGCAAACTGGCGATGAAGTGGCACCCGGACCGCAATCCGGAGAATCCCAAGGCCGAGGAGCGCTTCAAGGAAGCGAAGGAAGCCTACGAGATCCTCTCCGACGCGGGCAAGCGCGCAGCCTACGACCAGTTCGGCCACGCCGGCGTCGATCCGCACGCTGCGGGCGCGGCGGCCGGCAGCATGGGCGGCTTCGGCGACATCTTCAGCGACATCTTCGGCGAGATCTTCGGCGGCGGCCGCAGCGGCCGCTCGACCGTGTTCCGCGGCGCCGACCTGCGCTACAACCTGGAGATCACGCTCGAGCAGGCGGCGCACGGCTTCGAGACCAAGATCCGTATTCCGGCGATGGCCGCATGCGATATCTGCAAGGGCACGGGCGCCCGGCCCGGCACCCAGCCCGCCACCTGTCCCACGTGCCGCGGCGCCGGCCAGGTGCGCGTATCCCAGGGCCCGTTCTCGATCGCCCAGACCTGCCCGCGCTGCCACGGCAGCGGCAGCGTGATTCCGAACCCCTGCGCGCAATGCTCGGGATCGGGGCGCGTGAAGCTGCAGAAGACGCTGTCGGTGAAGATCCCCGCGGGCGTCGACCAGGGAGACCGCGTGCGCCTGTCAGGCGAAGGCGAGCCCGGCGTCAACGGCGGCCCGCCCGGGGATCTCTACGTCCAGGTGCACATCAAGCCGCATCCGGTGTTCACGCGCGACCACGACGACCTGCACTGCGAGATGCCGATCTCGATCACTGCTGCCGCGCTCGGCGGCGAGATCTCGATCCCGACGCTCGACGGCTCTGCGAAGATCCGCGTCCCGGCCGAGACGCAGACCGGCAAGACCTTCCGCCTGAAGGGCAAGGGCATAAAAGGCGTGCGCAGCCAGGCCCACGGCGATCTGTTCTGCCACGTGGTGGTCGAGACCCCGGTCAGCCTGACCGAGCGCCAGCGCCAGTTGCTGCGCGAGTTCGACGCCATCACCCAGCAGGACAGCGCGCGCCACAACCCCCGCGCCAAGGGCTGGTTCGACAAGGTCAAGGAATTCTTCGAAAGCTAGGTAATGCAGCGCGGCGGTCTCGCTGTGAGCCGGTTAAACTGCCGGCCAAATGCGGCTGATCGCGTTCCTCGAATATGTCGCAGTGATCATCGGCAGCGTCGGGATGGTCGCCGGCCAGTACTTCGGACTCGCCAAGGGCTTTCATCTTGGCGTGTTCGTGGCCGGCGCGGGCTTCGCGCTCGCCGGTACCGATGCCATCGCCACCCGCCGCATGTGTTTCCGTCCCTCCGACGACGTGTATGCGAACTACGCGGGCGCGCCGGCGCTGATCGTCGGCATGATGGTGCTGGTCGTCGGCGCGGGGATGATCGCGGCGGCCTACCTTCTCGACAACGACCAGTGGCAGTCGACGGTGAACTACCTGATGCGCCGCCCCGCCCCTCTCCTCGGCACGGGAGGATTGTTCGTCATCGGCATCGGCGTCCTGATGATGCTCAACCCCCAGGGGCGAAGCAGCTGGATCTGGAGGATCCTAGTGTACTTTCCGCGAGCGCTGCTGGGTCTCCTGGTCGCCGCGGCCGGGATCGCGATCATCGGCCTGGGCGTATGGGAATGGCTCGAGCCCCAGGCATTCCGCGCCTTCGTCGGCACGCTGCCAAAGGGGCTCGACCAGCTCCTCCATTGGATCAGCCGGGCTTGACGCCGGCCTTCTGCACCACGCGCTTGTAGCGCTCGGCGTCGCTCTTGATGCGCGCCAGGAACTCGGCCGGCGTCATGCCGACCGCCTCGCCGCCGGCGCTCTCGATGAAGCGTTTCTGCACGTCCGGCATGGCCAGCGTCTGGCGCACTTCCTTGTTGATGCGGTCGACGACGGCTTGCGGCGTGCCCTTCGGCGCGAACAGCCCTACCCAGATCGAGGCATCGAGGTCCGGGATGCCGGCGTCGCGCGGCGTGGCCCACGACGGATCGAGCGGAGACTTCTTCGCCGTGGTGATGCCGATGACCTTGCCGCGTCCGGACTTGATGTGGGGCATCGCTCCCGGCACCGCCATCACGCCAAAGTGCACGTCGCCCGCGGCCACCGCCGCGGCGGCCGGCGCGCCGCCCTTGTAAGGTACGTGCAGGAGCTGGATCCCCGCCGCCTGCGCGAGCCACTCGCCAGCGAGGTGGTTGATGCTGCCGTTGCCCGCCGAGCCGAAGCTGATGGCGCCGGGCTTGGCCTTTGCCTGCGCGACGAGTTCCTGGAAGGTATTGAACGGCGCCTGCGCGTTGGCGAGATAAAGCATCGGCGAGTCACTTACCATGGTGATGGGAACGAAGTCGCGCTCGAGCTCGTAGGGGATGTTGTCAAAGAGCGCCGGGTTCACGGCGAACTCGCCGGTGTGCGCCATCAGCAGCGTGTAACCGTCGGCCGGGCTCTTCGCGACCGCCGTGGTGGCGATGAAGCCGTTGCCGCCGGGGCGGTTCTCGATCACGAACTGCCATTTCACGCGCTGCTGCATGGCCTGCGCCAGCACGCGCGCTGTCGTGTCGACCGCGCCGCCCGGCGCGAACGGCACCAGCATGTGGATCGGCTTGTTGGGATAGTCCTGGGCCTGGGCCAGCGACGCAGCAAGCGCCAGAGCGGCGAGCAAGAGCTTCATCACTTCCTCCGTTTCCTTGCAGCGAGCTTAACTGCTTCGATGATCTCGGGATAGGCCGCGCAGCGGCACAGGTTTCCCGACAGGTAATGCCGGATCGCGTCGTCGTCCGGGTCGGGATTCTCGTCCAGCAGCTGGCGCGTCATGAGGATGAAGCCGGGGGTGCAGAAGCCGCACTGGAAGGCGGCTCGCTCCGTGAAGGCTTCCTGCACCGCATCGAGCTCCTTGCCGGCCTCCACCGTGCTCACTTCCGCGCCCGCGGCGAACGAGGCCAGGTACAGGCAGCCCGAGACCGCGCGCCCATCGACCAGCACAGTGCAGCAGCCGCACAGGCCCTGGCCGCAGCTCTCGCGCGCGCCGTATAGGCCGAACGCGTCGCGCAGCACCTCCACCAGGCTCTCGTGCGGCGCGACCTGCGCCTCGACAGCCTCGCCATTCAGCCGGAATTGAATCGCGCGTCTCATCTCAATTTTTGAAGTCCGATGAAGATGGTTTCCGGATTGAGCGGCAGGGAAGTCACCCTGACGCCGACCGCATCGTGTATCGCGTTGGCGATGGCGGGCGACACGCCGAAGGTTCCGGTCTCGCCGACGCCCTTCGCGCCGAATGGCCCGGAACGCTGCGCCGCGGTCACGGCTTCATTGATGATTTCCCGCGGCAGGTCGAGCAGGCCGGGAATCTTGTACTCGGCGAGCGAGGCGTTGCGCAACTGCCCGTCGGCGTCGAACACCATTTTCTCGAACAGCGTGAAGCCGAGCTGCATGATCGCGGCGCCCGAGAGCTGCGTCTCGACGATGCGCGGGTTAATCGGCGTGCCGACGTCGGCGACGTTGACCAGGCGCGCGATGCGCACGTGGCCGGTCTCGGTATCGACCTCGAGCTCCACGCCCGTGCCGCCCACCATCCAGAAGGGCGTCGCGTTCGGCGTCTGACCGGTGGCATGGTCGGGCGCGGCGTAGCTTGGAATGAAGCTGCCGGTGCCGAGCACGCTGCCCGCCTGCATGCCGTACTTCTTTCTGAAAATGTCCGGGATTTCCGCATCCGCGGGAAGTTTCAGTTCTTCTCTCAACGCCTGCAGTTTTCGCCCGGCTTCCTCCGCCGCCAGCTTGACCGCATTGCCCATGTGGAACAGCGAGCGCGAGCCGAGCGTCGCCATGTCGTAGGGGGTGACATCGGTGTCCGAATGCATCACCGTCACCGACTCGGCCGGCAGGTGCAGCGCCTCGCCCGCGATCTGCGCCATGGCGGTATCGGACCCCTGCCCCATGTCCACCGTGCTGCAATACACGGTACAGCCGCCGTCGGCATTCACGCTCACCGCGGCGAGCGAGCTGGTGGGCGACACGCAGGCCTTGAAGCCGATCGCGATGCCGCGCCCGCGGCGCACGCTGCCTTCGCCTTTATCCCATGGTGTTTCCCAATCCATCAGGGATTCAAGGCGATCGAGAACCTTTTCGATGGCCGCGTCGCGCATCACGGTGCCGGTCGCCTGCGGACGGCCGTCGCGCAGCAGGTTCATGCGGCGGAATTCGAGCGGATCGATTCCCAGCTCGCGCGCCATCATGTCGGTGTGGCTCTCGTAAGCCCATACCAGCTGCGGGATGCCGAAGCCTCGCAAGGCGCCGGCGGGCGGCAGGTTGGTGTAGAGCGCGTAGGAGTCGATCGCCACGTGCTCGATGTCGTAGGGCCCGGGAGCCGTGAAGCCCGACTTTTGCGTCACGCGCGGCCCGATATCGGCATACGCACCGCCGTTCCACCACACCTCGCACTCGCGCGCGACGATGCGCCCGTCGCGCGTCACGCCGCTCTTGATGCGGAAGGTGCTGGCGTGCTTGGTGATGGTGAAGAACTGCTCCTCCATCGTCAGCGAAACTTTGACGGGTTTTTTTGTCAGTAAAGAAAGCACGCTGACGAGCGCCTCGAGCTTGATGTAGAGCTTGGCGCCGAAGCCGCCGCCGAGGAACGGCACCCTGACCCTGACCTTGTTCTCCGGCCAGCCGAGAAGCCGGGCGATCTCGATGCGCACGAACGACGGGCTCTGCGACGCGGTGTGGATGGTGAGGGAGTTCTCGGTCGACTCGGCCACCGAGACCAGCGGCTCGAGCGGCGTGTGCATCACCTGTTGGGTGCGGAATCGATGCTCGAAAACGCGGTGCGCGTCGCCCAGCGCGCGCGCCGCGTCGCCGCGGCGCAGGTGAAAGTCGAGCGCGATATTGGTGTTGGTTCTTCCTTTCAGGTGTTTCAGGTCCGGAAATGTACCTGCGGGCTTGAGTGCATCGTGCACGATGGCCTTCGAGGTCATGGCCTCCACCTCGTCGTACACCGCCGGCAGCTCTTCGTACTCGGCAGTGATGAGGTGGACCGCCTCCTCGGCCACGTGGGGGTCGGCGGCGAGCACCACCGCCACCGGCTCGCCGACGTAGCGCACCTTGTCGACCGCGAGGATCGGCTGGTCGTGGAACGCCGGGCCGTAAAAAGGATCCGGGACGATTTCCTTCAAGTCTGCCGCGATCACCACGCGATGCACGCCGCCCACCGCCTGCGCCGCGGCCACCTCGATGCGCTTGATCCGGCCATGCGCCACGCTCGAGCGGAAAATCTTGCCGTAGAGCATGCCGGGCAGGCGCAGGTTGTGGACGTATTCGGCGCGCCCGGTGACTTTCAGCCACGACTCAAGCCGCGGCACCGAGCGGCCGACCTGCGGCGTCTCAGTGGCGCCCGCTGCTCGCTTCATGAATCGCTCGCCCGAGGTAAACCCGCAGCAGCTGCTTCTTGTACGCCGCGGAGCCATGCATATCGCTTTCCATTTGCACTTCCGCGGCTGCGGCTTCCCCGGCCTGCTTGAGGCTGCTTTCGTCCAGGGTCTTTCCCCGCAGGAGCTTCTCTGCAGACCGCAATCGCGTCGGCTTGTCGGTGGCGGCGCTGATCACAAGGCTCGCCGTTTGCAATACGTCCTTTTGAAAGTCCAAAACGACTGCGACGCCGAGGGCGGGCCAGTCGTCGGCCGAACGCGTCGTGCACTTCATGTAAGCCGCGCGACGCCCGCCGAGCGGCGGAACTTCGATCGCCGTGATGAGCTCGTTCAACCGCAGCGTGGTTGCCAGGTACCCGGAGCTGATTTCTTCGACCGGAATGGTGCGCTCGCCGGCGGGCCCGGCAATCGTCGCGCGCGCGCCGAGCGCGCTCAGCACCGGCGGCAGGTCCATGTGCGGATCGGCGTGCGCGAGATGGCCGCCGAGGGTGGCGACATTGCGAACGCGCACGTTCGACAAAGTCAGCAGGGTGCGCGCAATTACAGGACAATCTTTGCGGACGATGGGCGAACGCTCGATGTCCGAGAGCCGCGCCATCGCGCCGATGCGAAGCTCGCCGGCCGGCCCTTTGCCGATTTCTGCAAGACCTATTTTCTTCAGATTGACCAGGCGCCTCGGGCGTAGAACGCCAGCTTTCATCATCAGCATGAGAGCGGTGCCTCCCGACATGGGACGCACTGCGGTGTCGTCCGGATCGAGCAGTTCGATCGCCTCGCGCAGGGATTTCGGTTCGGTGAGCTCGAAAGGAGTCATGGAGGAGCGAATCTAGCGTCGCCCGAGCCTAAGCGTAAAGGCTGGTCTCGCATTCCGGCCTCCGGATCGACGCACGGCAGCATTGTGCGTCACGCCCGAGCCGACAGAGCTCAGATACCGAGACTCCGCCGCAAAAAGGCGAGCGGTTTGCGCAGCAAGTAATATCCAAGCGTCACGCGATCTGCATAGATCTTGGCGGTCCCCCGCAGGCCGATGCGCGGCAGCCCCTGGCCGGGCAGAAGCTGGGCGCGCACTACGTAGGCGAGCGTGCCGTCCGGCGTGACGGTAGCCTCGTAGCTCGACCGCTCGATCCTTGCGTCCAGCGGCGACAGCGGATCCACATGCAGCAGCAGGTTGACCTCGGAGCCCCGCTCAAGCTCCACGGCGTCTTCAGGCGGAACGTAGATCGTGACGTCGATGAGGGATGGGTCGGCGATCATCATGATGCGCTCGCCCACCTGCACCGGGCGTCCGCGCCAATCCTCCTGGCTGGAGAAGACCGCGATTCCCCCCTGCGGCGCGGTGAGCTTCGACTTCTCCAGCAGCTCGGTCAGGTAGGTGACCTCGGCCAGCTTCTCCTGCGTGCGGGCATTGAGCACCTGCAGCTCGAACCGGCTGGCCTCGTCGCTGAACGACTTGAACGTCGCGCGCTGCAGGTCGGCCCGCGCGATGTCGAGCGCTCTGGACGCCAGCTCGAGGCGGTTCCTGAGCCCGGTATCGTCCAGCACCACGAGCAGCTCGTCCGCCTTCACGATCTGGTTCGGCTTGACCAGAATATCGCGCACCGCGCCGTCGAGCGGCGAGGTCACCGGGATCGGCCTGGCGGAAGTGATTTCCGCCGGCGCGAGGACACTCAACCGCACCGGTATGAGGCAAGCAAGCGCGGCCAGCCCGGCGGCGACCGCGAGCTGGCGCCAGGTCTTGCGGCTCTTCAGCCAGCGCTTGATGCCGCTGCGCTCGCTGCGCCAGGCCCACAGGGCATAGCCCGTTGAGCGCGCTATCCACTCCGCCGCGGCGTGCTCCGCCTCGGTGAACGGCTGTGCGCGGAAGAAGAGAATTCCGCCAAGCGCGGCGTCGTTCGGCCCGCGCAGCGGGCAATGCAGGATGTGCGCCGGACACCAGTCCGCCCCGTCCTCGGCGATCGCCTCGGGCAACTCTGCAGCGGTGAGCGTCCTTGACGCTTCGAACGAAGCCGGGGTAATGGTCTGGATCAGCCTTACCAGCCACTGCTGATAGGGACTGTCCACCAAAACGTCGGCAAGTCCCGAGGCCGCCGCGACAAGCGGGCGCGAAAAAACGTCCAGCCTCCAGAGCACCGCCTGATCGAAGCGCAGCACCTGCGATCCATCGTTGACCGCGCGAAACGCCACTTCCCGGTTGGAAGCGGCGGACTGGATACGGCGCTCGAATTCGAGCAACGCCAGGGCAGGATGGGGGCTGTCGCTCATCGGCTGCACTTACTTCGCAGGCGGCCGCTCGAATGTGGCGGAGCCCACCATTCCGGGCAGTAGCCTGCCCTGGCCCTTTTCGATGTGCGCCTCGAGCTCGAGCTGCTGGCTGACGCCGTCGACACGCGAGTTCACCTTGGCAACCCTGGCCCTGAAAGTCTGCCCGGTTTCGCTGACGCGGATGCTCAGGGGCGTGCCCGGCTGTAACCACGCAATCCAGGCGACCGGAACGAACATTTGCGCCTTCAGGGAAGCGGGATTGACGAGGTCGACGAGCGGCTGGCCCAGGTTTACGCTTTCCGCGGTCTTGACGCGCAGGCGCGCGACATTGCCGGCAAAGGGTGCGTCGACACTGCAATAGGCGAGCTGTGAACGACGCACCGCTACCTGGCTGCGCGCCTTGTCCGCAGACGCCGCGGCAACTGTTACCTCGAGCTCGCCAGCCGCGCCGAGCGCCTGCAGCCGAAGACGAGCGAGGTGCGTCTCGCGCGCCGCGCGATACTCCGCATTCGCGGTCTCGAGCTGGGCCGATTGCTCCGAGCAATCGAACTCCACCAGGGGCGCGCCTTTCTCGACCTGGTCGCCGAGCCCCACGCGGACGCGGCGGATCTTGCCGGCCATCTGGCTGGACAGCGTGGTTTCTTCGCCGGCGACGATGAGCGCCGCGATTTCCGCGGCAGCCGGTTTCGGTTTCTCGGCAGGGGTAAGCACCGTATCAGTCTTAAGCGCAAGTGCCGGTGCCGCAGGAGGTGGCGGCGCCGCGGGAACTCTTTGCGGGCGAGACTGCGCTTCGATTTCCGCCTTATACGCCAAGTCCGTTGCCAGCTGCCGCGGCCACATGTGGTATGCGACCCATGCAAACCAGCAGATTTCGACGAGCATCAGCGCTGCGAATATGCGCCAGAACCACTCGCGCCGGGACAGTGTCATTGCTGAGCCGCCCCGCAAATTAGACGCTGTTTCATGGGCTGCCACCCACGCTCGCGACGTCCTTAACCACGGAGCCGAAAAGCCGATCCAGTCGTAGCTCGAGCGGTTCCACGGTTCGCCCAGGAAAAATGTTGCGACCTTCCACGAGTTTTCCCCGAGACGGGATAAGCAGAGATTGCTGCATGCGCAGAGCCGGCCGCGTGATGCGCGCCGGCGCGATATCGCCGATCACGCGATAAGCCGCACCTTCGCCCAGAACGCGCCACTGCTCGTCGTCCACCGGCTCGCTCAG
>WNGA01004331.1_pt1 | contig 20937 bp, 20 predicted proteins | sample 5400061 | NCBI WGS metagenome assembly WNGA01 (sample SAMN13153366, study PRJNA577476) | soil metagenome | isolation source: 100 cm soil or saprolite under grassland replicate 2 | place: USA:California | collected 2016-06-15
AGGAGATGTCTGGCACAAGAACTTTTGGTCAGTCAACCTCGTCACTGGACAGCAACGTCAGCTTACCAACTTCAGCCGTGAGTTCCTCATCAACGACTTCGATGTTTCTCCTGACGGAAAAGAAATCATCTTCAGCCGCGTGAAAGAAAATGCAAATGTCATCCTCATCGATCTGCCTTAATTTCGGTGACGTTGACTAAAATTTATAGAATTTCTTGCGCGACTTGGAGAGAGGGATCAAATCTTCACCTATCTGGAGAAGGCATCTACGAACCGCGGCTGGATGATAACTACCCTGAATGCAGATCCGTTGTTTGACGACCTTCGCTCCGACCTGCGCTTCGCCGACCTCTTGCGCCAAGTCGGGCTGCCGCAGTAGCGCAAACTGTTAGTCTGACTGTAGGAAGAGACGGCGACGATGTTGGGCGTTTCCGCGGACGAGATCACACGCGACTGGAGGCGTGCGGAAGCTTTTCTGCATCGAGAACTTAGCCAGCACTGACAGGACCACTCCTAAACGGTGGAAAGAAATTGACGATATCTTCGCTACGGCCCTCGAGCGCGATCTGCTGAGCGGTTGGCGCTTCTCGCCAAGACCTGCGGACAGGATGAACCGTTGCGCACGGTTGAATGATTGCACCTATAGCTGGCACAAGCGGGCTGGGATCGGATAAGATGCCCGCGTTCGCAGCAGCAATCCAAGCTAGTCTGATGGTCCATAAATCCGAATAGACTTTTGAAAATAAAAGACTTAGACGCCCGCTTGGCTCAGTGGTTAGGCCCATCCGTGCAAATTGGTATTTTAATAGACTTACGGCCCCGCTGAAAATGCGTTGGGGACTTTTTGGGGACTACCCTTTTTGAATTTTCCTCATCCTTCTATTTAACCGAGATCCAAGTCGAAGGCATCTTCGCCCTCGAAGGTAAACGTCACGCGGGCATTTCGTGCTCGAGTGTTTCAGCGCGGCGCACTTTGATTTCCGCGGCCCGGATGGCCTTGAACTGATCGGCATCCGCATTCTTGTGTCCGAGGTCGCGAAAGACATTTCCGCTTCCCCTCACTACTTCCAGCTTTTCGCTTTTCATCGCGACATCTCCTTCAGTCTCTTCAAACCGTCCTTGACCAGATCGATTTCACGTTTAGGCGTCTTGATGCCCTGCGTCGACTTCTTCTGGAACGCATGGACAACCCAGATATCCTCGCCAAGTTGCATCACATAGACCACGCGAAACGGCAAGGCAATCTCGAACAGCCCCCACGCCAAAATCTCCGTAAGGCGGCGCCGTCTTCGCGCAAAGCGTCGAAGATCCGATTGATTATCCTTAATGGTTTGGAGGCCCGCGACCACTATTACTTCAAGGCAGTGGGCGCGCGACAACTCTGAATCCGAGATATGGCGTCTGCACTTCGGGTCGAAAATTTTCTCGGTAGGGAATGTAGAGTACGGCAATGCTCGCCGTGTACCATGAGCCGCCGCGCAGGACATGTTCGCCCGGTGTCTCATCGTAATTACGATCATCGTCATCGAAGTATGGATGCTGGCGGTTGTAAGCGCGATAGATCGATTGCGTCCATTCGGCAACGTTACCGGTCATATGATAGATACCGTAACGATTGGGTAGGTACTTCGATTTCGTTTCTTTAAGACCAACAACTGTAAATTCTGCTCCCGGATTCTTCTTCCAGTTATACAGGCCTACCTCATTATCGCTAATATTCATGCCTAGTCCGTAATCGAAGTTATCCGGTCCGCGCGCGGCCTTCTCCCATTCGGCTTCAGTGGGCAAAGATAATATCCACCTTCCTTTCCCGATAGTCTTTGTCAGCCAATGGCAAAAGGCATTGGCTTCGAACCAGTTTATTTGGACGACCGGCTCATCGGGCTGGCCGAAGCGCTGATAATCCGTGTCTGTAGGTTTCAACAAGGCAGTCGAATGTGAAGGGTTAACTGCCTTCCACTTACGGCCCGCTTCAGTCCAGTTTGTATCGTCAGCATAGCCATGTGGATCGATCAGAAATTCTCTGAATTCTGCGTTAGTCACTTCAAACGGGTTGATGAAGAATCCGCCCAGCCACACGTAATGCGGCTCTTGCACGCGCATGTGATCGCCGAAAAGAAAATGACCGCTGGGGATGAAAACAAAGTCCGGTAAGTCTGGAAGCAACCCGTCCGGCGACTCTGTGCCCGGCGCGCGAAGGGTGACGGTGAACGTCCCGCCTTTGTCGGGGCCGGCGTGATAACCAATGATCGGAATTGGATAAAAGAACGTACGGCCAGATTGTTCGACCTTCAAGAAATAATTCCCGCGCGGCAACCAGGTTCGTTCACCATTAGTTAGTGGCATCACCAGCGCGTCATGAAGGTTGTTCCCTGCTTTGAAAAGGGTGAGGTGTGCGCCAGGGATGTTTAAGACTATTAGTTCGGTCTCGTCCTGTTCATAGTGCAGACGCTCCCGCTGCTCGTCCGAGCGCAGGTAGAGCAGTGAACCAATAGCGATGATAATAACGATCGCGGCACCGCCAACGGCGTAAAGCTTCTTCATGTCTGATCATCGCCGACAAGCTTGGAATCAAATGTCCTGATGCTTGAGTAATCGTTGCGCGAAAAAAAGCGGCGCCACAACCCAGATAGAAAGCGCGACGAGCAATAGGACAATGCTCAATCCTTCACCGCCGAGGAATCGCAAAAGAGCCGCACCGCCCGCTCCAAAAATATCCTTGCCGTTTAGCGTCATCAGGCTGGCCACGCGCACCATATCGACAGGATTTCCGAACAGAGATCCAAAAATAAAGGCATTAGCCGTTCGCTCTTTGAACAAGAACGTCGCGCCTATCACTATCAAATCGTAGAAGAGCACAAAGAAAAACCAGACGAAGAGTGCTACTCCAAACGCCTTGGTCTTGCGTCGGCAAACTGCCGAGATGAAGGTCGACAAGCTGAGAAAGATAAGCGCCAGCAGTAGCGAGAAGCCGATGAATGCAGGATAACGTAACGCGCCTTCACTGCCAGCCTGCGCGGCGATAATAATTCCCGCGAGACCAAAGCCGATAAGTGTCGCGGTGAAAATCGAAGCGAACAGACCCAGAAATTTCCCGACCAGAATCTCGCCACGAGTTATCGGCTGCGAAAATAGTAACTCGCTCGCGCTTTTCTCGCTGGTGAAACTGAGCGTCCCCATCGTCAACGCCACCAGCGGAATGATGTAGAGCACCATATTGAGCAAGCTCGCCGACGTGCGGGCGAAACCCTGGAAACCAACGGCGCCGCCGGTTACCAATCCAAAGTACGAAATTGCCAGCACCAGAACGCCGAATACGCCTGCAAACACAATCGTCCAGCGGTTTCGAATATTGATAACCAATTCCTGTCTGGCAATAGTTGTAATCGCGTGCGTGTCCATTGTTATCTTCTACGGATTGAAAATGTCTTTGAAGCGAAGCAGCTTGCCGTGGAATTTACCTCCTGCTTCCTGGGCCTTCGCTTCAGTCTTAAAAGCGATGAGGCCGCCGTTCATCGGCGTGCTTAATTCGGAAGACCGAACATAATGGGCGTCCTCGGCTTTAATCCATTGACGTTCATTGAAATCCATCACAAAGCTGGCGATTGTCTTCGCCGCGTTCTTCTTGCTCTTAATGAAATTAGCCATGCATCCGATGTCGTCGAACTTGAAGGTCTGCCCTTCGCTGTCAATCAATTCAGCCGCGTATTGCTTTTCGGAAATTGCCATCTTGCAATAGCTGCACGTATCTTCGGGGGCGAGAGCAACCGGAGCGACCGCTTGCTTCTGGCAGTTGGCGAGCACCGTGACGCCAATGATTAGGCACCAGGCCCACAACCACACCCGTCGGTTTGAGGTTTGCTGAGCAAGATCAGAAACAGCTCGTTTCGCAAAGACTTCTTTATTCTGTATGAGCATGATTTTCACTGACGTACTTCATGTATATATCTTCAAGCGACAATTCTTCGGTAGCGAAGGTTTCAATTCGTCCACCCGCCGCTTCGATCGCTCGTAAGATCTCCAGCCGGTCTTGGGCGCTGCATGTTATTACCAGCGAATTCCCTTCGAGCGTCACATTCTCGACCCGGCACCTTCGCGCGACAGCCAGCTGATGTTCGTTCGGGTTCGCCAGCACCACGCGCATTCGTGAACTACTGATCAACTCTGCCTTCAAAGCGGCGATTGATTGCAGAGCCACTAACTTGCCGCCAACCAGAATGGCTACACGATCGGCAAGTTGTTCAACATCGGCGAGCATGTGGGAAGAAAATACGATCGTTTTGCCTGCCCGCTTGAGTGAAGCAAGAAATTCGCGGAACTCAATTGCGCCGTTGGGATCAAGGCTCACGGTTGGCTCGTCCAGCACCAGCACCGGTGCGTCGGGCAAACATGCAACGGCAAGGCCGAGGCGCTGGATCATTCCACCTGAGAATTCACTGACTGACTTGTCAAAGAACCCGTTAAAATGAAAGTTTGGCGTGTCTAATGTCTGTTCGATTCGTTGCGGCGGAATTCGACGCAGACGACAATAGAATTCGAGGACCTCGCGCCCGGTCAACTGATCGCTGAAACCCACGCGCTGTGGCAGAAAACTCATCAACCGCTTTGCTTCGCGGCTATGCTGCGAGATATCGAAACCCTCGACGGCAATGTTCCCCGAGGTCGGCAGCGTCAATCCCACTATGCACTTCAAGGTAGTGGTCTTCCCGCTTCCGTTTGGCCCAAGCAGCGCGAACGTCTCACCCCTTTCAATCTTGAAAGAGACGTGGTTCACAGCGGTGAACTGCTTGAACTTCTTCGTCAGATCTCGGACTTCAATGGTCATTTCGCTTGGGCCGTTGGCCTTTCCATATCACCATCGCACCAGCGCTTAATATCAGAAGCGAAGCCAACATCAATCCTGCATGCATTCGGCGCGCAGGCTGTTCAATCGCAAACGGATAACGGAGCGCAACGGGCTTCATCAATGGCGCTTCATCAATCTCGGACGAGCCTCGCAAAACGGGAAATGTCTTTTCCGCGACAGCCAAAGCGCGGGCGGCCGGACTGTCCAAATAGAGACGCAGCCGGGGATGATTGCCTTCCATGTACTCAAAGACGTTCTGGATTTTCAGCGGCACATCGCCGCGTCCATCTTCATTGAGATCGTAGCCGTCGTAATCACTCCAGAAATTCCCGCGCCCCTTCTCTGACCACTTCGTTGTGGTGCTCCTGCCGATCAGTTGCAGCGGACTCAAGTTGCCAACGAAGTTATTCTCGGTAAAGACGTTTGCGTCGGAACTACTGAACATCTGCAACGCAACATCGTTGTTCGCAATGGTGTTGTGGCGGAAGGTCGTCTTGCGCAGCGCCTCCATGAAAATGCCGGTCGCGTTGTCCACGATGAAGTTCTCTTCCGCCAATAGTTCATTACATTCCTGAAACAGGATGCCGAATGAACTGAACCCACGATTGTGAACGAAAGCATTGCGGCGAAACTCGATGTGGTTAGAGTACATGATGGCTGCACCCGCCACGTTGTTCGAGAAGAAGTTGTCCTCAAATATGTTCCGATCAGAGAACATATAATGAAGACCGTAGCGCAGGTTTGTGACGCGGTTGCGACGAATCTGATTGCCGTTGCAACTCTGGATGTACATCCCGTCACGCTCTTCGGAGACCACGTTGTCCTCGATAATGTTGTCGGGCGAGTTCCACAAGTGCAGTCCCGCGCCGCGATCACCTTCTTCTAATTCGGGTCTCCCGCGAATTCGATTGCGCCGCAAAGTATTGCCATGCGAACTGTAGAGATAGATTCCGTATAGTATGTCGCGCAATTCGTTGTCTTCGATTTGGTTGTTGCTCGATTTGAGCAAAATGCCGGAGTCCTCGCGTGTCAGGTCGCCGCCGCAGTGCTCAATGATGAATCCTTTGATTACACATCCGTCAGCTAACACCGTGACCACGCTGGCTATGCCTCCACCGCGCACCGTCGGGCGGTCTATGCCTTCAAGCTTAATCTGTTTAATAAGTGTGAGGTTGCCTGGGTAAGTTCCGGCGCGAACTTGAACGGTATCCCCAGCATGAGCAGCATCGATTGCAGTCTGAATTGATTGAAACTGAGCGCCTGCCCCGCTAACCACGAGCGTTGCAGCCGTCGCCGATGAACCGGCGACGAACAATACCAGACAGATCGAAACTATTCTAAGCTGCAGCCGCCTGCTCATGCGCCTCCTCTCTGGCCCGTTTTGCCGACAGAAGAATTGCAATCAGCAACAACACCGCGAACGCAAACAGCGCGTAGGAAGCTGGTCCAGGGAAACTGTTCACGGCAAAGTTGGCAATCTGTTTCGACCCAAAAAACGGCGGCGTGAAGGGCTGAACCTTGATCGAGGCGGTCGGATCAAGGTTGTGGCCGTACATATAGAGCCGGTGATAGAAACTCCACATCGAGAACAAGCCGAAGTAAGTAAAGAGCACAAACACGTCGACCAGATTGGACATCTTCCCAAGGACCATTGCCCTGAGCGCCAGGATAATCAACAGGCCGATCACCAGCGGGACCCAGGTGAATTCGCTGAAGTCGCTTTCCAGCAGTGGCCGCATGCCGATGTAGTGATTGAGCGAGTTGATCTCTCGCAGGTCGTCGCGGTTTGGGGTTTTGCCGCCTTCCAACTGATAAGAATAAATGTGCAGCACCAGCCCATCCGTGTACTGGTTCGAGTAAAAGCTCATGTTCCAGAGCGGGAAGAAGAAGGATGGGAGCAATACTACGACCGCAACGAGAATCAAAATGCGGCTCTTCAACGTCAGCGGCAGCTCAAAGAAGGTTGTTTCCTTTTCGAGAAAATCACTCATGTTGGTACGACTCCTGTCTTACTCTGCATTTCCACCCGCCGGAAGGATGAAGAACTAAAGTCCATCCTTCATCCTTCATCCTTCTTTCTTCATCCCTTTACTACTTTGGCTTGACCAACAAGTACCCCTGCATCTCCTGGTGAAGCGCTGAGCAGAAGTTGGTGCAGTAGTAGGGAAAGACGCCGGTTCTGTCTGCGACGAATTCGATAGTCTTCATCTCACCCGGATCAATCACAACGTTGAGGTTGTATTCACCAAGTCCGAAACCGTGCAGCTCATCCGTCGTCTGCTCGATATTGGTCAAGTAGATCGTGACGTGGTCGCCTTGCGTTACCTCGACCTTGTTTGGCTCAAAGCTGCTGCGAACGGCGGTCATCTTTACCACGACATTGTTGCCATCTCGCGTGACCCCGGTATCCTTCACATCCCAGACAGCGTTGGGGTTCTTCATCTCCTCTTTGGGATAGACCTCGATTGGTTTGAGCTTGTCGGCCTTGATCATCTGCGCGTAGTGCGGCTCCGGCTCAGTGAAAGCGTCATAGAGCAGCTTCATCTTTTCGCCAGTGATGCTAATGAGCTGTGAGCTTTCCGGCTGCGATGGACCAACAGTCATGTGGCGGCCGTGTGAAAGCTTGTTTAGCGCCACCAGATATTTTCCGTCCGGGTGCATCGTGTCGCCTCCGGCAACTGAAAGGTGTCCGATGTTGTAGCTTATCGGAATCTTATCGACGACTTCCCAGGTCCCGAGTTTCCACTTAGCAACTGCGGATTCGACGAAGAGGCTCGTGTACGCGTAGCCCTGATCGTCAAACTGCGTGTGGAGTGGTCCCAGACCTACATTAACCTCGGCATCCTTCACATGATCGTAGTTGATGACCGGAATCCCATCCTCGTCGCCGCTGAAATCTTTGTTCTGAATCGCGGTCAAAATCTTCTCCATGTTGAAGGCGGTAGTGATGGACTGAAGCTTGCCGCTGGCGATGATGTATTTGCCGTCGGGACTGACATCGACACCGTGCGGGCTCTTGCTGCATGGGATCAGATAGACGACGCCGGGCGCTAGTTTCGGATCGACGACCTGAACGCCGCCGATCATTTTGATTTTGCCGTCTTTGACTGCCTGCTCCGCGGCTTTCCAGTTCACCGCGGCTACGTAGTCGCGGTCTTTCTGTGTGGATGTGACCTCCAGCTTTCCTGTCGCGCGTTCCGTGTTATACGTGGTCCAAAAAGCCCAGCCTTCGCTCGGGCCTTTCCCGGTCGAGCCAAGATCGAAGTCAAAAGGCGGCATCAGAATTTGCCAGCCCACACTCATCTCGCCGGATTGTGGATTGATGGCGATGCCGGCGACGACGCCGTTGTATCCGGTCGCGTAATTCTCAATCGGCTGATACGTACCTTTCGGCAGGGGGATGGAGAAGCGCGAAGCGGCCAGCACATACTCACTGTTTGGAGTTACAAATGCGCCGCCGTGAAAGCCTGAGATATTAGGCACCGGCCCAAGAATCTGCTTGGTCTTGAAGTCGCGCAGATCGATGCGCGCCATGCGGTTGTTGGCGTTGTCATTGACGAACAGCCAGCGTCCGTCATAATCGCCTTTGGTCTGGCTGAGCGCGGGGTGATGCACGTCTCCCCAGGTATACGCGCCCAGCATCTCTTTCGTCTCTTTATCGAAGCCGTAACCCGTCGCCGGGTACGGAGCGAACACCGGAATGGTCGAAATGTGCCTCATCGAAGGGACGCCGGCCACATACACGTTGCCGGAGTGTCCTCCCGAATAAAACATGTAGTACTCATCCGTATCGCCGGGCGCGACATAAGTCGCGATTGCCGCTTCAGCTACATCGCCGCGTTCGACCCTCGGTTTCTTCGAGCAACTGACGAGAATGCCAGCTACTACCAGAGTGCAAAGCACGCCCAGACCGAACCACGTCAACTTTGTATGATTGCCTTTCATTGTGTTGCTTCTCCTTTCGAGAAACTCGAGACCTGTTTCCGAAAACTAATTACTCATTTCTTCGGCGGCTGCTGCGTCGCCTTGTTCAATGCTTGACTAGCAGCCTGCGCTTGCTGGTCCAGCTTCTTCTGATAGGCCGACTTCAGCTTCTCAACCGCCTCTTTCTTTTCGTCATCCGTAAGTTGGATCTGGGTAGACAGTACAACCGCCATAGTCCCCGTAGGTTTAGCCAGAAAATCTTCCAGCGTCTTTCCGAAGCGGCTCTGCACGTCAGAGACGGCAAAGGAAAGATCCGGGCCAATATCGGAAGCAGACTTAACGTCGAAAGCGCTAATCGAGTGACAGGCGAAGCAGCCCTTCTTGACAAAGAAAGCACCCTCGCCCGTTAACATCTGTTTCTCTTTTTCTGCTTCTTCTGGAGTTTGCTGTTCGGCAAGCTGCACGCCGGGCCGATAACGCGTCGGAATGTCGGCGCGTCGCCAACTCATTACCAGCAAGGCCAACGATTGCGCTTCACGGCTGTTGAAACCAAACATCGGCATGACCGTTTCCGGCACCAGCGATTTCGGATTCTGGATGTGCGCCACATGCCAGGCAAAGGCTGTTTTGACGCCCAGCATGCGTGAGTAGTCGTACTGCTCAGGCGACTTGTCTCCCACGTACGTCAAGTCCGGGCCGATAACGCCGCCGCGTCCGTTGATCGTGTGGCAAGCTCGACAGTTCTTTTCCTGGACCAGTTGCTTGGCCTGATTGATGTAATCGGCGCCGGCACTCTCGCGGTCGTAGCGATGACAGACGTTGCAGTTCATTTGCATCATCGCTTTCCGATCTTTGATCAGGTAGAGATCGCTGACTTGCTTGCCCAAGAGCGGATCATCCCAGTTCGGCGTAAAGCCATGCGCCGAATCCATGTCGGTCGCATAACCCTGTCCACCATGACAGATAGTGCAGCCGTATTCGTTGAGCGGATGCTTTTTCAGAATCTCTTGAGGGTGCGACTTAAACGGATTTGGCGCGCCTTCGAGGCCTTTCCACTCCATTCCTTCGTGACACGTCGTGCATCGATCGACGCGATTCAAATCTTTCACCCAGATCTGTTGCAGTCCGCGCGGAGCTTGCGAGGCGCGATCAGGGCCAAACTTCTTCGCTACCATGTCGCGAAACTCATCCTGATAGTCTTTCCATTCCGGCGTGTAGTAATTCCAGAAGACCAACGCCGTGATGATCAGAACCGCGCCGCCGAACGAGTAAAGCAAGATCGAATCTTTCTTAAACACGTCGCTTCTCCTTAGAATTTTCGCGGCATCGTGGGCCAGCTTTGCCAAGGCCAGTACCAATTCCAATAAGGCCCGCGCAGAAACGTTCCGACAATCGTCAGTATCAGAATCCCGGCCACGATGATGAGAAAGATGATGTTTTGTTTGCGCCTTTCAGTCGCCAGCCAGACGCCCACAGCTTGCACTGGAGACTTGTCCAGATACGGCCAAAGGATGGCTGCTACAACGAGAATACCCGGCAAAATAATGCCGCCGATTAGCGCGCCGTTTATCGTGATGCCGCCGATGGTGAAGGTCGTATCCGTGACGAGTTCCTGCAACCAGAGGAAGTACCAAGGCGCTTTCGCGGGATTGGGCGTCACGTTGGGATTCGCGGCCTCTTCAAGCGGAGCATGAAAGAAAATAGTCAGCAATGCCACGACTGCGAGCGTCCCAAGCGTGACCATCACGAGTCGTCTTGTCAGGTTGGGTGACGACATTACTGTGTGCTTGTCCTCGTCAACAATTGACGTTTCCACGTGGACTGTTCTGCCGCTGGTTATCCCGAGGAGCGAGTAAGTCTTGCTCTTGATCGGCGCGACGTTTTCTTTTTTCTGGTCCAGCGAAAGCTTATCGACACAGGCGAGTCCGCCATCTTTTCTCACCCGCCACATGTGATACGAAAAAAGCAGCAGTACGCCCATGGGCAGGAAGAAACAGTGCAGCACGTAGAACCGGATTAACGTACCCTGATCGATCGTGTGCCCCCCCAGCAAGACGAACCGCATCGGCTCACCGACAACCGGGGCGGATGATGCGATGTTGGTTCCCACCGTGATGGCCCAGTAAGCCAATTGATCCCAAGGCAACAAGTAACCGGTAAACGACAGCAGCAGCGTGAATAGCAACAACACCACCCCGATGATCCAGTTGAGCTGCCGGTTCTGATTAACCGCCGTGCCGTTCTTATAAGCGCCGGTGAGAAACACACGAACCATATGCAGGAAGACGACCGCGACCATCAGATGGGCCGACATGCGATGCAGTCCCCGGAGAAACCAGCCGTACGAAACGGTGAATTCCAAATCCTTGACCGAGAGATAGGCGCGCTCGACCGAGGGCACGTAAAGAAACATGAGCGGGATGCCCGTCACAGTGAGGATAAGAAACAGAACCGCCGAGATGGTCCCCAGCCAGAACGAATAGTTCCATGAAAGGCTTTGACGCGTTACCTTCGCGGGAAACCAGTGCAACAAGAAATTCCTGACGACGGAATCTCCCGCCTCGCGCTTCGTCTCCGGTTGCCAGGTCCATTTGATCTTGTCCCAGCTTGCTCTGGGGTTTCTGATCTTTTCCCACGTTGAGCGTTTCGTCACCATGAGTTGAGCCTCTCGCTTAAACAGTCAATCTAAAATCCTGCGGCACAGTCTGTGACGTATCGACCACCAACTGGCCATCTTCCGGGGCGACCTCTAGTTTGAAATGGGCCAATGGCCGAGGAGCCGGCCCTGCATAATTTGTCCCATCGCCGTAGTATTTCGATCCGTGACAGGGACAGGCGAACTCAGCCTGCTCGTTAATCACGCGTCCGCGAACGTTGACTGATTTTGCTTGGTTCAAGCGCTGCATCTTCACTGTGCAGCCGAGGTGCGTGCAGGTGGCCGAGATGCAATGAAAGGTATTCTTTTCGCGGAAGATGAAGATGCGCTTGTCGTCGATGAACTTCGCGCCTTCGCTGAACTGATCGACGGTACCGACCTTGAATCGCTGCGGATTCTCGTACAGCACGTTGGGCACTAATGAACGAAAGAACGCATAGGCCTGACCGCCAATTGCCAGCAGCGTCGCGCCCAGACCAATGCGTGAAATCAATTTGCGCCGAGACAGATCAGTCTTCGGGTACTTGTTCGCTTCGTCAGGAGATTCGGGTTTGCCCTGAGGTATGGCGGCGTTATCCAGCCCTGACTTCTTGCTCCTCATAGTAAAAGACCTCCATGGTCATGGCGTCGGTCGGACAGCGGATGGCGCATAAACCGCAACGAATACACTTCTCATCGTCTTTCAGCATCGCGGACAACGGTCCGGTTAACGAGATGCCCTCGTTCTCCACGATCTTTTCTTTCACATCTGGTTCTAGGTCGAGTTCTTGGAAAGGCACCAGCTTCAAACAATATTCGGGGCAGATATCGACGCAGCGATTGCACAGGACGCATTTCTCAGCGTCATAGATAGTTTGAATGTGGCAATAGAGACAGCGCTCGGCCTGACTTTTCGCTTCTTCTTCTGAGTAACCCGTTTCAACTTCCGAAATGCCGGTTCGTCGATCGAGCGAGATCGTCGGCGGAGCCTTACGTTCGCACTTGTCGTAATCCTCTGGACGGCGGTACGAGCGCGTCGGCAATTCGTCGATGCGAAGATTGACGACCAGTTTGGTCTTCACGCCGCGCAGATAATCGTCGATCGAAAGCGCCGCGCGTTTGCCGTTAGCAACAGCTTCGATCAAGTTGCGAGGGCCAAAGGCCACGTCACCACCGGCGAACAGACCCGGCGATGAAGTCGCCAGCGTGTCAAGATCGACTTTAATCGTTCCTTGAGGTGTCAGCTCGACGTGATCTTCCGGTTTAAGAAACGAAAGGTCTGCCTGTTGCCCGATAGCCAGAATTATCGAATCGGCGTCGATTGTTTCACTGATTTCATCGTCGTAGACTGGATTGAAGCGTCCGTCTTCGTCATAGGTTCGCTTCACGCCCATGAACTCAACTGCTTTGACTTTGCCGTTTTCTCCGATGAAGCGCTTCGCGCCACGCTGAGGCAGGAACCGGACCCCTTCGTGTTTCGACTCTTCAAACTCTTCGCGGCCCTGCGTGGTGCGCATCACCGGCATCTCTTCAAATGATTCGAGGCTCGCCATGTAAACCTCGACCGCACCAGCACGAATCGCCGCGCGGGCGGCATCTAGAGCGGTCTTCACATCGTGACCCGTTTCGTCTTCGCTGCTCGCATCTCCTTCAAGCGCTGCACGCAAAGCCATGCGTGCCGCGTCGAATGCTACGAAACCGCCGCCGATGACCAAAACCTTGCGGCCAAGATTGACGCGATAGCCGTTGTTGATGTTCAGCAGATAGTCGATCGCCTTAATAACGCCATCGAGATCGCCACCTTCAATTTTCATGTCGCGGCCCTTCTGCACGCCCACGCTCATGAAAACTGATTGGTAATCTTGCTCCTTGAGTTCCGTAAGACCGAACTGATCGTTCAGCGGCGTGTTGAGCTTGATCTCGACACCAAGATCGACTGTCTTTTGGATCTCTTTCTCGATGACGGCGCGGGCGAGACGAAACTCAGGTATGCCGTGATACATCATGCCACCTACTTGATCGGTCGCTTCAAACACCGTCACTCGGTATCCCATCAGCGCGAGATCGTGCGCCGCGGAAATTCCTGCCGGCCCAGCACCGATCACCGCCACTTTCTGACCGCGCGCAACATTCGCGCGACTCGCTTGCAGCACAGGCAAATGCCAGCGCCGCTTGTTGCCAAGCTCGCCGGCACCTTCGCGCAATTCGTCCTGCGTGTCGGGCTCCATCGATTCCACGCCGTACTTTTCAGTAACGAAGCGCTTCAGCGCGCGAATTGTGATGGGCGCGTCAATCCGTCCGCGACGACATGCGTCCTCGCACGGCGCAGCGCAGATGCGACCACAAACTGAAGCGAAGGGATTAGGCGAGCGAGCTACAAGGTAGGATTCTTTGTATTTGCTTTCGGCGATTAGCTGAACGTACTTGCCCGCATCTGTGTGAACGGGGCAAGCGGCCTGGCACGGAATCATGCCCTGCCAAAACTCGATGTCTGGTATGAGAGTCTGGTACTTAGTCATACCCGTTACCCAACTGCATTAATGAAAGACCACTAACTTGAAGCAAGAGCCGCTCCAAACGGCCAAGACCACGGCGATTTGGTTTCGATTGTGAGTTTAGACACGCCCGAGCCAGTAGGCAGTGACTTAGGTCACGGGTTTGAGGGTCTGGTGAGCGAAACTCTTGAACGCCTGTGATTGCCTTCGGCCATTTGGGAAATCTCAGAGGAGATTTGGTAACGCACGTGCGCAAAGTTACCCAAGGGTGTGTAGTTTTGAGCAGGTAACTTTTGGTGAGCGGATTTTTTCGGAGGGCAAAGGAGGTAACGTAGTTTCAGATCTCGGCGCAGAATTACCAACCCATGGAGTGACCCAGCACCACGGCGAACACCGTCATGGCGCCAAAACAAAGCTCGCGCAGCCCAAGTTTCTTAGCCGTTACTTCCTTGTCGAATCCTGAGAAACCGATTAGTGCGCGCAGAAAGAGAATCACCAACGCCGCAACTGTAAGATACGGAACTGCTGACGCCCATACGAGTCCGATTACAATCATTATCGCAATGATGTGGGCGATGATCGCTATCAGAGGCGAGGCCGGCTTGTGACGCAGGAGTCTGAGCCGCACGCGGAGATATAGAATTGTCGGCACGGTGCGCGCTCCTAAGATGAGCCACAGTCCGAAAGCCGCAGGACGCGGCCAATCTCCGGCTATTGCGATCGCGGTAGCCACCGCGCCAATTGAAATCGATCCGGCCAATTCCGCTACCAGCGCGCGTCTGCGGCCCAATGAATCGTAGAATAATTGGATGATTACGATCGGTGCCGCAAATATCAGTGGCAGCAACAGACCGCCACCGCCGATCTTGATGGCGAGTGCGAGAGCCAACGTCGCGATCACAAAATAAAGAACGGCAAAGCGTCCAGCCAAGACTGAACGCCGCGAGCTTCGACCGCGATGCCAGTCCCCAACTGCTAACTTGAAAGGATGCCGGGCGAGAAACGCGCCCGTAGCAGTCACGGAAAGAAGAAGGCCCGCCAACGTCGGCGCCAGCAGCAATCCAAGAACGATTGGCTCGGACAAAAGGCCCCAACCGCCGTGTTCCGCGGGGAGCGCAATGGGCCTCAGGCGAATACGACGAATCTTACCACTCATTTGACTAGCCGCGATCATATCTCGTGAGCCTCTGGTTGGGCGTCGCTAAATCGCGGCGGTAGATTCTGCAACTCACGCTGAATTCCCTCAACGAGCGCGCGTCGTCCGGTTGGCGTTAGAACTATTGCGGGCAAACTGTAAACCAGTTTTTCTTCGACCTCATTATGAGCCTCGAGTCGCTTGCTCACGGCAGAAATGCTTGCCCGAACCTCATCCATTAAGTGGCTCTCAGCTTCTGAATGTGCTGTGTCTTTCAGCATGCGCACGGTTTTGATCGCGGCAGCTAATTCATGCATGAAGAAATCATGGTCTGCACGAAGCTGAGCGATAGTTTTGCGCGTTGATGTTGCCCGTGGAAACTGATCCGTTTGTGCAGGTTCTTTGAGCCGTTCGAGGATTGCGGGGAATAAATGCAGGTGCTCGGCGCGAATGTGCAGCGCTAATCGCGCCCAGAAGAAATCGAGACGAGCAAGAACAGTCGCAGCGTTCGCTTTGTCGAGAGCGTCAATGAGTGCTTTCAACAATGTGTCCAGCGCCGCATGATCATCGCCGAGCAGTTCTTCCGCGCTTTGTGACTCTTTACGTGATGGCACGTTCCCAGTAGCTTAAGCATCGGTCGTCGAAGAGACTCAGCGCGAGGCGTCGAGCTTTTGCAAAATGTCTTTACGACGGGCACGCATTTCTTCGCCTAGCACCTGAATCTCACTGGCGGGTAGAACCCTTGCGGCAACCGGAAAGACGATGTTGTTTTCAAGCATTATGTGTGGACGGTAAAGGGTCGTGAGTCCACCGACGAGTCCACCGAAGCAGTCCAATTCTCTAGTGTCTGCCGAGCCATCACGCGGAAGTGTGGCGACGAAGGCATCGAATTCCGAATGAAGCTGTTCTGCTGACCGGTGTTGAGACTCAAGCTCGGCCATTGCCGCTACCACCTCTTCTCCCGCCGATCCACCGTGCTGGCGCATTCGGGGGAACAAGGAGATTTCCTCATCCTCGGTATGCTTGACACCGGGAACAGCGAAGTGTGCAACCGCCCCATCGATGGCGGCGAACAATCGGGGAAGGGATTGGCAATCCCCAACGCGAAGGATCTCAGCAGCACGCTCCAAGCTGCTTAATTGCGCTTCTATCCGTTCGTGGCAATGCACTAGCAAGCCGAGCGGATCAGTGAAGTCCGGGATGTGCGGTTGATTTATCGTCAACATACTGCTGGTGGGCACCATTTTATTTATCCTCTTCCTGGGCGCGTTTCGTCAGAATCACAGGGAGATCATTTCCCCGTTTGTCACATTATCGGCTCAATTAGGATCAACCAGGAATGACTTATGTCACACTCCACGATAGCCTGCGTCCTAAGACTTGAATAAACGTGGTAAAGCGCGTGATCATGCTTCAATGACCATGGACAAGATCGCCGCGCTAAAGCGCTCTAAGCTTTTCGAATCCTTGGAAGACAGCACTCTTCGGATGCTGGCGCAGCGTGCCGTCGAGCGAACCTTTCGGAAGGACGAGGTGCTGTTCGTTGCCGGTGAAGAAGCCCGCGGTCTATACGTCATCGTTGAAGGAGCAGTGCGGGCTTATCGCGTCAGTTTGGATGGGCGAGAACAAGTAATTCACGTTGAGCGCGCTGGCGCAACCATTGCCGAGTTGCCGGTCTTTGATGACGGCACTTATCCGTCCACCGCCGCAGCCGAAGAAGATACAACTGTTCTATTCATTGATAAGCAGGATGTGCGCCGTCTTTGTCTGGAACATCCTCAGATCCCTCTCGCCGCCTTGAAAGTGTTGGCCGCCCGGCTCAGGCGCTGCGCTGAACTGGTGGAAGCTCTCTCCCTACGTGAAGTTGGGCAGCGACTGGCTCGCTTTCTCGTGGCGGAAGCGCACAGGAACGGCACCCGGGCAGACAATGGGACTTGGATGAATCTCACTCAAACCAATCAGCAGATCGCAGCGCGTATCGGCTCTGTGCGCGAGGTTGTATCGCGCGCTTTCACGCGTCTTCAGCACGAAGGACTGATCGTCGTCGATGGCCGCCATCTCTTAATCCCCGATGAAGCGGCGCTGGAAGCATTCGCCGATCAGCGCTGAGCATACCCAGACTCTTAGACTTCATGATTTCAGATGCCGAGTGACATAAGTCATTGTCGTATCCGGCTTCTTGTTTTAGTCTTCCGAACGCAGAACTGGGATGAGGGTCATTTGCTGGCAGCTTAACCAGAGAGGGTGACGATTGGAGTGGCGAATAATGCGGCAGATTCGGTTCACCCGGGCGAAGGACTGAAGACTGAGAAGATGCCCGGGCATTGGGTGCTCGCTCGCCTTGGCAAACGTGTGCTTCGACCGGGCGGCATGGAACTGACCCGTCGCATGTTGGCAGCACTGCAAATCAAACGGGAGGATGACGTCATAGAGTTTGCGCCCGGCATGGGTGTTACCGCGCGACTCACGATCGGGTTAGGTCCAGCTTCATACACGGCGGTCGAGCGAGACGAGGTAGCGGCGAAGATCGTGAGCGGTTACCTGAAGGAAGATCGACAGCGTTGCGTCATTGGCAGCGCTTCACACACGGGACTTCCTAATCAAGGCGCTACCGTGGTCTATGGTGAGGCCATGCTCACGATGCAGACTGACGAGACGAAGCGCGAGATCGTGCGTGAAGCTCGCCGCTTACTTAAGAACGGCGGTCGTTACGGAATCCATGAAATGTGCCTCCTGTCAGAAAACCTCGATGAGGATACAAGAAAAGAAACTGAGCGGGCGCTGACTGGCGTCGTCCATCACGGCGTCAGGCCACTGGCTGTTTCCGAATGGCGCTCGCTTTTGGAGTCCGAAGGGTTCGAAGTCCAATCGGTGGACATGGCGTCGATGAGCCTCCTGGAGCCACGACGATTGATTAGCGATGAAGGTCTTGCTGGCGCACTCCGCTTTGCTTGGAACGTCGCCCGTGATTCTGAGGCGCGACGACGAGTCTTTGAGATGCGCTCCGTCTTCAGACGTTATCGCAAAGAATTAGGTGCGGTCGCACTTGTGGCCATCAAGCGCTGAGGATCAAAGGAGTGTCTCTCGGATAGGTTACGTGTGGTTGAAGGAAGGATGTTATGAGTGAGCAAGATCAAGGCCCAGTCGAAACGGACGAGGTTAAACAACTCGTAAACTTGCTGCAATATCAAGACGCCTCTATCGTGAGCCGTGTACTGCTGAAGAACAAAGGCGGGACGGTGACGCTATTTGCCTTCGATGAGGGCGAAGGTCTTAGCGAACATACCGCGCCATTCGACGCGCTCGTTGTTGTTCTTGACGGCGAAGCTGACATCGAGATCGCAGGTGAGAGTTTCGTGGTGCGGCGAGGGGAAACAATTGCGCTTCCCGCTAATCGTCCTCATGCGGTGCGAGCGGCTACGAAGTTTAAGATGCTCCTGATTATGATTCGCGCCTAATGCTGTTACGGAGATCGTTCTTGAGTTATTAGTGAACACAGGGCGCCCCATCTTAACCCGCCATGGTTTCTTCATCTCTTTCGACAAGTCACAAATCGTCGGATCGCTGGCGTCGATGCGCCACAAGAGAATCTGGAGTGCTTCGCAGTCTGAGGCCCATTCGCATCTCAAGGGACGACCACCGGATCGAGAAATCCCAAATGACACTTTGATCTTCACTTCCACTCGTGACCCGAGCCGGTTGATGATCGACATCAGCCGATCGACGGTAAACCGTCCGAGGTTCGCGTTGCGGATGCGCGAGAAGTCCGCTGCCGCAATCCCGGCGCGGCCTTGCGCGCCGCGGACGCTTAGCCCCTCACGGTCGAGCGCTTTGATGATCTCAGCACCCAGGATTGCTCTGAATTGATCGGCATCAGCATTCTTGTGTCCGAGGTCGCGAAAAACATTTCCGCTTCCCCTCACTACTTCCAGCTTTTCGCTTTTCATCGCAACATCTCCCTAAGTCTCTTCAAACGATCCTTGCGTTTTTAGATCGAAGGCAACTAACGTGTTTGGTTTAACACCGGACACGTCGTGGCAGTATCGGTCTTGTAGTTGGCAAGCGTAACCTTCTTCATTGAAAAAATCCCTGTACACAGATAACGCTCACAAAGTCGCTCTTCCAACCTGCCAAGCTATCGGTCCCTTTTAGATTTGCCATTACGGGCAATGAAGGCAGCAGCTCTCGCAGCAATACCAACGGCGCCGAAGATAGCTGGCGGTGAATCGTGGCGGCTCGCAGTAATAGTCTTCGCCTTCCAATCAAGTCATTCCCGAAGCTTCACAGTTCTAAAAGCGCTGCGGCGCGCCGCTTACGACTCGAACGGCATCGCGCGCGATCAGCAGTTCTTCGTTTGTCGGTATAACGTAAACGGCTACGCGAGATGCGTCCGCGCTGATTTGCCCTTCACGTCCTGGGGAATGCGCCGCGTTGCGTTCCTGATCAACTTCGATTCCCAACCACGACAGTCCCTCACAAATCGCTGCACGCACTTCGGAAGAGTTTTCGCCGATGCCGCCGGTGAAGGCGATTGCGTCCGCACCGTTCAGCGCCGCAAGATAGGCGCCGATGTACTTGCGCGCCCGGTAGCAGAAGATTTCGACGGCTAGCTTGGCCCGGCGGTCATTGTTTTCATGCGCTTCATCGGGCAGCTCGCGCATATCGTCCGTCAGCCCCGAGATGCCGAGTAAGCCCGACTGCTTGTTTGAAACTTGACCGACGAGCTACCGCAATTGAGAACTAATACGTTCATTAACTTCAGCTACGACCGACTAGACTAATACGGCCATTTCCAATCGCGAATCTCCGGCAAATCGTCTCCGTGCTCGACAATATATTGCTTGTGCTCGATGAGTTTGTCGCGCATGGTTTGCAGCATGTGCACACCGATATCCGTCAGCTTCGGCACGCGCTCGATGACGTCCATCACCAGATGAAAGCGGTCCAGGTCGTTTAGCACAACCATGTCGAACGGCGTCGTTGTGGTTCCTTCCTCTTTGTAACCGCGCACGTGCAGGTTTTTGTGGTTCGTGCGCCGGTAAGTTAGCCGGTGAATCAGCCAGGGATAGCCGTGAAAGGCGAAGATTATCGGCTTGTCCGTAGTGAATAGAACGTCGAACTGTTTGTCGGAGAGACCATGCGGATGCTCGCTGCGCGGTTGAAGCGTCATCAGATCAACTACGTTGATGACGCGAATCTTCAGATTCGGAAAGTGTTGACGAAGAATATCTACCGCAGCGAGTGTTTCAAGCGTGGGCACGTCCCCGGCACAAGCCAGGGCCACATCCGGCTCGGCTCCCTGGTCGTTGCTGGCCCATTCCCATATACCAATTCCCTCCGAACAATGCTTGATTGCGGCATCCATGTCGAGATACTGCAGCGCGGGCTGCTTGCCGGCAATAATCACATTCACGTAGTGACGGCTGCGCAGACAGTGATCAGTGACCGACAGCAAGGTGTTTGCGTCCGGTGGAAGATAGACTCTGACGACTTCTGCCTTCTTGTTAACCACATGATCGATGAAGCCCGGATCTTGATGGCTGAAGCCGTTGTGGTCCTGCCGCCACACGTGGGAAGTGAGCAGGTAGTTAAGCGAAGCGATGGGCCGGCGCCAGGCAATGTGACGGGTGACTTTCAACCACTTCGCATGCTGATTGAACATCGAGTCGATGATGTGAATGAATGCTTCATAACAGGAAAAGAAGCCGTGGCGGCCAGTCAGCAGATATCCTTCGAGCCAACCCTGGCACATGTGCTCGCTTAATACTTCCATCACGCGGCCATCGGGTGATTCATGTTCATCGCCGGGAAGAATTGCTTCAGTCCAAACGCGATCGGTAACTTCAAAGAGGGCGTCCAGCCGATTTGAGGAAGTCTCGTCCGGTCCCATCACGCGGAAGTT
>WNGA01005120.1_pt1 | contig 20933 bp, 22 predicted proteins | sample 5400061 | NCBI WGS metagenome assembly WNGA01 (sample SAMN13153366, study PRJNA577476) | soil metagenome | isolation source: 100 cm soil or saprolite under grassland replicate 2 | place: USA:California | collected 2016-06-15
AGGCGATCGCCATCGGCTCGGAAGGTCAGGCGGCGACCGCCGGCCACCGGCTCGAAGGCGCCGGCTGCCCCAATGTCGCGCGACGCGGCGATGCCGCTGGCGTCCAGCGCCGAAGACGTTCCCTTGCCGTACAGCACGACGATCGGGATGCCCCCCACGGTATCGTTCGCTACCCGCCGCTGCTCCAGCAGCGTGAACGGGTAGGCGACCTCATCGCCGTTGAGGCTGACCGCCACCACTCGCTCGAGCGGCCTCAGCCGACCATCAGCCTTGCCCGAAAATAGGAACGGTGAGCTGTTCACGTCGTCGTAGCCGGTGTACGGATTGCGCCCGTAATTGCGGCTGAATCCGGTCTCGCGCGAGAGCACCTTTCCGTTGGGAAACGTCGCCTTGAAGTCGGCGAAGCTGTTGATGCTGGCGGGCAAGGGTGTCAGGCGCACCCCGCTCAACTCGCCGACGATCGCCTCGCCAGTGACCTGCTGCCACCAGCTCTCCGTCTGGCGGTCCCACATGACTAAATCGCTGTTGCGCAGATTGCCGGTCGTCCCAAAGTCATAGGTCACGCCCTCTAGCCGACGGTCAAAGGCGATCGCGGTGTTGCAGAGCGGACAGAAGGTCATCGTTACCGGCCGCCCGCCGACGGTGTCGTTGACGATCTCGTGCCAGATCAGGATCTGGAGCGGGTAGGCCCGAGCGTCGCCGCTGTCCTCGAGCACGACGACTGGCTCGTTGTCTTTGAGCCAGTCGGCCGCGTCGCTCGGCCGAACGAAGCGGGGCGCGTCGATCGGCGGGATCCCGTCACGTGGCGGCCCGCCCGACTGGATCTCGTTCAGCGATACGGTCCGCTTCGAGAAGTCCGTCTTCCAGCCTGAGCGGCTGAACCGCAAGCTGCCCAGGGCATCGCCCGCGCTGGCCGCGTCGGTGGTCGGCGTGGGAGCCGCCAGGGCGGCCGTCGGTTGAGAGGTCGGAGCGGGCTTCTCAGGGGCCGGAGTGGGCGCCGTCGCGGCGCTCGAACACGCGACGGCCAAAACGGCGAGGGCCGCCAGCAGCGAACAGATCCAGGCCCGGCCCCGCAGACGCACACCTGGCGAAGCCAATTTGTTCCGCGCAGCGCATTTGTTCGGCATCGCCGCCTCCGGCTGGGGGTGTACGATCCCTGCAACGGACTCCCCTCATAATTAGAGCACAGTCTCGGGACCCGTTCGGTAACACCGCTTACACGCCAGCGCACGACCCGCCCCAGCGCCGCGTCTGGCATCGGGGGCGCAGACACGCGTGCCCGTTGCTCCGGTAGATACGGTCAGGTCGAAGCGACGACGGGCTCGTCCGTACTGGACGTGGGCAGAGCCGCACTCGCCGCACCGAGGCGGGCTGCTACTATCCTGAGGTAGGCTACAGCTAGGAGGCAGCGAAGTGGTCCAGACCGAGCTCGCGGTCGGCGCGCAGGCGCCGGAGTTCACCCTGCCGGACGAGAACGGCGAGCCATGGCTGCTCTCCGACGCCGTGAAACGCTCGCCGCAGGTGCTCCTCTTTTACAGGGGAGATTGGTGACCCTACTGCCATGGGCAGCTCGCGAGTTACGCGAGAAAGTACGACCAGTTCCGCCAGCGCGGGGCCGAGATCGTCGGCATCAGCGTTGACACGCCGGAGCAGAATCGCGCGTTGATCGACAAGCTGCTGCTGCCATTCAAGCTGCTGAGCGACAGTCCCGAAGGCGAGCAGGCAATCAAGCCTTACGGCCTGTGGGACGAGCCGGGGCGGATCTCGCTCCCCGCGATCGTGACCGTCGGCACTGACGGCAGGATCCGATACTTCTACAGAGGCCAGGACTTCGCCGACCGCCTGGGCGACGAGGAGCTCCTCGAGGCGCTGAGCGGCGCGGGAATGGGAGGCTAGGGCGATGCCACGAGGCTCACCGCCGATGCCGCTGGAGGCTCTCCAGCCGTACTACAACGGGGTCTTCTCCGCCACCGTGGCGATGAAGGGTCGGCTGGCCAAGCTCGGCCCGGAGGGCCGCAAGGCGATGGAGATGGTCAGCCACTACCAGAAGATGGTGGCCGAGTTCCGCGATGCTCTCCAGAAGACGGCGGAGATGGCCAGGAGCGAGTAGCCGCGCCTCGGCGGGGGATTTGGCGGACCGCTCCAGGATGCGCATCCTACGCTGTGGCGAGGTCTGCCGACGGGCGGGCTACAATCAGCCAGCAACTGAGGCGGGCCGGGCTGGCGCTCGAGTCCCGTGAAGGGCGGAGCAGACGTGGTGTCACTACGTGAGCGGCAGGAGCCGCTGAAGCAGCGCTATCGAGAGGAGCCCGAAGCGGCCAGGATCACCCTGACGGTGAGGAGCGACCCGGCAGTCCTGGGCGACCCAATGCATTCGCGCGTCGGCAGCGAGGTCGCCAGCTTCGACGCCGGCGCCCACCCGGGCGTGGGCGGGACCGGCGAGCTGGCCTGCTCGGGCGACGTCTTGCTGGCGGCGTTGGCCGCATGCCAGGAGATCACGCTCAAGATGGTCGCCGCGAACATGGGCATCGAGCTGGAGGACGTCAAGGTGACCGTGGTTGGCGATCTCGACCTCCGCGGCACGCTCGGCATGGACCGCAACGTGGAGGTCGGCTTTGAGGGGATTCGCTGCGAGGTGCGGGTCAAGACCTCGTCCGACCCCGAGCGGGCGCGCCGTTTCTTCGAGAAGGCCGAGCAATTCTGCGTGGTGCTCAACACGCTCCGCAAACCGCTGTCGGTGGAGACCTCGTTCGCCGTGGAGGCGGAGAGTAGACCGGCCGCAGAGACGCCCGCGTAGGGGCGCACCCGCGTGTGCGCCCTGGGGCGGACACGTGAGTCCGCCCCTACGCGACCGCTTGCGTCCAATTCACTGACGAGCGTGTATAGCGTCGGGGTTTCGGACCACATCATGGTGGCCCACAGCTTGCACGGCGAGACGTTCGGGCCGGCCCAACGGCTGCACGGCGCCACCTACGAGGTGCGGGTCGAGCTGGCTGCCCCAGACGTCGACGCCGATGGCATCGTCGTGGACATCGGGCTGCTCAGAACCGCCCTGCGCGAGACGCTGGCGCCGCTCGATTACCGCAACCTGGATGAGCTGCCGGAGCTGGCTGGCCAGAACACCACGACCGAGTACCTGTGCCGTTGGGTCCACGCGGGACTGGCCGCGCGCCTCGGCTCAAGCCGAGACGCCAGCCTGAGGGTTACACTGGTCGAGTCGCCGACTGCCTTTGCCAGTTACGAGGGGCCACTGGCGGAATGACACGGCAGCCGTCACTGTTAGCTATCGCTGTCAGGAGACGGGCTGAAGAGCCAACTGCTGATAGCTTTTGGAGGGTGCGATGGCGAGCTGGCTGGTGAAAACCGAGCCGAACCAATACAGCTATCGCGACCTGGAGGCTGACGGAACAGCGGAGTGGGACGGGGTCGCCAACCCTGTCGCTCAACGCCACATGCGTGAGATGCGCGAGGGCGACGCGTGCGTCATCTACCACTCCGGGGCCGAGCGCTCGGCAGTCGGACTGGCCCGCGTCGTCCGAGGACCGTACCCCGACCCGACCGATCCGCGCGGGAAACGGGTCTGGGTCGACCTTCGCGCCGAGCGACGCTTCGGGCAGTCCGTTTCGCTGGCGACGTTGAAGGCAGAAGCGGCTTTCGCGGGTAGCCCGCTGGTGCGGGTCCCCCGCCTGTCGGTGATGCCGCTCGACGACCAGCAGCTCGCCGTGATCGAGCGCCTGGCCCTGGAGCGCTGACGCGGGCTAGCCGCTCAGCGCTCAGGTCTCACCGCTCGTGCTCGCGCTGCCAGAAAGCGACGCATGCCTGGGTCCCGTCCCAGGAGGCGGCGATGACACCGCAGCGCGGGCACGCCAGCTCTCCCTCCTCTGCGTAGGGCTGGCGGACGCTCTGCAGCAGGTACGGTTTGCCACACCCTTCGCACGCGCGCAGCTGCATCCGCTCGGCCTTGGCCAGGCCGTGCTGGTCGGCGATCGCTTGACGCAAGGCGGTCTCGTACAGGCAGTCACGCTGGCCGGCCTCGTGCCGATGGTCGTGGAGGGCCGTGCCGCCACGTCTCCAGCGCCGCTCGAGCATCTCGTACCTCGCTACGTCCAGAAGGGGCCTGTCCTTATGTTCAGTGTATCACAATCGCGTAACAACACCTCGCCGCGGCCAAAAACGGGTCAAAATCGGTCTGATTTCGGCCACCGTTGCGGGCGGGTTCTGGTAGCATGGCCCGTCGAGCGCGAGAGGAGCTATGGACGGCGAGCGCGAGCGGAAGTGCGGGTCAGAACGACCAGACCAGCCGCTCATCTGCGGGCGCTGTGGCGAAGGCTGGGGACCGCTCTGTCCGCTACGCGCTCGTGGGCGGTTGACGCCTCACCGAGTCCTGACTCGCCACCGCGGCGACCGGCCGTGCCCCGACCTCGTGGCGGGCTGCTGGGAGCGGCTTGGGGCCCTCGGCTCCGACGACATCGGCTGGCCAGCCGCGCGCCGCAACTGAGCCCGCTTCAGCGGCGGTAGATCCGGCGATAGAGGCGCGCCTGCCAGGACGTGTCCAGCTCGACGATTCGCCCTCGCCAGCGCTTGGGATGGGCGCCGCGCGGGAGGAACAACAGCGACAGGATGGCGATCGCTAGCAGGACGGCGGCTACGGTGAGCAAGACCGGCCCAGCGAGCGCCACGCGGCCCATGAATCTACCGACCAGAAGGAGCAGCACCCCGATCGCGACCAAATGCCAGGGCGTAGCCGGCTGCAGGAAGCTCAGCGGCCCCCAGCCTGGCGAGTCTGGCAGCGGCTCGGGCTCGCGCCGATAGCGCGAGCGCGACACCCCCAGGTCGTCGGCGTGGGCCCGCTCCAGAGCTTCATCCAGGTCGCGGTCTAGCTCAGACACGCCAGTCTCCTCGACACACTGTCCTCGCTCAAAGGATACTCCATTCCCTCTGGTCTGAAAGCGCACCATTTTTTCATTCTCGGTGGCGGACTGAAAGTCCATGGTTATCTCCCAGAGGGAGAGGGAGAGGGATCGAGGGGTCAGCTCTACTTGACGCGCGGGCAGCCGCAAGCGACACTGATGCCCTAACTGGCGCCCAGAAAGGCGGTGCGCGATGCGTGGAGTCGAGGCGGTCGCGGAGATCCTACGGCGCGAGGGCATCGAGTTCCTGAGCTGCTTCCCGGCCAACTCGCTGATCGAGGCGTGCGCGGTGGCGGGCATCCGCCCGATCATCTGTCGCCAGGAGCGGGTTGGCGTCAACCTGGCCGACGGGTTCAGCCGCATCGCCGGTGGCGGGCGCGTCGGCGTGTTCGCGATGCAGGCCGGACCTGGTGCCGAGAACGCCTTCGCCGGCGTGGCGCAGGCCTACTCGGACTCTGTGCCGATCCTACTTTTGCCCGGTGGGGTGGACCGGCGTGAGGCTAGCGTCTACCCCAACTTCAGCTCGGCCCGCAGCTACCAGACCGTAACCAAGTGGGTCGATCAGATCGTCTTCGCCGACCGTATTCCGGAGCTGATGCGCCGCGCCTTCACCCAGCTCAGGAGCGGCCGGCCCGGTCCAGTCATGCTGGAGCTGCCGCGCGACGTGGCCGGCGAGGATATCGACGAGTCGGCGCTGGAGTACGAGCCAGTGGCGCCGATCCGATCGGCCGGCGATCCGCGCGACGTCGAGGCGGTAGCCAGGTCGCTGGTGGCGGCCGAGCGGCCGGTCATCCATGCCGGCCAGGGCGTGCTGTACGCCGAGGCCTGGGATGAGCTGCGCGAGCTGGCCGAGATGCTCCAGGCCCCGGTTATGACTACTATGCCGGGCAAGAGCGCCTTCCCGGAGGACCACCCGCTCGCGCTGGGCGCGGGCGGGGCCACCACCACGCGGCCCGTCTACCAGTTCCTGCAGCAGGCGGACGTCGTCTTCGGGATCGGCTGCAGCTTCAGTCGCTCGAACTTCGCCACACCCATCCCAGCGGGCAAGACGGTCCTGCACGCGACGAACGATCCGGCCGATGTGAACAAGGTATATCCAACCCGCCACGCCATCGTCGGCGACGCCAAGCTGGTCCTGCGCCAGCTGTGCGAAGCCGTGCGCCAGGACCTGCCCAGCGGGCGCGACCGAGCCGCCTTGCAGCGCGAGCTGGCTGACGTCAAAGCCAACTGGATCGAAGAGTGGCTGCCGAAGCTGACCTCAGAGCAGGTACCGCTGAACCCGTACCGGGTGATCTGGGACCTCATGCACACCGTCGAGCGGCGGCGGACGATCGTCACCCATGACTCGGGCAGCCCGCGCAATCAGATGACACCGTTCTGGGAGAGCCTCGAACCGAAGAGCTACATTGGCTGGGGCAAGTCGACCCAGCTCGGCTACGGCCTCGGTCTGACGATCGGCGCCAAGCTAGCCGCGCCAGACAAGCTGGCGATCAACGTCATGGGCGACACGGCGTTCGGCATGGTCGGGCTCGACTTCGAGACCGCGGTCCGTTCGAAGGTCCCGATCCTGACGATCGTGCTCAACAATTTCGCCATGGCAATCGAGACGCCGACCTTGACGGTGGCAACCGAGCGCTACGGGACCGTGTACCTGTCTGGGAACTTCGCCAAGGTGGCCGAGGCGCTGGGAGGCTATGCCGAGCGGATCGAGCAGCCGCGCGAGATCGTGCCCGCGCTGCGTCGCGGCATCGAGGCGGTTGAGGGCGGCCAGGCCGCGCTGCTGGAGTTCATCACGTCGGAGGAGACGGCCTACTCGCGCTTCCGCTAGCGTCCGGCCACGGCTTCGCGTTCGGCTCGCAGCAGCGGCTCCAGTTCGGGCGCGCTGGCCACGACTCGGATGGCCATCGGGGCGGTCCTGCCGCGGACCTCGATCTCGTAGCTGGGGAACGACGACAGATCGACGCCGGCTCGGGTGCCCACCTCCTCCGACACGACCAACTGGCTTTTGTACTCTTTGTTGATGGACTCCAGGCGACTCGCCGTATTGACCGCGTCGCCGATCGCGGTCAGCGAGGTGGCGCGCCCGTAGCCCATCTCGCCGACGATCGCCGGCCCGACGTGGATCCCGATCCCGATCCGAAGCGGCTCGGACAGGTCATCGGCCAGGGCGCGATTGAGCTCTTCCAGGGCGCGAGCCATCGCCACGGCAGCGACCAGTGATTCGCGGCAGCCGCGCGCCGGGCCGCTATTCAGCCCGAACAGGGCCATGACACCGTCGCCGATGAACTTGTCGAGTTGCCCGCCGGCCCGTGCGACGGCCTCACCCATAGCGGCGAAATAACGGTTCAAGACGAACACCACGTCGTAGGGCAAGCGCTGCTCTGAGAATTGAGTGAACGAGCGGATGTCGGCGAACAGGATCGCGATCTCCAGCTCGCTGCCCTGGGTGTAGCTCGGCCGGAGGAAGCCCTCCGGCGGGCCAGCCGTGGGCGGCAAGAGCGGAAAGACCTCGAGGTCGAGGGTCGGCCGCAACTGGCAGGCGAGACGCACGTTGGGTGGCGCGCCAACCCGCCTGAGGACGCGTTCCTCGTCTCGCGAGGGCTTCGGGAGGGCCTCTCGGCCCGGCCCGCCGATCCGCGAGCGGCAGGTGGAGCAGCGACCCCGCCCACCACACACCGAGGCGTGCGGAATGCCCGCTGCCCGGCTCGCTTCGAGGACGGTGGTTCCAGGCGTGATGACCACCCGCCTGCCGTCCGGATAGGTCAGGCGGATTACGCCCCGGCGGCGCTCCCAGAGGTCGCGGACCTTGCGAGCGACGAAGACCAGGACGACTGCCACCGCGAATAGGCCGACCGCGATCTGGCCCCATCCCCCGGCGGTCTCTTCGTCGCTCTCGGCGATCGTGCCGAACAGGCGCCGCAGCCAGCCCGGGTCCGCCGCCAGGCCAGACAGCTCTCGGCCGGCGTCGGCAAACCCGATGAGCCCGAATACAGGTATCAGGATCGCCAGGGCTCGGGCTATTGGCTTAGCGAGCGGGTACCAGGGCTTGACCTTGAGCCAGTAGTGGATGCCCATGCAGCCGTGGGTCCACGCGATCAACAGCAGCACGCTCTGGAGCGCGGCACTGCTGGGATGCTGGACCCACATCCCCGTCACCACGTAGCTGTAGGTGTCGTCGACGCCGAAGAAGTCGTGCAGCACGCGGGTCCCGAAGATGTGCGGCAGCAGCAGGGCCGGCATGGCCAGGCCGAGCAGCAGCCGAACGATCTCCCAACGCGGCAACCGCAGATGTCGCCGCTGGAAGAGAGCCCATAAGACGAGCGTGATGTGGCAGACCAGGCTGGGATACAGCAGCGCCGTGCCAATCGGATGCCGCCAGAAAGCCAGGAACCAGAGGCGTCCAGCCTCCGCCGCCTGGAGCGAGATCATGCCGAGGGCATGGTTGAGCAGATGGGTGGTGACATAGCTGAAGAGCACCAGCCCTGACCAGAGCCGCAGCCGTCGCGCGAGCATCGTCGGCAATGATAGTGGGTGGTGGGTAGTGGGTAGTGGGTAGTGGGCAATGGGTAGTGCGTAGTGGATAGCGGCACGGCATGCCAGGGCCGAACCGGAGGAATAATGTTCACAGCTGCGCGGTTGCGGCTCGTGTAGACCGTGGCCGGAGGTAGCGATGCAGATCGGTATCACACTCCCCGCGCATATTCGCGGAGTGAGCGGCGGCTTGATTCTGGAATGGGCCAGGAAGGCTGACCTGGGGCCGTTTTCAACGCTCAGCGTGATCGACCGCCTGGTTTATCCCAACTACGAGCCGCTCGTGTCGCTGGCGGCGGCCGCCGGCGTGACCCAGCGTATCCGGCTCATGACGGGCGTCCTCCTCGCGCCGTTGCGCGACGCCAGTCTGCTAGCAAAACAGGCGGCCAGTCTGGACGCCATATCGGGTGGGCGTCTGACGCTCGGGCTGGGTGTCGGCGCGCGTGAGGACGACTTCCGCGCCGTGCGAGCGCCATTCACGGACCGCGGGCGACGGTTTGAACAGCAGCTCGAGATCATGAAGCGGGTCTGGTCTGGCCAGCCGCTGGCCGACGACGTGGGTCCAATCGGCCCTCCGCCGGCTCGGCCCGGCGGCCCTGAGCTGCTCATTGGCGGCCAGGCCCCCGCGGCGATCCAGCGGGTGGCCCGTTGGGCGGATGGCTACATCGTCGGTGGCGGAGACGCAGCGGCGGCGCGAGAGCGGTATGCCCTAGCGGAGGAGGCCTGGAAGGCCGCCGCGAGATCCGGGCGGCCGAGGTTCGTGGCCAGCTTGCCCTGCGCGCTCGGTCCGAACGCGGCCGAGCGGGCGGGGGCCAACGTCCGCGACTACTACGCCTTCCTGGGCCCGCTCGCCGATCGGGTGGCTGGCGCCGTCGCCACTTCGCCAGAGGCGATCAAGGACGGCATCCGGGCCTTCGAGGATGCTGGGGTGGACGAGCTAGTCCTGGGAGCTGCCATCCCCGAGCTGGACCAGGTCGACCGCCTGGCCGACCTGCTCGGCTGATTACGCCGCGCCTACGACCTGAAGGCATGGCGCCAGGGAGAGGAGACAGCCTCGGCCAGACTACCGGCTGAGGAGCTGGCTGGGCGAGCTGACCTCGATCTGCGGCCGCCCCTGAAACATGGTCACCGTTCCGCTCACGCACAGCGCGCGGCCCTGGTAGCTCTCAGGCGGCGGCTGGAATCCGCGCCGGTCCCGCCCCCAGATGACAGCCGTGAAGGTGTGGCGCGGATAGGGCGCGTCGTTCAAGAAAGTCGGCTGGCCGCGAGTGCTCGGCTGGTATGACGCCTCCACTCGATTAATGGCGATCGTCGCCTGGCGGCCAGCAGCCTCGGCCGCGCGAGCCGATGGGATGGCATCGGCGCCGCAGGCCGCGCCGGGCCCGCCTGGCGTCGCCACAGGGCCCGCCGCGCCAGCCGGCAACAGCGAAGCGGCTGGACTGGCTGCTGGTTGACCTGGCGGCTGGGAAGTAGGGCTCGGCGGCAGGGTGGCCGTTGCTGACGGCGTAGCCGCGTTCGCGATGGCGGCAATGGGGGCCGGGCTGGCGGTCGCGGGAGATACGGTCGACGGCAGCGTGGCTGGCGAGCAGGCCGCCAGAAGAAGGGCTGCGAACGCTAGTCCCCACTCCCGAAACCTCACCCGTTCACCCCCATTCGTCAAGTACCATACCCTGGACCACGCAGCCCGACCACATCCGCCAAGGAGCGATGAGCGATGAGTGCCGTACAGGTCCATCCGTCGATCTACCGGATCAACGCCCCCTTCGAGGGCGGCGGCGCCGTCCAGAGTTACCTGCTGCTGGGCAGCAAACGGGCGCTGGTCGATACCGGCGTCTCCTACTCGCCCGACGAGAGCATCGAGCCCGCTCTGCGGGCCATGGACCTGTCGCTCGGCGACGTCGACGTGATCGTCAACACGCACGGGCACGCCGATCACCTGGGAGGCAACGCGCGCGTGAAGGAGGCCTCCGGGGCGCCGGTGATGATCCACCGCGACGACGTGCCGTTTACGCAAAACCCGCGGGCGAACTTCGAGCTGCCCACCACAGTGCCGGAGCTAGTCCGACTGGGCGGACGTCAGGACCTGCTGCCGCAGGTGGAGGCGTCGACCCTGCGAATGGTGGGCAAGAGCGTCGGCGTGGACCGTGTGCTGGAGGAGGGCGATCGGGTCGACCTTGGCAACGACGTCGTGCTGGACGTCATCCACACGCCGGGCCACACGCCCGGTTCCGTTTCGCTGTACTGGGAGAAGGAGCGGGTCCTGCTGACCGGCGACTCGGTCCAGGGGCGGGGCTCGCGAGCCGGGATCCTACCCCTCTATTTCCTGGCCGAGGAGTACATGCGCTCACAGCAGCGGTTGTTGGAGCTGCCGCTCGAGCTGCTGTGCCTGGGTCACGCCTTCGGCTGGAGCGGGCCGTTCAACGACCCGGCCCGCCGCGGCGAGGCAGCCAGCGGCACCATCCGCGACGCGTTAGCGTTCAGCCAGCTCATCGATCGCGTCGTCCGCGCACAGCTCGCCGCCCATCCGAACGCCGATCTGCTTGAGCTCGCGCCCCTGGTGGTCGACGAGCTGCGCTACGAGCTCCCGATCGTCTACGACCGCCAGGAGGGTGTGCCGCACCGCTCTCTGGCGCCGATCAACGCCCACCTCAAAGCGGCCAGGAATGAGGAATGAGTCCCGTAGGGCGGACCCGCGTGTCCGCCTCAGGGCGCACGCGTGGGTGTGCCCCTACGGGGGCGTGCGACGCCGCCGCTCCAGCGCTTCTGGGTTGAGCGGGATCGGGACGCGTCGGCCGTCCAGGTAGGCCTCGATATTCTCCACCACGCCGGCGATGTACTCGGCGTAGCTGCCTTCGGCCACCCAGCCGATGTGTGGGGTTAGGACCACGTTCGGCAGACCGAGCAGTGGGTGGCCCGGCGGAAGCGGTTCCTCCATGTAGACGTCGAGGGCGGCGGCCCATAGGCGGCCGTCTCGCAGCATGTCGACCAGCGCCGCTTCGTCAAGGATCGCCGCGCGGGCTGTGTTCACAAGTAGCGCGCTCGGCTTCATGAGGGCCAGCTTCGAGCGGTCGATGAGGCCGCGGCTGAGCTGTGAGAGTCGGAGGTGGATACTGACCACGTCCGCCTCGGCCAGCACCTCTTCCAGCGACCGATACTCCACTCCCGCCGCGGCCGCCCGCTCGGCCGTCAGCGTCGGGCCCCAGGCGCAGACACTCATCCCGAGCGCCTGGCCGATCCGCGCCAGCTGGCCGCCGATTCGACCCATGCCGATCACGCCAAGCCGCTTGCCCGCCAGCTCGCGCCCGACGAACTGGGACCAGCGACCGGCCCGCAGCTCCGCGTCACCATACGGGATTCGGCGCATCGCAGCCACCATCAGGCCGATCGCCAGCTCGGCGGTGGAGGCGGCTGAGCCATCCGTGCCGGCAACCAGGATGCCGCGCTCGGTGGCATCGGTCAGACTGAGGTGGCCGCCCCCGCGCCCGGTCTGGGCGATCAACTCCAGCTTCGGCAGGCGATCGAACAGCTCGGCGCGGAGCGGGATCCGCTCCCGGTTGGCGACCGCGATCTCGGCGTCGCGCAAACGCTCGACCAGATCGTCGAGCGACCGATGCGGCGTGGTATGGATCACCACCTCGGCCCGCCCGCGCAGCCCGGCCAGAGCTGGCGCTCCGGTATAGACGTCGTTGTAGTCGTCAGGAATGACGATCCGCACGCGGCCTGACTCCTAATTTCCCTGATTGTTCCCCTGGTTGCCCTGGTTTTGCCGATTGCCCGGTGCGCTCGGCACTCCCTGGCCGCCGTCCTGCGAGTCCTCCTTCTTCTTCCCCTGGCTGTTGCTTGGCGTCGTGGCCGTCCCGTCGCCACCGTCTTTGACTTCCCCGAAGGTCAGTCCCTGTACGGCACCGAAGGCATCGCCTTTGAATTCATCGACGAAGAAGTTGCCGAAAGGGTGTCAGGGTGATGCGCTGCCCCTTTGACGACTATATCGCTCGGCACGTCGAGGCTAGCAGTGCGGCCCTGCTGGCCGCTCCCAGCCCGGGCAGGTGCGCTGCTCAGGGCCAGGGCGGCCGGGAGGACAGCTGTTGAGCCAACCAGGCCGAGGGCAGGCCCACGTGCGCCGGGCGTTGGCTTCAACATGCAGCTACCCCCTACTCAGTTAGTGCATGAACAAGGCTGCGCCCATGGCTAACGCACGGAGGAACGCGCGAGGACTCGAGCTGGCCTCCGACGCCAAAGTCCGAGGGCTACCGCGCCGCCACGGCTTCGCGAACCCGCGTCGGCCCGGCGCCAAGCGCCTCGGCGAAGGCCTCGAGCGCTCGCTCGACATCCGCCCGCTCGATCCCGTAGTGGGTTACGAGCCGAATGATTGGGCTGCCGTCCCTGGCGGCCCCGCACAGTACGCCACGCTCACGCAGGCGAGCGGACAGCTCGGCCGCGCTGGGAGCCGGGGGGCTCAGGCGAATGAAGAAGATGTTGGTCTGGACAACCTCACGGTCGATCGCCACGCCCGGCAGGCGGCGCAGGCCATCAGCCAGGCGGCGCGCATTGTCGTGGTCTTCGACCAGTCGATCGACCGTTTGGTTCAGGGCGTACAGACCACCCGCGGCGATCACACCGGCCTGGCGCATCGCGCCGCCAACCACCTTGCGCGCGCGAGAGGCCCGCTCGATGAACTCGCGTGAGCCGACCACCAGCGAGCCGACCGGCGCCGCCAGGCCTTTGGAGACACAGAACATCACCGAGTCCACGTGTCGAGCGATCTCGTCGGCCGGCACGCCGAGCGCCGTGGCGGCATTGAAGATGCGCGCCCCGTCCATGTGGACCGGGATGCCGCGTGAGTGGGCCAGGGCCGAGATGGCGGCCAACTCCTCGAGCGGCATGACCCAGCCGTTACAGGGCTGCTCGACCCAGATGAGCGCCGTCCGGGGATAGTGCGGGTCGTCCGGACGGATGCCGCGCTCGATGGCCGCCAGATCCAGACTGGCGCCCTTCTGGGCGATGGTGCGAAGCTGCACGCCGGCGACGCGGGCGGAGTTGGCGGCCTCGGAATTGAAGGTGTGGGCGGACTGGCCGCAGATCACCTCCTCGCCAGCCCGGCACCAGGCCATGTGGGCGACGAGGTTACCCATCGTGCCGCTGGCGACGTAGAGAGCGGCCTCCTTTCCGAGCGCCTCGGCCGCCCGCTCCTGCAGCGCGTTGACCGTGGGGTCCTCTCCGTAGACGTCGTCGCCCAGCTCGGCTTCATGCATGAAGCGCCGCATCTCCGGCGAGGGCAGGGTAACCGTATCGCTCCGCAGGTCGATCGTGCGCATGCTACCTCCCAGGTCACCCCAACCGGCGTCGGGGCGGCCGCGTACCCCGGGCAGTGTAAGGCTGCCGTCTCCCCAGGCGCAAAGGCCCCTCACGCCAGCCCGGGTAGCCGTCAAAGTAGCCCTCAGGGGAGACCCTGCGTTGAACGTTCAACGTTCGAACGCGTATCCTGACGCGCGTGTCACCGGATCCGGAGGCGCTGATCATCGCCGGACTGGGCGTGGCGCTGCTGGCCGTCTCCTTGCTGGGGCCGCTGCTGCTCGGCCTGCCGGGCTGGTCGCGGTTGGGCGCCGTACTCGGGCTGGTCCTGCTGTGCTACGGGGCGGCGGGCCTCCGCCGGCCAGCTGAGCCCGATGAACGGGAGAGCCCGCAAGGAGGCTCTCAGCAAGCCAACCGATAGCCCCGCCCGCGCACGGTGAGGATGTACCGAGGCCGAGCGTGGTCTGGCTCGACTTTGTGCCGCAAGTCGGAGATGTAGCTGTCGATCGTATTCGGGCTGGCGCCCATCCTGGTTCCCCAGACAGCCATCTCCAGCTCCCCGCGGCTGCGTGGCTCACCGCCCGCGTGGACCAGGTCCAGCAAGAGCCGAAACTCGGTCCGCGTCAGCCGCACGGACACCCGGCCGCGAATGGTGACCGACTGCTGGGCCAGGTCCAGCACGAGCTCTCCGATACGCACCCGGCTCCCGTCCTCGCGAATGGTGACCCGGCGCGCCCGCCTGGCCAGGGCATCGATCCTGGCTAACAGCTCAGACGGGTCGAACGGCTTGCCGATGTAGTCATCGGCGCCGATCCGCAGGCCCTGGACACGGTCGGGTAAGGCGCTCTTTGCCGACAGCATGACGACCGGGACATTGGAGACGCGGCGGATGCGCCGGCAGAGCTGGAAGCCGTCACCGTCGGGCATTACCACGTCGAGCGTGACCAGGTCGTAGCCGCCGCGAAGAGCCTGCTCGGCCTGCCCGACCCCTTCAGCCTCGTCAACAATGTGGCCGCCGACCTCCTCCAGAACAAAGCGCAGCATCTTGCGAGCGGCGACGTCGTCGTCCACCACGAGGATGCGCACTGCGGTCACCTCGAATCTGGGGGAAACGCCAGAGTCGGCCCAGGACGAACCAGATTATATGCGAGATTCGCCAGGAATTGGGCGATCCGCGCTCAATCGGGCCATTTCGGGCCTTTCCGAGCCGTAAGGTGTGCGCACGGACAAGTTTTTTCGGGGAGGCACCGATCATGGAATGGACCCGTAAGCTGTATTGGCGCGCCATCGGCCTCGGACTCACCCTGCTCGCGCTGACTGCGGTGGTTGCGAGCGCGGACGACAGCTGGTAAGCCGCTAAGCCACGCCCGAGGGAGGGCTGCTCCCAACCTGCAGACTCGAGGCGGCGGGGGGCGCGCGCGGGCAACGTTGCTCGCATGTCGACCCGATATTACAATGATCTCGCTAACGTGTCTCGAGTCATCGGGTGGAATGAATGCTCGCCCTCCCTCGGGCGGCCCAGCTATTCTGGCTTCTTGTCCTCGCAGGTAGCGCCTTTGTCGCGCTAAAGGTATTTTCCGACGCGCGGGCGCAGCCCTTCGATTGGGCCTCGGCCGCGCTTTTCGCGTTTTTCGGGACGGTCGCCGGCTCATTCCCGATCCAGCTGCCACAGGCGCGTTACCGACAGGGCGAGACGACCTCCGTCGCGATGGCCGTCAACGTGGCGGCCACCATTGCGTTGCCGGTCCCGGCCGCCATCGCGGTTGTCGTCATCGAGCGGCTGGCGTATCCGCTGTTGGTCGGCAGCAGCGCCTGGTACAAGCGGGCATTCAATCTGGGCCAGAGCCTCCTGTCCGTCGCGGCCGCGGGCACCATCTGGCACACCTTTGGGGGTCCATCCGGAACCGTCGAATCGCCGGCCAGCGTTGGGTGGCTGCTGGTTGCGCTGGGGGCCTACTTCTCGATCAACTCCGGATCGGTCGCCGTTATCGTGGCCCTGGTGGAGCGTGCGCCGGTCCAGTACGTCTGGCTGCGGGGCCACCGGCGGCTGCTCCCGTCCTACCTGGCGCTCATGTCGACCGGCGTGCTCGGCGGAATCCTGTGGTCCACTTATCAGCCCAGCGTCATCCTGGTGCTCATCCCGCTGATCGCGATCTACTACTCGTTCAAACGCACGGTCGAGTTGGAGGAGCAGACGATTGCTGCCCTGTTCGACCTGGCCGACATGATGGACAAGCGCGACTACTACACCCATCGGCACTCGCTGCGGGTCGGCGAGTACGCCGAGCGGCTGGCGACGTTTCTGGGTCTGTCGGCCGACGAGTCGCAGCTGCTGTACATCTCCGGTCGCTTGCACGACATCGGCAAGTGCGCAGTAGACAATGAGGTGCTGCTCAAGCCAGGCCCGCTGACGGAAGACGAGCGGGCCCACATCATGGAGCACGCCCGAGTCGGCGGCGACATGCTGGCGCACTTCAACATGTTCAAGGTCGTCGCCGCGTACGTGCGCGGGCACCACGAACGGTGGGATGGGACCGGTTACCCGGAGGGCTTGGCCGGGGGGACGATCCCCTCTGGTGCGCGCCTCCTCGCCGTCGTCGACTCGTACGACGCGATGACCTCGACCCGGCCGTACCGGGACGCGCTGCCACATGAGGAGGCGGTCCGGCGGCTTCGGGAGGGGGCCGGCTCCCAGTGGGACGCGCGCCTGGTGGGCGCGTTCCTGGACATGTTGTCGCGCCAGCCGGCTGCCGCGCCCGGGTCTGCCCAGGTCCCAGCTCGCCGTCGAGAGGAGGAAGTGCTTCCGGTCGCCCGGGCCTGAGCCGTGAGGACGCGGCCTGTTGAGTCCTAGTCGCGTAACCGGCCGAAGAGGCGGGCGAGACGGTCGGGGACCAGCCAGACGCTGCCTGACCGGCGGCGGCCTGGACCGGCGTACGTGACGCGGATGATCTCGAGCGTCGCGGATTGCCAGTTGGTTTGTGACAGCGCAGGTCGATCGCGCCGGCCGAAGGCGGCCGCCAGCCCTCGACCAACGAGTCGACGTGCCAGCGACGGAGCCGCGAGGCCGGCACAGATCCCTGCCGCGAAGATCGCCCGCTTCGGCACCCGCGGAACTGTCAGCGACAGTGACAGCGGCGCCCGTCGGGCCGGCAGCACCTCTCCGACCCTGGCCACGCCTGAGCGTACCAGGGCGGGCCAGCGCGCGGCCGGCGCCGTCAGCGAGATCGGCTGCTCCGGCAAGTCGTCTGCAGGAACTGACATCCCCAACCTCGTCGCTGCATTGTGGCCGAGTTGCCCGCAGCGGCCAAGATGGCCAGACTGAGGATAATCCCGTCCGACCGTCCGCGGCCAAGGCGCCATGGATTGCCCGAGATTGCAGGCCAGGGTCGCGTACAGCCAAATGGGGAGAGTCAGCGGGCCGGCACGCCATGCTCGGCGCGAGGGCCGCTGGCGATCGTCCGAAGCCAGGCTGCCACCTCGTCGGCCAGATGCTGGACGACTTCGGCGGCGTCGTACCGATACGGCGCCGACCTCTCGCCCAGCACGAGGGTCCGCGCGCCGCGTCCCATCGGCTCATATTGCAACAGCCCGGCGTCCATTCGCCGCTCGGTCGGGCGATGGTGAAGCCGCAGCTCCAGCCAGGCCCCGTCGGGCCCACGGCCCGATGCCTCTGCCCAGGCCACTCCACGCGCCAGCCCGCCTCGCTCACGGACCAATCCGGCCTCCGTGAGGTCCACCTTGAGGCCCGCGAGGAGGCCAGCCAGCACGTCGTCTGGAATCGCCATTCTTCAACTCCCAAACGCGTGCCAAGGCGCACTCTAGCATCAGGCTGGCCGCTTTCCCGCAACAAACGTCGCACGAAAGCAGCACGATTTCGTAACACAGCAGAGTTCCCGCGTTTAGCGCCCGAGGCCCATCGCGTATGTAGAATGGAGGCACCTCACTACAACGGGCGCTGGGAATGGCAGAGCGAGGTTTCGCGATCGGGGAGGACGGCACGGGCGCGTGGGTCTCGGCGGACGATGTCGACGCCCTGTTGGCGCAGGCGACGATCGTCGCTTGTGAGATGATCCCCTGGAGCTCCAACTACACCTTCGCAGCCCGCCTCGCGCTACCCGGGCAGCCGGACTTCCTCGCTGTCTACAAGCCGCGCCGCGGCGAGTCTCCGCTGTACGACTTCCCCGATGGAACGCTGTACAAACGCGAGCGAGCGGCATATGTGCTGAGCGAGGCGCTGGGCTGGGACTTCATCCCGCCAACGATCATTCGCGAAGGCCCGCACGGGATCGGCAGCATTCAACTGTTCATCGAGCCGGAGCCTCGGGCCGACTTCTTCCGCTTCAAGGACCACTATCGCCGTGAGCTACAGCGGATCGCACTGTTCGACGTGATCGCCAACAACGCCGATCGCAAGGCCGGCCACTGCCTGAAGGCGCGCGACGGCAAGATCTGGGGCATCGACCACGGCCTGACGTTCAATGTCGCCCCCAAGCTGCGGACCGTGCTGTGGGATTACGCTGGCGATCCGATCCCCGCGGCCCTGCTTGGACAGCTCCGGGAGCTGCGCCGGAATCCTGCCCGTTCGGGCACCCTGCGCACCGAGCTGGGGCAGCTGTTGACGCGCGAGGAGGTCGACGTGTTGTTCAAACGCGTCGACCTCGTCCTCGAGCATCGACACTACCCGTCCGCAACCTCGCGTCGCAGCGTCCCCTGGCCCTGGTTCTGAAGGTAGGGCGGACCTGCGTGTCCGCCCTTGGGCGCACACACGGCTGCGCCCCTACGTGCGTCTGGCGACCCCGAAAATCAGCGGCATCAGGGCCAGCGCGCGGCGCCGCATTCTCACGATCTCGAAGCCGGCCGCCTCGATGCTCTCGGCGGTGTGGCGGTTCAGGTGGCAGCCGGCTCCAAACCAGCGCCAGGCCGGCGTGAGCAGGTCCTGGACTTGCCCGACCAGCCCGTCGGCGCGAACGTGCTCGACGAAGTGAAGGTGGCCGCCGTCCTTCAGGACCCGTCGCGCCTCTGCGAGCGCGCGGTCCGGGTCGGCCACGCTGCACAGCACCAGGGTTGAGACCACGCTGTCGAAAGAGGCGTCGGCGAACGGCAGCGCCTCGGCGGCGCAGTGATGAATCTGGATGTCGAGCCCCAGCCGCTGGGCACGGCGGCGGGCGCGGCGGAACATGAACGGGTCAGGCTCTGTGGCGATGACGCGCTCGGCGGCCGAGTAGTAGGCAAGGTTGGCCCCAGTTCCAGCCCCGATCTCCAACACGCGGCCCGTCGCCGAGCCGACGACGAGCCGCCTGAGCATGACCCGATTATGACACCCCGCCGCGCGCCGCCGAGGATCGGCAGGCCCAGGAGCCAGCCGTAAGCGGGCGGTCAGATAGAGCGCCAGGCCAAAGGCCAGGAAGTTTGCTTGCCTGAGGTCGGTGGCCCGCAGCAAATCGAGTCCCGTGAACGTCCCGAGCCCGTGAAGCCAGCTGTCGGCTTGGGTGATGGCGAAACGATCGTAGCCCCCAATCAGCAGCGCGCCGACAATAGTCCCGCCGATGGCGCCGGTCCCGCCCAGCATGACCATCGACAGAACCATCATTGACAGCATGAAGTCGAACTGGCCGGGCTCGACGTAGCCCAGCGTGCTGGCGAAGATAGCGCCAGCCGAGCCGGCGACGCCGGCTCCCAGGGCGAAGGCCAGGAGCTTGGCTCGCGGCGGGCTGACCCCGGCGCTCGCCGCCGCAGCCTCGTCCTGGCTGACCGCCGCCCACGCCCGCCCGTGCCGGGAAGACCGCAGCCGGCTGGCCACGAGCGCCGTCAGGACGGCCATCGCCAGGGCCAGCTCGTACCAGGCTGTCGGACTGTCGAGCTGCGCTCCCAGCAGCCTTGGGTGCGGAACGCCAGACATGCCGCGTGCACCGCCGGTCCAGGCGTCCAGGTGGCGGATCACGCCAGGCACCATCTCGCCGAAGGCAAGGGTGGCGATCGCAAGGTACTCGGGCCGCATCCGCAGCACCGGCACTCCCAGCAGGATGCCTGCCAGCGCCGCCATCAGCCCGCTCAGCAGGAGCACGACCGCAAAGTCCCCCAGGAATCCGGGCAGTTCAGCGGCCAGGCGACTGCCGGAGGCAGTGAGCAGCGCTGCGGTGTAGCCACCGATGGCGAAGAAGGCCGCGTACCCCAGGTCCAGCAACCCAGCGAACCCGACCACCACGTTGAGGCCCAGCGCCAGGACGACGAGAAGCAAGATCAGCATCGCATTCAGCTGGAAGTGCAGGCCAAGGCCTGCGTCGACCCACGGGTAGAGGGCGGTCAGGGCCACGGCCAGGGCTAGGCCCCACCGCGAGGCGCCCGGTCTGCCCCGAGTCCAGCCTCGGCGGTCGGGCTTCAAGAACTGCGCCCATCCCCGGTCGGGCGGCTCGTTCGTGGGCTCGCCACCAAACAGCCCGCCTGGGCGGACCGCGAGCCCGAACACCAGGGTCGCGAGCACCAGGACAGGCGTCCAGTGAGCGTCCAGCAGGAAGTCACTGAAGGCAGCGAGCACGCCAAGGCCGAAACCCGCTACCAGCGCCCCGTGCGGTCGGCCGACGCCGCCGAGAACCGCGGCGGTGAATGCGACCAGGCCGCTGAGCGCTCCGTGCTGGGTAAAGAGCCCGTTCGTGTACAGCGCAAAGACCAGGCCGGCGGCCCCGGCCACCGCGCCACCCAGCGCGAAGGCCATGCTCACCGCGCGCTCGGTGTCCACACCACATAGCGCGGCCAAGTCGGCATCGAGCGCCACGGCCCTCATTGCGCGGCCCCAGCGGGCCCTGGCCAGGAAGGCCGCCAACGCCAAAGCCAGCCCCACAGCCACCAGCACGACCAGCAGGTCCTTCAGCGTCAGCCGTACGCCCATTTCAAACCCGCCCAGACCGAGGAGGTCGAGCGGAGGGACGAGGTCAGGAAATCTCGTCTGTGGGACGTTCGGAGCGCCGTGGTGCGGTCCGGGGGCGCTGCTCGGCAATTGGGGTACGAGAGCTCGCCACCACAGCGCCGCCTGATAGAGGACCAGCGAGAGCGCCAGTGTCGCAACCAGCGGCCCCAGCTGGGAGCGCCCGCGGAACGGCCGGAAGGCCAATCGTTCAACGGCCAGGTTGAGTCCGGCCCCGAACCCCATCGCGGCGACGAGCACCAACGCCAGGCCCGGCAGCAGCACGATCAGGGGGCTGG
>WNGA01004334.1_pt1 | contig 20925 bp, 22 predicted proteins | sample 5400061 | NCBI WGS metagenome assembly WNGA01 (sample SAMN13153366, study PRJNA577476) | soil metagenome | isolation source: 100 cm soil or saprolite under grassland replicate 2 | place: USA:California | collected 2016-06-15
GGCTTCGGGATGAACGTGGTGACGAACCGCTCCCGCTGCTCGTCGGTGACGCTGAGCCTTGCCAGCTCGTTCGCGAGCTCGACGAACGCCGCGGTCTCCTCGCGCGCGCCGGCGATGACGCGCTTGGCCTCCTCGATCCGGGCGAGCACGTTCTTCGTGTGCCGGAACGTGAAGTTCCGCCCCGAGCGCCTCGCCTCGGCCTCTCCGAGGCTGATCGTGTTCCAGCAGACCGGCCGGACGCTGGTGCGCCGGGCCTGCAAGGCGCCGGACCCGTCGTGGGTCCACAGCACCACCACGTACGGGTAGATGGGCGAGTCATCGCCCGTGACCGTCTGCGGCTCGTCCACGCGGGCGGACAGATAGCAGACCGCCCCTGCCTTCACCGTTCCTCCGGACCCGTCGTCGAGCCTCGCGCCGGTGCTGAGCGCCTCGAAGAGCTCGTGGCCGACGATGTTCTGGACGACCTCGTAGCTGCCCCGGGCGACGTTCAAGACGTCGCCGGTGTCCGATCGGGTGAGCGCCTTCCAGCCTTCCACCTTTGGGAACGTGATGTCGGCCTGCCCGTCATCAACCGCCGGACGCTCCTTCCTCAGATGGACGTCGGTCTCCTCGACCGTGAAGGCGTGTCCCGCCGCATCGATCCGGGCCATGCGCGTCTCGGGTGCTGCGTCGAGCATCAGCACGTTCGTGCCGCTCCCCAGGTGCCACGGCGCTTCGCGCACCGAGTACATCTGGTCGTGTTCGGTCATCTCGTGTGGCATCGGTTGCCTCCTTGTTGTTCAGCGGGCGCACCAGAGCTCCGGTATCGCCCTTGGACGGTGTCCTCGAACTGGGTCGCTCGGTGACGGGGTTGATGCGGTAGCGGTGATTCGCTACAGGCGACGCGTGCCGTGACTGCCTGCTGCAACAGGCGTCGTCACACGTCGGAGTCGCGTTGTTCGTCCGGGTCGGCGTGCTCGCTCAACCCCAGGTGCTTGAGGCCGCTCGCGACGACCTCCGTGAGGCTGCGGGTGCCGGCCCCGCTCCGATAGAAGCGGCGGATCAGCCTCCCGTAGACAAGCACCTCGTCCCCTTGGTGGAGATCCCGCAGGCGCTCCTTGCCGACCTCGGTGTGCCACGCGACGACCGGCAAGGGGAGCAGGCGCCTTCCGGACTCGGGAACAGACAGCCGGATCTCGGTGCACTCCTCGCCTGAGGGCATCCGCCGCTCCACGGGATCGGCGGCGATCGTTCCGGCGAGCACGACAACGTTCACGGACACAGTCATGTGCGTTCTCCTTCCTGGTCGTCGTCTGCCTTCGCCCATCGAGGACGTCGGTCCATCCGGCGACGGCAAACGAACGACTCCCGGAGGGAGCCCTCGGAAGGCCGCTCCGGGAGTCGTTGGTTGGCGGTGATTGCGGTGCGGTCAGGGCAGCCTGATCGGCATCAGCACGTAGCGCCGTTCCGGACCCTCGAACAGCGCCGGCTTGAGGCCGTCGCGCACCCACATGCGACCTCGCTCAGTACCGCAGAAGCGGATGGCATCGGCGAGGTAGTCGGGGTTGAAGGCGACCTCCATGGCCCCCGCTCCGTTGGGAGAGAACTTCGCCTCGGTGAGCGCCTCTCGCATCTCCCCCAGGTCGGGGTCCTTGAGGGCCAGGGAGCACGTGCGATCCAGGGTCAGCCGGACAGGTGCTCCCGTCGTCGAGCGGACCGACGTCGCCGCTCGCAGGGCCGAACCGAGCTCTTGCGGATCGAACTCGAACGATCCACCCTCCGGGTCCGGCACGACCTGCTTCCAGTTCGGGAACTCGCCCTCGACGGTTCGAACCGTCCACTCGGCATCGGGCAGGCTGAACGCGATGCGCGACGCGCGCGATGGCTCAACGCCCGATGCCTCCAGCGCCCGAACCTCGACCGCATCTTCGGCTCCCTTGAACTGCTTCGCCAGGAGCTTGACCGCGCGCGCCGGGACCAGTAGGGGGCCGTCGGAGACACGGAACCCCGCCTCCACCGGGATCTGGGCCACCCCCAGCCGGTACGAGTCGGTCGCCACGACCTCGAGCGCGGGCGGATCCTCCCGGAAGAACAGGGCCGCGCACGTGAGGACGGGCCGCGCCTCGTCGCTTGACGCGCACAGGGCCACTCGCTCGAACGCGTCCACTACCGCCGAGGCCTCGATGGAGGCGATCGGGTCGACCGCCTCCACCCGCGGGGCGGCCGGCCAATCATCGGTCGGCCAGCCTTGGAGCGTCACGGTACGGGTACCGGCCCGCACATCGAGGCCGGCTCGGCCGTCGCAAGACTCCAGCACGATCTCCGACTCGCCCATCGCAGCGACGGCCTTGACCAGAGCCTTGGCAGGAACCACGACCGAGCCCGCTTCGTCGACCGTTACCTCTCTTCGGACGACGCTCCGGGCGGTGAGCTCCAGATCGGTCGCCTCGATGGACACCTCGCCCTCTAAGACCTCTAGGCGAACGCCGGAGAGCATGGGGAGCCCCGATCGAGTGGCTATTGCTGGGAGCACCGACTTCAGTTCGGCGATGAATGGCTTCGCAGACACCATCAGCTTCATGTGAACCTCCTTCGTGGTGGAGGGAGCGGCGGACGGCGTGAGCCGACTCAGACCGCTTCCTCGGCTTGTGAACGGCCGCTTCTGCGAGGGTGCTCCTGCCGGAACCACTCCTTTGGCCAGAGCAGCGTTGGATGCAGGCCGATCCGACACGAGACCCGATCGGCGACCAGCTCGGAGACGGTCCGAGCTGCAAAGAGCCGGAACAGGTGCCGGGAGCTGATGCCGGCGCGGTCGGCGAGCTCCTCCCAGGACAGGCTCTCGTTGGCTCGGAGTCGCAAGAGCACCCGCCGGAGAGGTGCGGCCGGAAGACGCGCGTGCGTCATGGGCGGCTCCTTCCAGTCGAGGGTGCGGAGCAGATGCGCGCGGCTTCACGCGCGGCCGGAAGGAGGGCAGGGCGAAGCACCGGTCAAGCGACCGGCGGTCGTGCTCCAATGCGCCCGGTTCGGGCTTTCGCCTCCTTTCGTCGTCGGGGACGTGCCCCTTCCGACCCGGAGGTGGCCCTACCGGCTCCGCTTCGTCGGCGTCGGTGCGGCTCTACGGGCGCCGACCGTCTTCAGCTGGCTCGGCCCCGCTCGCGGATCTCGTACCGGCCTCTGGCTCCGCCTCGCCTCGGCGAAGATCACCGCGCCGCCCTGGTTACCCTCACCGCCTGCGTCTTGGCGCTCCAGCGATCTCCCTGCGTCTCCGAGCGCGCCTCCTCTGAGGTGCCCGAGTGCGGTCACGCCTCGTGCCGTTCCGCTCGCGGTTCGGTCCCAGCCTCGGCTCGCTCCCTCGTCTGTGGCCGCGGATCCTTCGCCCGGCCATCGGGCTCGCTTGCGATGCCTCGGTCCGAAGACCGTTGGCGGCCCGCCTGCCCGCCGCTTGCGACGGCGCGGTCTCGGCGGGTCACCATCCACCCGTACAAAGGCGAGGATGGCGCCCTAACCGTGGCGACGTAAAGCGTGGAGAAACCGAGGAGTCGCGGTGGACTCTGGCTTTCCTGGACCTCGATCGGGAAGGGTGGCCTCCCCTACAAGCTCTCCTCGTAGGCCATGTTGCGGCTCTCGAAGTCCCGGAGCTCGACTGCTTCTGGAGGGTCGGCCAGCTCGAACAGGTTTGCGTCCCTGAATGTCTGCGCCTGCATGTGAGCTGCCAGGCGCTGGGCCTTCGCCTGTTCCTCTGTCCCAGCGTAGAAGTAGATCGTTGACTGCTTGACCGCTCCAGCGCGCGACCTGATACGAGCGATCTCCTGCGCCACCGTCTGATAGTTGCTGCGGGGGCTCACGAAGAGCACGGACTCGGCGGCAGGAAAGTCGAGGCCGCGACCCCCGAGGTCTCGCGTCATCACAAGCGCGGCCTCCTCCCCCTTCGGGCGCTCGCGAAACCACTCCATCCCCGAGCGGATCTGCTCGCGTGGCTGCTGCCCGTCAATCTGGCGGGTCGGGAGTCGAGCGCTCAGGACGCTCTCCAGGGCCTGAGCAACATCCACGTACCGGCTCATGACGAGGCATGGTCCACGGCGCACCGCATCCTCAGCGAGTCGCTCGTACTTCTGCAGGTTTGACCCGGGTGACTCGAACAGCCTGAGTCGCTCACCGCACAACCGGAGAACCGCGAGAGCGTTCTTGTCTCCCTCTCTCGCCAACGCCTTGATCGCTCCCCACGTCATGTTGCTCCCGCCCGGGAGCCCGCCGAACGCCTTGCTCAAGTCCTCTCGTATGGCGGCATCCTGGAGGATGACGTCGGGATCGTCGATCCCTAGGAACTGCACCCGGGTCTGCGGCATCCAGTCTGCCGGCACTTCAGCCTGGTAGGTGGCGAAGGCTCGACCCTCCCACGCGTTGAGCTGATGCTGTTCAAGATTCGTACCCGTGAATCCGACCACTGGCAGCCCGGATTCAAGTACTGACTGAAGCACCGGCCAGGTATCACGCCGTTCGTCAAGCTCGTCAACGGTGAGATACGTGTCGATCTCATCGAAGATGACGAGATCGAAACCTGCCAGCGCCTCCGAGAAGTACTGCAGCCGGTTGTTGAGGGTCACTGGCGTGGAGAAGAAGACACCGTAGCTATCCAGCAGGGTCCCGAAACGGTGGACCTCCAAATCCGAATCAAGCATGTGAAGGGCCAGGTGTCGACTTCGGAGCCATCCTGCATCGTAGAAATGTTGCGCGAGTAGGCCTCTACTCGGAACGATGACCAGGGCCCGGGGATACCTGTCCGGTAGCTCGTCCGCGTAGACAGCGATCGCCAACTGTGAGATCAGGGTCTTGCCGGAGCCAGTGGGCGCCTGTACGAGCAACCTGTCACGGTCGTCGACCGCTCGCAGACATTCGGAGACTGCCTTCGCCTGGAAATCAAACACCTCCATGCCCAGGTCACCGAGCAGGGAGCGCGCACGGGTCCTTCTACTCCTCGGCAACGTTCCTCAGCTTCAGACCTGTGACGAGCGCGACCACGAACATGAACACGCTCGCTGCGGCCACGGCTACCCACGGCACCCAGTACTCCCATTCGCCGGGTCTGGGCTGCGCTATGGCGATGCGGCCCCATGCCGTGAGGACAGCAGCATTGACCACGATTGCCGGGATGTTGAGCCACAGCGCTGTCCACGCCGCTCTGCCAGCGTCTGCCCGGGCATCGTTGTAGGCCTGGTCGCCTGGATGTGACCTGCGTTTTCGTTCACGAGTGTTCGTCAGCGATGCGAGCGGCTGGAGTGCGACTGCCGCCTGCAAAGCGGTCGTGATCGCCGCTACCCCCGCCAAGGCACCGTAGAGACCGGAATCGATCAAGCGATCTTGCCCTTGATGACCTCGATGATGTAGCCCCACATCGTCTCGGACGCGCGTACCGTCCCTCCCTGGCGCCCTCGCGACCCAAAGTTCGCACCCTCAGCGCCAGCGAAGCGCTCGCCCTTACTGTGGAGCTGCGGTTCCGACATGATCGCGAAGTCTGCAGCTTCTATCTCGTCGTACGACGACTGAGACAGCAGCAGCGACTTGCGTCCGTCGCCATCAGCCGACTGGGCATCGAGCCTGCGTTGGATCTCTTCAATCGCCGCTTCCCGAGCGAGTCGAGCGAGCGCCTTGCCTTGCCCGTACTTCAGCCGACCGAGCAGGGCGACTGCGCGCGAGCTTGATATCCCGAGCTCATCCACTAGCTGATCCACGGTGGGGTATGCACGGCGGATCTCGAGAAAGAGGGAGAGCACCCTGGCGCCATCCAACTCCGAGACTGAGGCAAACCGCTTGATGGACAGAAGCCACTGAACCATCTCACGGAGGGCAATCTCCTCGAGCTGCTCGAGACGTTCGTCGGCTTCCTTAGCACTCGTCGCACCAAGCGCGACCTCCAGGCGCTTGGCGTCCTCCTTCGCGATGCCGAGCGACTCGACACGCGCAGCGAACCTCTCCTCGGCAGTTGCCATCGCCACCTCGCAACACTCGTCTTGTCGCGCCCTTGGATGCTAAGGCAGTTCGGACACTGGAGCTGCCTATCCTCGCCCAACCCGAGTCAGGGTAGGCCCCCGACCCGGTCGTTTACGACCTTCAAGGGTGGGACGCGAAACCCACAATCTGGGCGTCGACAGACTGTTCCGGCTGGATCAGGCACCGGACCGAGGACGATGGAGGTGCGGGGATGTCTCCCAAGAACGTGAACGAGCGTCAACTCAGCATCCTGCGGCGGATCGCAGACGGGGTCGAACCGGTGACCTCGCGCAAGCATCACCTGGCGACGACCGTCTATGCGCTCCGGAACCGCGGCCTGGTCGCGACGATGCGGACAGGTGGCGCCTGGACCGCTTCGATCACGGATGAAGGGCGCTACTTCCTCGCCCACGGACACTATCGAGCCGACGCTGCGGCTACGGTCACCGACCGCTCGAAGCCAACGGAGGCCGACCGGAAGCCTCCGACCATCTCAGGAGAGGACCTCGTCCAAAGAGTCGCTGACGCGGGCGGCTCGCTTCATATCCCCAATCCCGAGCCCGCCGAGAGAGCAGCGTGGAGGCGCGCGATCCACGCTGCCGCGAACGGCGGCAAGCTCCCGGCGGGGATGCGCCTGTGGCACACCGGCCGCGACAAGGGGGACCTCGTCGTCCGCTTGGTTGCGCGCCGGGCCCTCGAGGCGACAACGCTGAAGGCGCCGCCGATCCCCATTTCGGAGCGGTTGATTCGACCTCATGCGATCGTCGCCCGGATCAAGGAGCTCTCCAGGCCGAAGCCGAGGCCCAGCGGGCTCGATCGCACGTATGCCTCGAGCCGCGATCTCCGGCGGGGCCTCGACGTGTCGCGATCAAGCCTCGGCCGTGCTCTTCGGATCCTGCAAGCGCTGATCACCGAAGCCGAGAGGCGAGGCTATGGAGCGCACCTCGACGACAGGACGGGCGATCCCAGAATCTGCATCACAGTGAACGGCCACCCGTTCGCGGTCAGCATTCGCGAGAAAGACGGCGTCCTCCGAGTCGTCCTGCCATCCGAGTACGCCGGCCGCAGGCTCTGGTCGGACGGCATCCGGACAGCCGTCGAAGACAAGCTGGGCGTCGTGCTCGCAAACATCGAAGCACGGGCCGAGGCTGCCGAACAGCATCGACTCGAGCGGGAGCGGCGAGAGGAGGAGCGCCGGCGAGCGTGGGAACAGGAGATGGGGCGGGCTCGGGAGCGTTTCGCCGAGGACCAGCGGGCGGCCTTCCTCCGGGACCAGGTTGCGGTGTGGCGGTTTGCGGACGAGATCCGATCGTTCTGCTCGGCCGCACGTGACTCAGCTACCGACGACTCTGGGGAAGCGGCGGCTTGGCTCGCATGGGCACTTCGATACGCGGAGGCCGTCGATCCATTGTCGGGGGCCTTGCCCACCCCGGAGAACGTGGAGCCAACTCCTGATCAGCTGAGGACTTACCTGCATGGTTGGAACCCCTACTGGCCCACGTGAGGATTGAAGGCCGGCTACGAACCTGCTGCTGCGGTCACCAGCTGCACTGTCGCTTGATCTGAGAAGCGCGCGATTTGCTCGGCGATCCGCTCTTCGTACGTTGTGACCACGACCTGCCCGAAGCCGTGAGACATCGACGCCTGCGCGAGCATTGAAGCGACACCCAGTCGGGAAGTCGGATCGAGGTGCTCAAGAGGCTCATCGACCCAGAAGAACCCTGCGCCTGTCGATGTGGCAAGCACAGTCATTCTGACTAGCAGTACAGCCATCATCCTTTCGCCAGCACTGAAGTCATGAAAGTGCACCTCGTGCTCGCCACGATGCAGGACCACTGTCCCATCTGGACGAAGGCTGAGTGCTCCTCGCTCTCCAACCAGGCGCTTCCAACGCCAGGCAACCTCTTCGGCGAGAGGCTGGATGCTCTCGTGGATCACTCGCTCTGCAGCCGCCCTCATGGCCTCCGACGCAGCCGTGACCAACGCCTCTCGGCGGAAGACGCCTTCCAGCTCAGCACTTCTCGCTGACTCCAACTCCGCAGTGGCTAGCTGCTCCCGGAGCCCCTCCAGCTCTCCCTTCTTGAGAACGACCTCCTGCTGCGAACTCTCCAGCTCCTTTCGGCGACCGTCGAAGGCCTGGCTCGGGTCTCCCTCGACGGCGGCTGGCTCAGGACGCTCTGGAGGAATCGCCGACAGGCGCCGACGGGCGTCCCGGATCACGTCCAGCAGTTGTAGTGGTCGTTGCTCTTCGAGTTGGGCCGATTCACGTTGTATCTTGGCAATCTCTGCCTGATGCTGTGCGCGTGCCGACTCCATATCCACATGGGCGAGGGGTCGCTTGCACACCGGGCAGACGCCCGTCGATTCAGTCAGAAGTTGCAGAGAGGATTGGATCGCGTCGATGCGACCCTCAGCGTTTGCCTTGAGCCGCCGGATATCGTCAACCTCTCGCTGGGCTCTTGCCTCGAGATCGTCAAGCCTGGAGGGGAGCTCATTCGCGGACGTTCGTGTCCCTGTCGAGGCCTCAACATGTGAGACCAGCTCTCCGAGGAGGCGGAGCCTCTCCGCAACCTGCTCTTCCCACCGCCTGCGCGCTTCTGCGCGCTCTACAACGCGCTGAGCTTCCGTGAAGGCTGCCTTGGCCTCCTGAAGACGCACCTCGGCCTCCTCGAGGGCAGTGCGCGTGGTCTCGACACGTCCTCTGAGGGGATCAAGCTCTCGATTCGAAGCCGCGACCGCCTGCTTGACTCCCCGCAAACTCTTCTCCGTGGCCTTCCGCAGGCGCTCAAGCTCATCTCTTGCCACCAGAAGATTGGTGACGCCGTAGACGTTGCTGAGGTGCTGATAGAGAGAGAACGAGGACTCGGTCTCTGTGTGAATCGCCCCTTCTTGGACAATCGTCGATCGCGCAAGGAAGTCCGGCTCAGCGCCCCACTCCTTGGAAAGGAGCTCCGCGAGTGCATCCTCATCGGGGACGGACTCGTCCCCAACCCAACCCTCGAAGCGGGTCCGCCTTGGCTCTACCGTTCGTGCGATTCGGAGGGTACGCCCATCGACCAGGTCGACGGTGGCCTCAACACGTGCCGACTGACTTCCCGCTCTGATTGCAGTCGAGGCATCAGGCAATGCGGCTCGTCCATAGAGCGCAAAGGCGACGGCCTGGACAAGAGACGTCTTCCCGACGCCGTTTCGCGCCACGATGAAGGTAGTGCCTTCTCCGAGCGCAAGACTCAGCTCATCGTAGGCCCTCCAATTCTTGAGCACGATGTTCCGGATCATGAGGCCACACCCACGAGCGCTTCGAGTGCATCCTCAATCTCGTCGCGCCCAGAAGCTCGACCCAGCTCGATGATCCGGGAGATGCCGGACTGATCCCGGTCGTTGAGAGCTCGAAGCGCAGCCTTCTTCTGCTCAATCTGGGCCCGCTTCCCCTTCACAGTCTCGAGGGCTTCGGTCGCGGCCTGATTCGCAATCGCCGTGAAGTCAATGCTGCCCACGGTCACGAGACTCTCTCCGAGGGTCTCGAAGTCTGGGAGCAGCTCCTCGAGGGCGAAGACAACCGCGTCCGTCAATGGCAAGAGCGGTCGCGTCGCCGTTGGTCGCTCGATGCTCCCGCTCGGCGTCTTGATGACTAGCGGCGCTGTGTCGTACAGGTCGCGAACGCGAGTCGTGGCTTCTGCATCAGCAGCCACGAGCGCCACCCGCGCGACATCGCCCCGAGCGCGAAGGAGGCTTCCCGCGTACTGGATGATCTCTTCATCGTCGAGCACACGTGCGTCTTCGGCGGGAACGCCGCAGACGACGATGCGGACCGCCAATTCCTGAACCGCGAATACTGCACGAACCGTTCCGAGGCGGGTAGTCACAGGCGGCCAATCATCCGCTGTGACGCGAGCGGAACGCCGCCTGACACCTAGCGCTGAACCCAGCTCGTCAGCAAGGCGGCTGGCATCGAAGTAGGTCGCGGCGTGCGTTCGAACGTCGCTTGCTTCAGGTGGTGCCTCATCCGCCTCCTCGTTTAGCTGCGTCTCTGCCGAGGCCAGGTCCGCTATGGTCCTCGCGAGCGCCTCTCTGAACGAAATCCGTTCATCGATCGGATCCGCGATCGGGGGACCCACGGTCACGTGAGGTGGGGCTGGCTGTCCCTGCTTGCGAGCCGCCCTAACTGCCTCCACGTCGTCCAAGACATCGAGCGGACCGACGCGGGTTCCGAACACATCTGACGGGAGGTCGACCTCGATTGTGGTGTGCAGAGCAAGTGGGAGCCCCAGCGGTGAGTCCGATTCGCTGATCAAGAGCGTGTACTCGTCGGCGAGCTCGACATCGAACGAGCAAGGAATGACGCGTGCGGTGCCGTCATGAACGCGAAGAACCCAGATCATGACAGCCTCGCTGGACCCGACGACCCGCCACAGCTCTCCGGGAGAGGGCGAGCCCCCGGATGGGTTCACTAGGGCCTGGACCAGAGGCTGCTGTACGTGCGCGGAGCGTTCGGGGAGCACTGGTTCGCCCATGTCAAAGGCTGACTGCACGCGGGAGAGGCGGGTGCGGCAGCGCAGACAGGTCTCCAGATGGTCCGCCACGCGCTTCTGCTCCGGCGCCGGCAGATCACCGTCGGCAAACCCGACCAGCGCAACATCGACTGGGTGGGAATCAGGCCAGGACCAGCCGTTCTCCCTCATCATCGCTCCCTATCCAGACGTCCCATCCTGCCCCCCTGTCCGGCCCTCTGCCCACAGCTTGGCCCGTACGACTAGCGCCCGCACGACGCCATCAGGCGAGTCCTCATCCGTCAGGGAAGTCTTCAGCAGGTCGACAACTCGCTGACGGGCTTCGGCGGCCTGTGACTTCCCGAGACCGAGCCGTGGCGCGAATTCGCGAACGGTTTCTTCCCAGTAGGCGAGCACCAGGCGTTCCCGCTCGGTTAGGCCATCGAAGAGCTCATCAGCCCGAACCTCGTCGACCGCGCGTTCGGTCAAATCTCCCTCCGCGATGAAGGTGTCCGCCAGATCGGGAACGTCGATCTCTGTGACCAGCGGAACGGGGCCGAGCCCGAGGCGCGGCGCTATGGCTCGAGCCAGTTCACTCACGGCCAGCGACCCGCCCGCCACCTCGAGAACGCGGCGGGCGAGCCGGTTGATCGACTCCCGATCGGCGCGGGGCGGCTGACGTCTGGCGGTCTCTCTCCAACGGGGGACCTTCACATCGCGGACTTCGGCAGCCGCTTCCACCAATGCATTTCCTGAGGCGGCGGCCGGATCATCCACACCCTCGGCAAGTGTCCACCACGTCTCGCCAGGACGATGAATCGCCCGGAAATCCGAACTGTCTCCCATAACGTCATTCAGGCGTCGAATGAGCCGTCCAAGCATCGTCCGCCGGGCGTCATTCCGTAGCTGGTTGAGGACCGCCGTGCCAAGCAGCCGCGCGAAGGATGGTTCGTCGACGGCGCTGATGAAGAGCTGCGTGAGACGACGCTCCGCAGCCCTTGACGTCAGGAAGTCATGCGCCACCGACTGAACGTCCTCGGCGGTCCAGGATGCCTGTCCGCTTGGCGGGGGGTACCCGTGCAGCCGGGCCACCGCCCCCACTGTTGCATACAGCAGCTGGGCGCATTCCGGCCCGAGTCGGCCGGTCTGACGGAACTCCTCGTAGGCGCCCATCATGCAAACCTCACCATGACTCGCCGAAGCGTCACAGCGTCCAGCATCCCCATGAGCCGGCAGTTGCCCGGCGTCCACATCCTGGCCTCTGCCGATGAGTAGCGCCAGAACACTCCGGGAAGGCGCAGGCCCAGCTCGGCGACCGGCTGGTGCTCCACGCCCTTGCGTGTCGTGTCCGTCGTTCGAGTCACTACGTGCACGCGGCCGAACGGTCCGGCGGGCCGTTCGATAACGACCGCCGGACGCCACTCCTTTGGGTCGGGTAGCAGCAGGATCTGGGTGGCGACCCAGTAGAACTCGCCCACGTTCGGGACGAAGGGAGTGTCCGCCGCGCTTGCCAAGACCTCCCTCCTCCCGGTGGGCAACTAGCACGGACTCACTTGCGGTGCCATCCCAGCCGTCCCGCCGCGTTCCTCAACATGCGTGCGGCGTGCGCTCTCCATCCTGATGGGCGGCGCAGGCCGCGCGCTCGGTCGGCGGCCGCGTGAGGACCCACCACACTCAAACCGGCTTGGTCCCCGGCCGCAACCAGGCCAGGGTAGGGGCACCCTGGATCGCAGCTGCGTTCATCTCGATCAACTCCGCCTGTCGCGAGGTGAAAGAGCTGCGCTCCGATGTCTGCCACACCGGCAGGGGCCGCGACCATCGAGACGAACTGAAGCAACTCTGCAGAAGCAGCCGCCAGCGAGAAGGCGAAGACGTTCTCTCGCCGACGCGCGGGATGGGAGTCCGGCAGCTCTCGGATGTACTGGGGATCGTCGAGGAGTCCATCACGCTCGACACCGACGAGCGCCGGATCAAGCTGACCGAGGCAGACCAAACATCGCCTCCCTGGAGCGGCAACGTGTGCCCGCCACTCGGCGCCGCGCATCACGCCGCCACCGGCATGCACCGAAACCCCGCCATCGACAACGGGGAGGAGATGGGCGAAGGCAACGAAGTTCAACACATGTCGGGGCCAGGGTCGGTCGACGCAGCTGAACACGACGTCGCAATCAAGCAACCGTGCGAATCCCTCGGGCTCGACGACGCTGAACTCGAGAGGCTCGACCTCCGTGTGCAGGCTCGACCGATGCTCACGGGCAGCCGCAGCCGCGACGTCGACCTTGGGCCGCATGAATCGCGCGTCGAGTCGGGTCGCGTGGAGCAGCCGGTCCAGGTTGACTTGCTCAACACGATCGAAATCGAAGATCGCAACCGATCCCACACCCATCCGGACGAGAGCTTCGGCCACGATCGCCCCCACGCTCCCTGCGCCCGCGACGCCCACGCGTAACCCGGAGAGCGTCCGCTGCACGGCCTCCCCCCACGCCGAGACCGTTCGATCAAGCGTGGACTCGATGGGCGCCGAGGATGCTCTCTGGGGATTGAATGTGAGCCGAAGTTGGTCTCCCACAACACGGACCGAGTCGATCGGAACCGGGGAGTGCGTATCCGGCAACACCTCCCAACGTCGCGCGCTCCAAGCGAGGTCCCCGCCTGCCAGCGTGAGCCCGATCAAGGGACGACCGGTCAAGACGCCAGCCTTTGGGGCGTAGATTCGTTCGGCCTGATCGTCATCTGAGGACATCCCTTGCCAGCCGAGGGCTCCAGGGTGAGAGTGGAGCAGAGCGAGTCCTGCGTCGGCATCGGCGGCAACCTGGGCCGCGCGCAGGAAGTACCGGCCTTCGAACGAGGCGTTACCATGCACGTGCCGATCGTCCGACTCAGGCAGGACGACATCGAACAGGAGCGCGGTCCTCCGGTTCGAACCGCTGCTCTCGCGCCAGAGCCCGAAGCACACATCCTCCTGACCATCCGAGCGCACGAGATGTCGTCGCAGGGACGCTTCGACATCCGACGCCATAGCGAGGGCATGCTGGCGAGGCCCTTGTCCGCTCATTGTTGGGCGAAGAGGGAACGTACGTGGCGCATGTATGCCGCGACGGTCTGATTCGTCTGTGGCCACGATGGGTGAGGTCGGGACCAGTATTCCCAGTCCGCCCCCAGGGGTGACGCGTGCACTGCACCGTTCGGATGTCCGAGCCGAGGGCTCACGTGGGGCCCCGGGGGTGGGGTTAGGGGGAAGTCCCCCGGGACCGCGAGCCCGAGACGAATCTCGGTCCCAGCAAGCGACCCGACCTCAACCGTGTAGGCGATCACTGCGATGCCTTGAACGACGGTTGGGTCGAAGCCTTCGGCGCGAAGCTGAGCCAGGAATTCGTCGGCTCCCAAACTCACTCCCTTATGAGACCGGGGTTGGCCCCGTGGAGACCGACACGAACTTCTCCCCCGGGTGGACCCGGATGTGCTCGTCTCCACGACCCTCGAACGAGACCTGGTGTCGACCTTCGACACGCACGAGGTAGTTGGTCGCCGGATCCAGGCCGGCTAGGCGGAGGACCTCGTTCGGCGTCGTCTTGGGATCGTCGAGCGTGATCGGCCTCCCGTCCACCGTGATCTCGATGGACGGTCTCCCGTGCTTGGCGCTGGCAGCCTCGGTTTCGCGCTGCATTCTCTATCTCCTTCCAGCCTCGGATGTTCCGTTTGGCTGATGCAGACGTCGAACCGTGGGCCCCTGTCCGGAAATGGCGTTGAGGAGGTGGCTGTGAGCCTCGCCACATCCCGTGGCTGGCCGGGGATTGGATGGCCGGGGAGAGATCGTGGAGTCATCGGGGGGGCGGAGCCGGCACTGGATGAGCATCACCTCGCCCGAGAGGCCCGACGACGAGCCGCTCGGGTGGCTCCCGCAGTCGTATCACCAGATGGACCCGCAGGAGCGGTTGACGAAGGGGCTGCGCCATCGGCCGCTCGTCGGTGCTCGATAGACGGCCTCACCTGGTGCAGGAAGGACCGTCGCGGGGGTCAGACGAGGCGGCCCCAGCGCCGGGCGTCGACCCCCACACCCTGACCTCCGGCGTTTGGGTTCTTACAGTGTTCCCTTCGCCTCCGCAACGCTGTGACCTGCGGAAACGCTGGAGCGAAGGGAACGGTGTAAGAACCCGACGACCCCTCCCCATTTCCGCCCCGTCCATCGGGCATGTGACGCGGTCGGCTCACTCTTCTCTCGATCCGAGCTGTTCATCTTATGATGCAACCGTGGTTACACAAGCTCACCACGGACAGGCGGAGCAGCAGTGGGTCCTGCTCGCCTACCGTCTCCCACGGGAACCATCGACGCCTCGGATCGCCGTTTGGCGGCGCTTGAAGCGTCTCGGCGTAACGCAGCTGCTCGACGGACTCGTCGCGCTGCCGCTCGACGCGAGGAACCGAGAGCAGCTCGAGTGGATCGCCGACGACGTCGAAGAGGCCGGTGGGCAGGCGACCATGTGGATCGGGCGGCTCGCGTCGCGGCGTGACGAGCGGTCAGTCGTCCGCGACCTGGCGGACGCCGTTGCCGTCGAGTACCAAAAGGTGATCGACGAAGCGAGAGCCGCCGGCGCGATGGAAGACGCCGTCCGGCGTCGGACGCTCGCGCGACTCAGACGCGAACTGCGAAGGATCCGGCAGCGCGACTACTTCCCGCCTCCCGAGGCGCAGCAAGCTCGAGCGGCCGTGGAATCGTTGGCCGCGGTCGAGGAGGTACCGGCGTGATCTGGGCGACCCGCACGGGGGTCCACATCGATCGTGCCGCGTGCGCCTGGCTCATCAAGCGCTTCATCGATCCAGAGGCCACGTTCGTCTTCGTCGACGACGCCGCCGACGTGCCGGCGGAGGCGACCCCGTTCGACATGCGAGGCGCCGAGCTCTCCCATCACGGCGACGACTGCACGTTCGAGACCATGCTGAAGCGTCACGAGGTCGCCGACCCGTGCTGTGGGACATCGCGCGGATGGTGCACGAGGCCGACCTCGGCGACGAGCGGTACGACGCCCCGGAGGCCCCGGGCCTCGACGTGCTGCTTCGCGGACTCTCGATGGTTCGCGGCGACGAGGACGTGCTCGCCATCTCGCGTCCCCTCTTCGATGGCCTGTACGAATACCGAGCCCGGGCGACCATCCTCGGGCGCGAGCCGTCATAGCGGGAGGAAACCGATGAAGTGGGTTACACGAGAGAACGCCAACGTCGACCGGATCGCTTGTCCCTGGCTGATCAAGCGATTCATCGACCCGGAGGCGGAGTTCCTCTTTGTTCCGCGCGATCGGGTCCTCGAGGTCGCGGAGCGAGAGGGTGCGCACTCGTACGACGCCCCAGGCGCCGAGTACACCCACCGGGATGGCAAGTGTTCGTTCGACGTCCTGATCGAGGAATTCGACCTGACCGGCGATGCGGCGCTCGTCAGGTTGGCGCAGATCGTGCACGCGGCTGACGTCTCCGAGGACGCCGACTCCTCGCCCGAGGGCCGAGGGCTCTCCGCCATCGCGCATGGGTTCGCGCTCCTCCACGGGACGGAGGACCACCGGAAGATCGATCTGGAGACGCCCATGTACGACGCGCTGTACGCCTGGTGCGGGCAGCAGGGGTCGTGACCGAGCCGGCCGCCGATGGGGACCAGCCGCAGCCCGCTCCGCCGATCCCGTTCGCACGGTTCGTCCGCTACTTCCTCGGCCTTGGTACGTGGGGGTTCGGCGGTCCCATCGCCACCGTCGGCTACATGCAGCGTGACCTGGTCGAGCGGCGCCGCTGGCTGGATCGGCAGGACTTCCTGAACGGGGTCGCGCTCGGCCAGACCATGCCGGGGCCGCTCGCGGCGCAGGTCGTCATGTGGGTCGGGTATCTCCAGAACGGACCGCTCGGCGCCCTCGGCACTTCGCTCGTGTTCATCCTGCCCTCGTTCGTCCTCGTGTTGGCGGTTGCCGTCGTGTACGTGCAGTATCAGGGACTCGCGGTGGTCCAGGCGATCTTCTACGGGGTCGCGCCGGCCGTGATGGCGATCATCGCGGTCGCAGCGGTGAAGCTGGCACGGCTCACCAACCAGCGCGACGTTCGGCTGTGGGCGATCTCGGCCATCATCCTGGCCGTGACGGCCCTCACCGGCGCGGAAATCGCGCTGCTGTTCATCGCAGCTGGGCTCGTCATGGTCGTGTGGGACGCACCGCCACGCCGGATGGCGAGCTTTTGGCGTCGGGGTAGCTCGATGATCATCGCCGCGCCGGCGCACTTCACGCTCGCAACCGGCACAGCGACCACCGCCACGCTCCTCGCGCTCGGGCTGTTCTTCCTGAAGGCCGGCGCGTTCATCTTCGGCAGCGGGCTCGCCATCGTCCCCTTCCTGCGGGAGGGCGTCGTGGTGCAACACGGCTGGCTCACCGAGCGCGAGTTCCTTGACGCCGTCGCGATGGGCCTGATCACGCCCGGGCCGGTGGTGATCACGGCCGCGTTCATCGGCTACCTCGTCGGTGGCCTCACCGGCGCCGCCATAGCAACGGTTGCGATCTTCATCCCGATCTACCTGGGTGTCGTGATCCCAGGTCGATGGTTCATCCGCCACCAGGACAACGCCAGTGTGCGGGCCTTCGTCAAAGGCGCCACGGCGGCCGCGGCGGGAGCGATCGGCGGAGCCACCATCGTCCTCACGCGCGGGGCCGTCGTCGACGCTCGAACGCTCGGGATCTTGCTCATCAGCCTGCTTTTCGTCTGGCGCTTCAAGAACAGGGAACCCATCCTGGTCGTGCTCGCAGCAGGCGTCGGCGTCATGCTCAAGGGTTTCTGAGGGTCGCCGGAGGTCCTGATAGGACTCGACCCCACTGCCGAGCGCCCACCCAGACCCCCTGACCTGCGGCGTTCGGGTTCTTAGAGTGTTCCCTTCGCCTCCGCGTGGTGAGATTGGAGAGCGATGGTGGAGCCCGGGAGGCTCCACATCCTCTCCGCATCGCTTCTACACGGAGTCGACGAGAGCTCCTATCAGATTGACGGAGGCAAGGAACGAGCCGAGGACACTCGCTCCGACGAGTGTCCACTTGCCGATCTCGGTACGACGAGGATGTTCGTCGCGCGGAGGTATCGGAGCGACGAAGCGATCCGCGACAGGCACGGCGACCACACCGAATACAAGTGGCAACAGAGCGAAGAGTGAGACCCCAAGGATCGGCGGTTCGAAGAAGGCGAATTCGTCGGACAGCATGAGCTCTACCGCCAGCGTCGTGAGGAGGATCCCACCGAAAGCGAGACCCTTCATCAACCCGCTGGATGGTACGAACCGACGGATCCAGACGTAATAGAGCCCTGCAGCGATCCCAACGAGGACGGCAAACCACAGGAGTCCGAGCGTGCCCAGCCATGTGAAGCGCCCGACGATCTCACCCGTGGGCGCCGTGCCCTGCGCTTCCTCGCCCGCGGCGAATCCGATGAGGCGCATCGCCCCGCGTGCGCCGAGCCCAGCGACGAGACCACCTGCGAAGCCGCCCGCGATACCGCCCGCGAGAAGGCGCCAAATCCGCGGAAGACGGTCTATGCGTAATCTCATCCGATCCGACCCCACTCCCGAGCGCCCACCCAAACGCCATGACCTGCGGCGTTCGGGTTCTTACAGTATTCCCTTCGCCTCCGCTACGCCGTGACCAGCGGAAACGCGCGAGCGGAGGGAACACTATAAGAACCATCGGCCCGGTGGGGGCTTGATGTCGGCCAGTAGTGCATCGCCGACGTCTCCATGTTGGAGGACGGGTTCGAGCGGCTCCTGGCCGGCAAGAACGACGTGGAAGTCCTGGTCAGGTCAGCGGTTGAGGGCCGCCACTAGCGGCGACATGCACGGAGCGGCGAGGGTGCGTCCACGCTCTCCTCTTGCCTGACTACTGCCGATAGTGCGGGAGGATCGTGCCGTCCTTGACGTACGTCAGCGCCGCGGACACGTCGTAGGCGTGGATGGCCGACGTGAGCGGAGCCAGCGTGTTCGACAGACTCTCGATCTCACGGCCGTAGAAGAAGCTCGCCCGCTCCTGCGCGTCCGTGAAGCCCAAGATCAGCGATGCGTGGAATCGCTGGTCGGCCGGGTTGTCGTGCGCGACGTTCGGGGTGTCCCAGAGCTTCTCGCTCCAGGGCAGGAAGGTCTGGGTTCGCAGTTCCCTCAGCACGCCGGTGTCAGCGAGGGCGGGCACGAGCTCCTTGTTGATGTGCCTCCGGAAGGCGCCGGCACCGACGCCATCCTTCCGCCTGAGGTAGATCAGGGCTCGGGCGCCCGCCTTCTCGCCGGGCGCTGCCACCTCGTACCAGCGGGATGAGTTCGGCAGACCGGCGTAAAGCAGGGTGCGCCGGAAGACGTTGACTTCGTCCTTGAACGCGAGCCGGGTCTGCTTGCGGCCCAGCAGCGGGGACAGGGGCGAACGGAAGGTGACCTCCGCGACGCCATCGATCTTGCGTTCGACGGGAATGTCGGTCTCGACGCCGGGGGTCGCCGGCCACAGCCCCGGGTTCACCTCGGCGAAGTGGATCTGCCGGTACTCCTCCAGACCCGGTGTGGCCGAGATGATCTTCGAGTGCGGTCCCTTCCAGTGGTCCATCCCCGTCTGACGGGGCTGGTCGGTGCGCACCCACAGCAGGATGGAGGAGGAGAAGTGCTTCCTGACGTTCACCTGCGCTTTCGACGGTGAGTTGCTCATTTCACTCCTGCCCTCCTTGTGCAGTCGCAATGGTCAGCGGCCGAGGAACTCGACGACGACGGGGGCGAACGTGTCGTGGAACTGGAAGATGCCGCCGTGTCCGGAGTCGGGGTAGATGATCAACTCGGAGCCCTCGATGCGCCGGTGCAGGTCCTCGGAGAGCGTCGAGGGCACCATCCGGTCGTTGTCGCCGTTGGCGATGAGGGTGGGCTGGGTGATCTTCGACAGATCGTCAGGCGTGCCGCGTCCCCACTTCTTGATCGCCTTCAACTGCGTCCGGAGCGCCTTCACCTTGATCGGAGCGTCACGATCGAGGGTGCGCTCCTTGAGCCGGTTGACGAACGCGCGCGCGGCGGGCTTGCCGGTGGCGTTGCGGTTGAAGAACAGGAACTCCTTCGGATCCGACCGGGTCAGGGTCGCCCGCAGGATGTCGAAGTAGGTCGTGCCGGCGACCTTGTCGATGTCCTTACCGCCCTTCGGGCCGGTGCCGGTGAGCACAAGCTTGCGGACGAGGTCGGGGTGCTTCACGACGAGTGCCTGGGCGACGAAGCCGCCGAGGGAGAAGGAGAAGATGTCGATCTTGCTGAGCCCGAGGGCCTTGACGAAGGTGTAGGCGTCGTCGGCCATGGCCTCGACGGTGTCGGGCACCTGGCCGGTGGAGGCGCCCACGCCGCGGTTGTCAAAGGCGATGACGTGGTGGTTCTTCGCGATGGGGTCGATGATGCGTGGGTCCCAGTTGTCCAGCGTCGCAGCCAGGTGGACGAAGAAGACCACCGGGATGCCGCCCTTCGGGCCGAGTTCACGGTACGCGTAGGTGACGTCCCCGGCGGTGACGGTACACGCCGGGGCTTGCGCGTACGAGGTGATGACACCTTCGTTCGGGGTGTCGTTGGTCCTCATGATGGTTGCTCCTTTCGTGTTTTGACCGTGGTCCGCCGCGCGGTCCTCGATCTCGAGGTGGCCCTTTTTGCTCCGTCATGGCTTCCTCCTCCCGTGATCGCTGCTACTATAACGAAGTTACGACTGAGGATAACCACGTTATGGAGAGGGTGTCAAGGAGTATGAGGAACGTGGGAGGCGTGCCAGGGGATCCGACACCCGATGGTGTCCCGGAACGGGTCGTTCAAGCCACGATCAGGCTGCTTGCCGAGCAGGGACCTTCCGCCATCAAGGCGCGTACGGTCGCGTCCGCAAGCGGGCTGTCGACGATGGCGGTCTACCACCACTTCGGCGGGATCGCCGAGCTCATCCGCTCCGTTGCCGACCGTGGGTTCACGGAGCTTGACAGAGCCTTCTCGCAGGTCCCGGTGACGGAGGATCCGGTCGCGGATCTCTTTGCCATGGCGTTGGTGACTCGGCGGGTAGCCCGCGAGAACCCCCACCTGTATGACTTGATGTTTGGACTCTCCACTCGTCGCGCGACCTACCGACCGTTGTCGGATTCTGACGTTCGCTCGAGTGGACGCTCGCAGGCCTTTCGGGGCGCCTACGTTCACCTCGCTGAGGCGTGCGCACGGCTCGTGAGCTCCGGCAGGATCGGACGACAGGAACCTGAGGCTGTGGCTGCTCAGTTGTGGAGCTACGTGCACGGGTGCATCACCCTCGAGTTGGCTGACCACTTCACCGAGTTCGACGACCCGGTTGCGCAGGTGCTGCTCCCGATGGGTGTGAACCTCGCCGTCGGGCTTGGCGACGACCGGGAACGTGCCCAGGCCTCGCACGAGGCGGGAGCGCGCCTCTACGACTCGATCACGCGGGGTAGCGAAGGTCAGGCGGGC
>WNGA01010819.1_pt1 | contig 20924 bp, 12 predicted proteins | sample 5400061 | NCBI WGS metagenome assembly WNGA01 (sample SAMN13153366, study PRJNA577476) | soil metagenome | isolation source: 100 cm soil or saprolite under grassland replicate 2 | place: USA:California | collected 2016-06-15
GTCGAGCGTGTAACCGAGATAGGGCTCGAATTTGTTCGTCTTTGTCCAAATGCCGAGAATGGGATAGATCAACGCAAGGATCAATGTGAGTCCGATTACGATCCGAAAAATAACGCTTGCTGCGCCGCGCAGATTTTGAAGCAAAACAGCTGTACCAAATGCAGCCGCGAGACTCCATAAGATCCACGTCTGGTAGTAGAACTTGAAGATGGTGTTGATACGCCAACCGAACTGGTCACGCAAATAAAGAAAATCAGGGGCAAGGACAAGGATGCCACCGAGTGTGATGAGGAGAAAAACGAAGTTACGAGTTAGAAGGGAAGGTTGACGAGTATCAGTAGATGAGAATCTAGGTAGTGTGTCGCATTTCGTAGCTAAGAATGCAACAGAAGGTGTAAGAATAGCAACAAGGGTTATCAAACTACCAATATTGGCAAGCCTGCGCAGGAGTGCAACTTTGAAGAATTCTCCGGCGGTAGATACACCCTGCGTTTCAAGATATTGTGCGGCAAAAACTGGGTTAGTGAAACGGGCGAGGCTGGCAATCAGCCAGGATGTGCCCCAAAGTAGAAAAGTGAATCCAAGAACAAGCCCTATAGCCAATCCCCAGTTCGGTTTTAGCTTATCTCCAAACCAATAAAGATAAGCAAAGATGGGAATGAAGAGAGACGCGAACATTAGCCAAAGATGCGCGCCGCGTGTGGGATTGACAATGTTTGGAAGAATACCCCCCGCTTGTGAAGAGAAACTTAGGTAAAAGGGTAAATAAAGCGCGACTGCGAGAACTGCAAGAGGCAAGCCGAAAATAAGGAAGTCTTCGAAGCGATCCCAGCGCCAGCCATCCTCACGTACGCGAGCAAGAACGTATGCGAAGACCATTAATGCTGCGCCGACGAGGATGTCCCATGTGTTGAGAAAAGCCAATCCACCAAGGACGAGAGCCGCGAAGAAAAATTCAAGGAGAGATAAATGCAGTTTCATACCGAACAGATTTAGGGTATCAGCCTGCGACGGCGCTTCCTCAAGCTGAAGAACTCGATTCAGGGTAGCACGCGAAGCGCCAAGGTAAATGTGAAGGGCGACGGAGATGGCAAGCAATCCAAATGGAATCGCGAGCACGTGACACAACGCGCGAAGCGCGCCACCACCACAAATAGCGGTCTGGCATCCATGCATAAGGCTGGGAAGGCGCAGTAGTAAGGTCTTTGATATCCAACCATGTCCAGAATCTACTTGTGGGTGCCTGTGACCAGAATACACCGTGGCGATGAAGAACTTCAAAAAAAGCTTCTATATTTGAGACAATCAGCAGGAAAAGAGGCGCGAGAAGCGGCAAACCAGTTGACGATTTACGATTTTCAATTTGCGATATAGTGCTCGAAGGGTAATTCAGATTGCTGATTCCAAAATGCTGATTATAGAGGTCGAGCAGATTATAAAGAATTCCATATGCACCAATTGCGGCAAGGGCAAACACGAGCGCCAGCACTAGGTTGAAGGCCAGCGTCCCAGATACCGCTGTGACTGTGGCAATCATCGCTGTGAGAATATAACCAAAGTAATAATACGAAATGGCATAACCCGATAGCCACGGGTCACGCGGTGGAAACATTGGCGAGCGAAGAATGGAATTGATGAAGGCCAATTCCATCGGTTTTTCGGTACCGACGATTTCCGGATTCGCGGAACGGATAAAGGCGAGGAGTGCAAAGGCAAAGAGAAAAAGAACTTCAGTTGAAATAATGAGGCGCAGATTTTCTTTGAGCCAACTATTAATCAATGTGTAATGATTAACAAGTGACCAGATGCTCAACCCTGTGATCACTGCAAGGGCGAGCAAAATCCCTCCGATGTCATTTTGTGAAATACCTAGTGAGGTGAATATCCAGAAAACGTACCCCCACATCAGCAGGCCTGCCGTCCGGGCAAGTGTGTAGCCGCGATCCGGAAGTGCTGGAAAGAGACGATAAGCCAGCGGAAAGGTCAACCAACCGAGCAAAGTAATGAGGAGGTACCAGGAAATGAAAGGGATCATGCGGCAGGGGGAAGAGTGAATATTCCTTCGGTATCTGGTTCAAGGTTCAGAATGGAAGCGATTGCATCTATGTTGATCGGACCATAGACATGTGGAAATTGATCAGATGGAGAAATCCCTTGCACAGGAGGTCCCGCAGGCGCCTCCCACCTGACCTCTGACTTGAGTCGCGTTTCATCAATCACCAGCACAACTAGGCCATTTTGTCCACGATAAAAGGCATTTGCAACAGGGATAACCTGTGCTTCGGTTGAACAATGGATAAAACCTTCCGTATCCAGGCTTGGCGCACGATATTCGCCGCGGGCTTGTGCAGCAAGCCATTCCTGATTCGAAGTAATATGGAGGATCATGGATTTACCTCATAAATTACCGTGTGTAGGTCATGATATACGGAATGCCAGTATTTGCCGTTGCCCTGTTCGAACTTCGCAAGCCCATTCACATGTTCTCCGGGCGGATAGATGTTGCGTTCCAACTGACCGACGATGATATATTTAACCTGATATTTCTTCAAGAAATGGAGCGCGGATTCGATATCGGGTGTGCTATAGAAGTCACCGATTTCCGCCACACGAGACTCGACCGTGCTGGTCATAAAGACGCGTTGCTGTCGCTGATGCCAGTTCCAGCCTAGCACACCGGGCAGACCTGTATAAATGGTAAAGCGTGTGCACCACCGATATTCGGTGCAATTCGCTTCGACGATGACTGGTGATCCTTTCACATTATCCTGCATCCAACGGATGGCGAGGTAATCTTCACTCAGATCCATCGTATCGCCATCCCAATGCTCGGCATAGTCCATGTAGGTCATACTATCGAGCGTGTGTGGGGCATCGGGAGCCATACGATCAACGATTTTATCGGAAGTAGCGGTAAGTGTGAACAGGAACGTGCCTGTTAGGAGCACCGCTGTTCCCACCTGAAAGGTGTTCCGCCAGTTCGTGTCCCAGCGCGGGATTGCATCGATCAACCAGCCAAACGCGGCAGCTGCACTGACGGCGAATAAGCTCCATGATTGCAGGTAAAGCTTGAAAACCGTATTCATGCGTCCAATATCGCCAACGAGCACAACCGCTTCCACTGCAATCGTCAACGTCAGCGCGGTGCCAATTATCAACAGTACACCGCGTTTAACTCCCGGCATGCCCGGTCGCAGGAGCAGGATCCCGGACCAGACTGCGAGCGGCAAAGCCAGCAGTCCAATGGAGATACCTTCAATGGCGAAATAAACTAGGAGGGTAATAAAGATTGCCAACGCGAATTCAATTAATATCTGGTAGGGACGCAGTTTGTTCAATGCAGAGACTGGCGTAGAGGCCATCCATTCGCGGGTTTCCCAGGTGAGCCATGAAATAATAATAAAAAGAAATAGTCCCCAGTGAGTAAGATAAGACCATATCGGCGTATGCGTGCCCTGCCAAGGTGCTATCGAACCGTATCCTTGACTAAACCAATACGTGAATGGTGCATAGAATAAAGAGCCAAGAATATACAGTAATGCCACGGCGCTGATGCCGGTCAATATGCGACCAAGCCGATCCTGGAGACCAAAGCGATTCTTCCACTCAAAATGACGGAAGATCGTATAAAACATAGCCAGAGCGGTCAGCGGGAAATATGTATATAAATCCCAAGTATTGGTAGGCCGCAAAGCACCGACCATTAATGCGCCTACTATGAACGTCGCAATCCACTCGCCACGCTTCATTTGTGCACGTGATTTGAGGAATGAAACAGTCCACGCCAGGATGAACAATGTAATTGGCAAAACGATCATGTGCGCATGCAGGTCACTGTATAAGAAAGTGAAGAGCGGGAACTCATTAATTGGTTCCACATCACCCGGAGCGGGGATCACGCGGCTGGGGAACCAGTACCAATCTCCGCGGCCGATCGGAATCGTGGCTTGGCCAAATGACATGATCAGTCCCTTGATTGCCCAGATCCATCTCTGCACGAAGTTCGCGTCTGTGATAAGGCCTCCTGGCGCGGCTAAGCGTTGGAAAGCTTGAAACAACAAGCGAACAGTTCCGAGATTGCCGATCAATACGATCATCACTGCGGCGGCTAGGCCAGCGACCAATCGGGGATCGAGTAGCGGGATTTGGGAATCTTCTCGATTCTCAACTCCCGAATCCCGATTCAGATCCATTAAATTCCATCCGATTGTGAATGCCACACTTGCTATCATTGCGAACAATGTCGGCAAGATAAAGTTATAAGCAATCGAAGGCACAATACCAAGCAATTTCACAGGTGTGCCCACGAGCACAAAACCATAATAGTAGTAGTTGATATACCCGCCAGCAAACCACGGATCGTACGGCGGGAAGCTGGTGCTCTTCAACACCGCGTTGAAATACGAAAAGTCCATTGGCCGTTCGCCACCCTTGGCGGGATGCCATAAATCTGAATTTCCAAAGCGGATAAGCAGATCAAACACAAAAAACGAAATGAACAAGACCTCAGCCATGAGGAAGAATCTACGATTGACGCGCCACTCTTCCTTAAGTTGCTCTCTCCGTATCCACCCAAGACTTAGGCCTGCCACCGTTATCAAAACAAACGCGGCCCCGATGGTCAGGCGCGTATACGGAATCCCAAGCGAACCGGCCATCCAGGATAACCAGGCTAGCAAGACAAGCCCCAGCACGCGGCTGACGGGATAGCTATATAAGCCAAGCCCTGGTAATGCCAGTCTAACGATTGGATAGACAATCAATCCAAGCACAAAGATGAACACATACCACACAAACAACCCAATGATTGGATATTTATTTTGAACCCATTGGTAATTGAACAACTCAGTCCATGTTCCACCAGCCCGTTGCTGAACGAGACCTTTAATGGGAAGCATTAGTTCTTTATAATTGCTAGCCTGCTTTGGCAGGAGATGGACCACATTTGTCAGATCGACCGGGCCGAGTATATGAAGAACGTTTACGATATTAAATTCGCTTGTCTTCTTGAAGATCAAAACCTTAGGGTGGTCATAGAATGTAAAAGCTTCTTCCGCGGATTCATCGTTAATCACCAGCGGCCCAACCGTTGGATATGACTCAAATACCTTCACCAATTCGAAGCCAAGATTGCCTTTAAATTGACCGGGCTGGGCCCCACGGTAACATTCAATAATATTACGCTCATCCGGACAACCAAGCAGTTCACGGTAATACAGCGTCGTAAGCGGATAACGTTCCGGCAAACGTGTGATTTGTGCATATTGATGGTTGGTGGGAATGATGATGTAATCGCTCTGGGAAAGGACATCTACAAAGCGGTTCAACTTATCTGGGTTATCATCCCAATAAACTTGCAAAATCAAATCGCCGCGATACATACCCCCGAAAGGATCATAATTTTCAATGCGGAAGGGCAGCCCCCAGTCATAGTCAGTCTCGTTAGCGAGAGTAGAGCCGGTTAATGAGAGCGATTGGCCAAGCGTTTCGATTTTAAGGATGTAAGGCTCTTCTGTGTTTACCGGAACTGGCTGGTCAAAAACAAAAGAAATAGAAGGGCCGCGCGGATCGTTTGAAGTGGTCGAATCAACCACAGCAGAGGCGCGCGCGAGGATCACGTCTGGTTTTGATGAGGAGTACAGAGTCAGAACGACAGTCGCGGGCGAAGCGGATGAGTCCCGCGCGTGCGCTAACAGGACGCCGGTCATTTGTCCGTCTTCATTCGGTGTGAAATTTGCATCGTATGTAGTTCCTGCCGGAATTAAACTGTCGGTTGGAAACGTCAGAGGCTGGTTGTAGCTCACACTGTCATTTGTTTGAATTTGAATGTTAATTGGTCCGGGGATATTTTGATATATCCACCGTGTGGCAGCCATGCGCGGCTCGGCGCGAAGATAAATGCTGTGAAAAGCAAAAGCCCAGATTGCGGTTAATGCAAGGACGATTGCACCTAGCGTATAGCTGCCATATCGTATTACAGAATAGCTCTTATGCGACCGCAGACTTTTCGGAGCCTCGATCACGAACCACGCCGCCATCATCCCGAGAAGCGGATAAACGGGCAATTGATACCGCATAGTGGGGTTGAACTCAAGCGATTGCCAGCCGAAGTAAAAAGCCGTCCAACCCCAGAGCAGGACATGCTTCCATTCTCCCTTTAAAATTCGCCAGCCCATCAACAGGAAGCCTGCCCACGCAAGGATGCCAAGTGGCAGTCCCAATCCCCAAATGGTTAAATTGGTGAATGAATATAAATGTGAGCGACGCGCCCATTGTAAATTCCACGGTAGGTCGGCTTCACCTGTGGCCTGAAGGCGCTGTTCTTTAATATTTGCAATCCACTGCGGATCCAGTAACAATCCGCGGAAGGCATAGGGCTGGAAGATACGAAACGAAATGAGCGTTGCTAACCCACCCGCGATCAGAAATAAACCAATCAGTAACCAGTAATCCGATTTTAACGTGGGGCTTTGTTTAACAGGCTGATCATCAACTGTATAATCGATGGGGTGCTGTTGGCGATCTACAGTGAGATAACGAACCAGGAACGCGCCCGGCAGGAGAATTGCCAGCACGATCGCGTTGATCTTAGAAGCCATAGCCATGCCCAGCGCAAAGCCGAAACCAATGCTGAACAGGAAGAGCGGATGTCGAATCATGTAAAAGGCAGAATTCGCATCAGGATTGGGATTTTCAACATTGGATTTGTAATTGACAATTTCCACCGCAAACCAGATTGCTAGAAACATGAACAGGTTCGTGAACAGGTCTGTAGTGAAGAAGTGTGATTGCTGGATCTGCATCACTGTGAGCGCGGAGAACAAAGAAGCCAAAACGCCCACACGTTGGCCATAAATGCGCGAAACGATAAGATAGAGCAAAAAAATCGTGAACAGATCTGCTAGTGCCGAAAACTGGCGGCTGAGGAACTTTAACTCAGTGAGGTCGGTGACGTGAGTCGCCTCGGCTACATAACGGACAATGAACATTGGCAGTGTGCCATAGACAAAGAAAGATTGTCCACGATTGTATGGATTAAGTGTTGATTTCTCGCTATTGAAATATTCGCCAATGCTTAACCAACGTTGATTTTCTGGAGGGCAGGCATCAATAGGGATAGCTGGGTCAATGCAGGTATGGGCTCGCAAGTTCTCTAGAACACCACTCAAAAATAATTCATCAGGATGCTGGTGATATCCTTCACCCCACTCCACGCCTGTTAAGCGCAAATAACCTGCGAGAAGCAGGACAAGTACAAAAAGAAGATCATAAAGCCAAGCTCTTTTTTCGGTCATAATTCCCATCTGTCATTCTCCCGAAGGACACCGGGACGGCGTGAGCGACCCCTCAGACAACCTTTCGATAAAATCAAGGCGACGGCTCAGGATGACACTATCTAGTTTTTTATCTCTCTACTAAAAATACCATAAAATATTGCCCAGGAACCGTCAAAGTATATCGGCTTAACGCGCCATTCGGGTAGAGTACTTTAAGAGTATTCTCAGTTTCCGTGTCAGCAGAGTTGAAGATGAATAATTTGGGAGTTTTAATCTTGACCGTATCTAGAAATTGATAAGGCCAGAGCGCGAAATCTCGGTTTATGATTCCTATCCACATCCCCGGCAAGCGGGTATCAACCCATTGTGGATAAGGAACGATCCACACCGAATCTATCTGTCCATGCTTTGCGCCAAAGTCATTGATGACCTTTCCCATTTCAGACGTGTTCCAGACTGCCAGAAGATATTTTTCACCGAACTGGCGAAAGACCAGATCATAATTTTGGATTGTGGATGCAAGCAACAAGATCGCAGTCAATCCATATGCAACATAAACTCGTTTCATTACAGACCCTTCGACTGCGCTACTGCTCCGCTCAGCGCGCATCAAGCCCTTCATCAAACCATCCAGGGCAAGCGCGCTGACAAGGATCGCGCTCACTGCCGCGCCTCCAGCACGGTTAAGTGCCGGGTTTTCGTCCGGAAAGGCTAGTGAAAGTACAGACGGCATAAGCAGGAGAGGAATCGAGACCAGTAGGAACAAATCCCGCCAATCGTGCCCATTAATATAGCGTGCAATTAATAGGATTATTCCAATTACGAATAGCGCGCCCGTTACTACATCCAAGGCAGGTCGGTGAGTCAAGGAATTGATCCAGATGTTCCCATCATCCCAGTTGAACATCAGCAAGCCTCTCCCCAAATTTATGAAGAAGGTTTGCAATACCTCACTCGATAAGTCCAGATGTGCGTTACCTAAACGCGAGGATGCCCGCGAGGAAAAGATATCGGGATGGTCAAGCGCATAACGCAGGAGAGGCAAAAAGAGATACAACGAAACGACGCTAGTAATCGTGAGCCACCAGACCGCTTGATGGCGCGTCCCTTGGGATTGTGAATGTAAAAGGTAGATCATGAACGCAGCCAGTACGACGAAAGGCACAATCCGAAACGGAGTGTATCCATGCAAGCCAAGCCCGAGAAATAGGCCACAGAGGAGGAAATCGTTACGGGAACGCGTCCGCAGGCCGCGGGTCAGATAAAGAAGCGTGGGCGCTAGAAAAAGAGGGTAGAGAGGAAAGCGCAGTCCCATCCGCGAGATAACGTTCGGCCAGTAGGCGATCCCAAAAAGAAATAGCGCGCAGAGGCCTACACGCGGCGAACCGAATTCTTTGCCGAGTAAATAAATATAGGGAAGGGTCAGGATACCAAGTAAGGCAGTGCTTAATTTAAGACTGAGGAATGAAAAACCAGTACCAAATAGTTTTGCAATGAAGAAAGACCAGTACATTTGAATGGCTTCACGGCCCGTATTGCGTGGGAAGAAAATACTGTACTGGCCTTTCGAGATGTCGTAAATATCAAGAATTTTTTCGGCATGATCGCTGAAGGGCTGCCCTGGCACGTTATCAATCTGGTTGAGACGAAAAAAAACAACAAAGCCAAGCACTGTAATGATTATGGCTGTCCACAGCAAGTTACGTGTTCGTTCCTGTGGATCCGAGATAAAAATGTGGTCTTTGGTTTTCTTTGTCCAGAGTCCAACGAACAAGAGTCCAATAGCGATTATCCAGAGAGCAAGGCTGGTAAGCGTAAATTTTCCAGGCCCGAATTCCCAAAACGCGGCAAGCATAAAAGGGACAGATAGTAAAAGAGGAATCACACGCAAGCTGATTGCATCAGTTGTAGACAAATGCGCGGGAAGTGCAGGGATTTCCCATTCTTTTTTTATCGTTGCCCAAAGTGCAAGCCCTGCTGCAAGAACGTAGATAGGAATAGCGAAACCAAACCTTCGCCATGGCGGTTCAAGCAGCACTTGAGCAGTTATAGCCATACAGATAGCAAGTATAGAGCGCCAGGGTAGTAGCGCAACCCAGGCTTTGAATGAGTCAAGAACGGCTGTATTATCAGTGTGCGATTTAAGCGTTGCTTGCGAATCCTTGCTCATCTCTATGTACGCAGTAATTTATGGCACGGTCGGGATAGGTTCTACTGATGGCACAAAGTAAATATAAAAATCCCAACCTGCACCGCGATCCGCTTTGTAAATATTTATTATGCCCTGTGGGTAAACTGTTCTTAAGATAGCGAGTGTCTGCGTATCATTAGTCTTAAACATGAATAACTTATTCTTCGTTATGGACAATGTATCAGCAATGTTTTCAGGACGAATAGCCATGTCGCCGCGTTGGGGGATGCCAGCCCAGATAGGAGGCAAACGGGTATCCACCCAGAATGGATACGGGATAATCCAGGCATTATCTGCTGAGCCTTGCGCTAGCATGAACTGTTTCAAGACGGTGCCCATCTCGCCCGTGTTCCAGGAAGCTGCCCGATACTGTTCATAATACTCGCGGAAGACTAGATCATAATTTTGTGCCGACGAAACGAATAGGAGTCCAGCAATGATGAAAAATATGAGAATAGGGTGTGCCACGCGAGTTTGTGATCTAGCTTCATAGGCATATGTTCCTGACCTTTCGTCTTGTCCAGGGAACGGAGCGGCACTAACCGTAGCAAGGCGACTTCCCAAACCGGTAATCAAGCCATCCAGCGCCAACCCGACAAAAAGAAATGCCGGAATGATTGCCCCACCAGTGCGATTAAGGGAAGGATTCTCATCCGGGAATGCCAGTGACAGGATGGAAGGCATTAATAAAAGCGGGATGGATAGCAACATAAACAAGTCGACCCACTGACGCTGACGAATGTACCGGATCAAGCCTAGCAGGACGCCCAACAAAAAGAGCGCACCCGAAACTACATCGAGCGCCGGACGTGAGGTGACTGAATGAACCCAGATATGGCCATTGTCCCAATTGAACATCGTCAACGCGTTCCAAAGGTTATAAAAGAAGAGTTGCCAGGCTGGCCCAGGCAATGGATGTTCAATCGAACTTAAGCGCGAGAACGCGCGGAAGCCATAGATTTCAGGATTCTCAAGAGCAAAGCGCGCCTGAGGAATGAAAAGGATAAATGAAGTGAGTGCGAGCAAACCAAGCCAGAGGATGGCCTGGCTCCGCTCCTGACCAGAACGCGCATGGATGATATAAACAATGAATGCTGCGATCACTACAAACGGTACGATTCGAAACGGTGTGTATCCGTTCAGACCAAGGCCGAGCGCAATGCCAGCAAGGATGATGTCATTACGGCTTTGCCGTCGCAGCCCACGGATCAAGTAGTAAGAAGTGATCGCGACAAACAAAGGATAAAAGGAAATACGCAGACCAAACCTCTCGATCACATTTGGCCAGTAAGCTATCCCTGCGAAGAGTACAGCTAGCAAGCCAATTCGCTTGCCACCAAATTCCTTGCCCAATAGATAAAGATAGGGCAACATGACAATGCCACCTAATACCGCAGCGATTTTCAGTGTTTGGAATGAAACGCCGGTAAATAAGTACGCGATCAACGCTGATAGATAGACATAAAGAGGCTCTCGCCCGGTATTACGGGGGAAGTAAATCGAAAATCTTCCATTCAGAATATCGTATACATCTAGAAGTTTTTCAGCATGGTCACTGGTCATATCCGGTGCTACTTGGCTCAAGTGATAGAAGCGAAAGAATAGAGTCAACCCTACGACTGCAATGACCAACAAGGTCCAACGTGTGACGCGAATATCCCAGACTGGTCGGGTGAAAAATCTCCTTGTTCGTAACCAAATCGATTCACGCTGTGGATTGCGTAGCCAGAATGCCCACACATGTGCGGCAAAGGCTAGTAACCATAGAGTGAAATTTATCCAGGTGAATCGATTTCCCTTCATTAAATAGAAGGAGACGGCGCTTAAAATGATCAATGCAATAAAGGCCGGCCAGCGGACGGTTAATGGATCTCTGACAGTCACCGGCTGAGGTAAAGATGGAATTGTCCATTCGCCCCGGCGATAGGCAAATATGAGCATGCCAAAGGCAGCGAGATAGAGTGCTGTTCCCAATATCCAGGTACGAACCTCCCCCGGCACCGGCTCAAATGTCTGTTGCGCAAACAAGGCTAACCCTAGCGCGAGCAGGGAACGCCATGGCCAGGGCGTTCGCAGCCTTGCTTTTTCTTCAAGCTGCTCCTCAGTTGCTTCTTTAGTTTCTACCTCGGCGACAGGCGTGGGGATTTCGACCTGATCTCTTTGCCAGAATTTGACCTTGGACTTGACATAGTCTAGGACACTAGGTTCTGTTGGTTCGTTCATGTTTTATTCTCTGAATTGTTTAATTTTTTTTCTCGCTATATAAAATGTGTATGTACCATTCTCAACCGGTTTTGTGGAAGCATATTTTCTGACGAATCTTTCAGTCAGAGCTAAGTTCCATTTTGAAGGCGATAGAATCCATTTACCTGTGAGAACTTTCGCAATCAGCGAGGGCAGGCCGAAATAATGTCCCCATTCAAGCACGTGCAATGAAGAGGGTGAAAAATAATGCCACCACCGCTCGAGCGTGAATCCCGCTCGTTCCAAACGCGCCTGCCATATCTCTGGATGATCCGCGTGAACAGTGCGAGAAATTTTTCTAAACCACTCTGTGTATCCTTTGCCAAGGACTTTTGAAAGGGCCAACTCACTTAAATATTTTGAATTTGGCACGCAAAAGTAAAATGGCGCATCGGGTTTCAATACGCGCCCGGTCTCCATCAATACCGAATCAATGTGGGGAATATGTTCCAGGACTGAGTTACTGAACCCGCTTGCAAAATAATTGGATGGGAAAGGAGTGCACGCACCATCGGCTTCCACAAGCAATTGATATGCGCCAAATTTTTTTGCTTCATGAATGGGGTCATGCCAAGGATCGAGTCCCACGTCAATTTTGTTTTCAAACGTCAACGATGCAAAGTGACCGTCACCACAACCTACGTCATACACCGGCGAGGGAAGCGGCAGCTCCTGATAAAAGGAAGACTCTACTGCGCGCAGGAGACCACGAAAGTAGGGCAGTGAACTGATTTGCGGGAAGAGGAAGTCTTTCGATTTATGCTTTACCACACCTCTACTTGCGTGCGGCGTAAGTGTTGACGATTTACGATTACTCACTTCTTCCTCATTAATTTTTCAAAAAGTCTCTCATACTCTGCTGCTATGGAATCGGGATTGTAAGACTTCTTGATCGACTCAACATCGCCTTTAAATTTCTGTGGCTCGTTCAGGACCTCGAGGATGGCTTCCGCTAAACTGGCTGGATCGCCAATTTTTGCAACTCGCCCCATTCCATGCATCTTGACGGGCTGACGTACACCCGGCAACGCGGACGCGACGCAAGGCACGCCGTTCATCATCGCTTCGATCTGCACGAGTCCAAAGGCTTCGGTGGAATTTAACGAAGGCACGGTCAACACATCGAGATTAGGATATAACGCAGCAAGCTGAACAGGATCGAGGTTGCCAAGGAATGTCCAGTGACCCGAGATTTCATACTCACGTATCTGTGGGCTCAAGCGATCATAGTAGACCTGTTCTCCCATTACATTTTGATATTGTCCTGCAAACAAAACCTGAGCGTTGGGATATTTTCCGAAAATCGTTGGCAACGCTTCAAGTAGAATCTCTACGACTGAGGCGAAGCGCGAGAGATACGGAGAGTGATCCGCATAGTCCTGTGTATAAGTTACGATATGATTTGCGAGCAATCCCGCCGTGTTGTTTTGGAAATTGACCACTGTATTCACAAAGCGATTGAACGAGCCCGGAGGAAGCAGGAGGTCGCAATGATAGGTGAGCACAGAGGGCTTGCCAAAAAGGCGTCCGCGAAGAGCTACTCCTGGCGCATCAAATTGAGGCAGATGTAATTGAATAACATCGTGTTCCGAAACAAGTTTTGTAGCAACGAGGCCAAAGGTTGGGGCTAAGACACCCTTGCTGACGCGCGCCGCAACCGGCACGCGGATGACCTTAGCTCCATCCATTGTTTCTTCGCGCGGAAGAGATGGGTCATAATGTGTAGTCATCACCGTGACTTGGTGCCCACGCTTTGCAAAGGCACGCGCAAGGCGCTCGGCATAAATGGTGAGACCGGATGTGTGGGGACGATAGTAAGTTAGAACACTAAGGATTTTCATAGAGCCAAGGCATTATAACCCACTGATCATTTCGAGTATGATTGCTAATTTACTCCCATAGAAAACAAATCTTTTTCCATAACCTCTCTTTTAGATGAGCACTATGTTTCTATAGGTATGGTTCATTAACTTCTGCCAATTTAGATTTCACCTCGGCCAGCAGTTCATTGGCAGTAGCTTTTTTAGTAAGTGAAAGATCGTTCAGTTCGTTAGGATCCTGCTTCAGGTCGTAAAGTTGAACGAGTTCGGCTCCGTTCAATTCTTTATAACCAAAAAAATACACTAGTTTGTATTGTCCTTTTACCAGCATAATCGTGGCTTGATTGATAGGCGTATTGGTCTCGACATAACGAGCTTGAACAGCATATACACTTTGTTCAGGTTTTTGAGTCTCTGGTGCAAAAGGTGGCAGGATTACCCCTTCAGTCCAATCCACTGGCGGCTGACCGGTTAATTGCAACAATGTCGGAAGTAGGTCAGTCGAGCTAGTGGCGTCATGGATATCAAGTCTGGTTTTTCGTCCTGGTTCAAAGATGATAAGTGGAATTCGAATGACCGGCTGGTATAGCGTGGCAGTGGAATGACTCCAGATTCCACGTTCGAACATTTCACCGTGATCAGAAGTAAATACGACCCATGTATTGTCCAATATTCCAGATGAATCGAGATGGTCAAATAACCTACTCAATTCCCTATCTACATACAAGATAAACTCATCATATAGAAAACGTCGCGCAGCCAAAAAATCAGATGAGTTATTGTCTGTAAAAGGATCCTGCGACTTATCTACAAATGTCATACCATCATTCTTGAAACTTCCTAAAAAATCAACAGGTGGCTTGTAGGGATAATGTGGCGGCAAAAGATGGAAATAAGTGAAGAAGGGGCTGGGTAGTTTGTCAAGATTCTCCTCCAGCCACTGCGTGGCTTCCTCAATACGGAAATAATTGTCGCCTTTGGTGGATGGCGGGCCAAACGGAAAAATGGATTTATATGACGATATCTTATTTTGCATATAACGTCGGTAGAGTTCAGACAAGAAAAGGGAGTACGCGTATCCGTCTTCCCCTTTTTTCATGAAGCGCAGCCATGCAACGGTGGAGGCGTCATCGTCGTGCTTAAACATCGTCTGGATTAATCCATCGCTCGTCAGCATGAGTCTGGTCATGGGCATGTAATCATCAATGTCGAGAGTGAACTGGTTGAAGAGCGTATTTACGAGCGGATTATGTGAGTAAGCAAGGCGATGGTAATTCTTGAAAGCATGAAAGATGCTTTTGTCAGTAAAATCTTGAATTACCTTACCGTTGTAGTCAAAGGCACGGTGCTTCCAGGAGTACGTACCAGTGAGCAGGGAAGCGGTTCCTGGCGTCGTGAAATTGCCACCGGAAAAATGATTGTGATACACGATTGCACGTTCAGCCCATTTCTTCAGATTTGGCATCGTTTCACGCGCGTACCCATAAATCGACATGTTCTCCGCAGAAAGTGTATCGAAAAGAACGATCAGAATATTTGGCTTTCCATTCTGGCCCTGTACAAATTTGGATGAATTTAGTATTCGCACGAAGGGCGGAGTGGAAAGGCTGAGGGCCGTTAGCCCGGCCAATTTGAGAAAATCACGCCTGTTCAACGAGTTGGTCATTTGATTCTCATCCTACATTGCGAATAATGATAATAATCAATCCAATGAAATCGAAGAACAAATAAAATATTGTCAATAGTGAAATCCGCTCGATGCTGTCCATTACGAAGTGTAGTGTCTTTTGAGATTTCAGGATAAAAAAGGCCGGTGCCAGAACAGTTAGCCCGATGATTATAGCGGCCAATAAATTAAGGTACCTTACAGGATGACCAGACCGTAAAAGAAAAAGAGTCAATGGGACAGGGAGCGAGATCGAAAGATGGGAAAGAAAATAAAGTTGTCCGATCATAGCCCATAAGGAAGTAACTAAGACCAGTACACTCATTAATGCCAAGCGGCGGTTCTGCTCCCATTTTGTTGAGACAAAAAATCCGAGCAGAACTGCTCCAAGAAAAACGAGTGTACTCTCGACGAGCGCAAATACAAGTCCATAGGAACCCACACCAATTGCATCCCATGCATTCGTCCGTTTAGCAATCCAGGCATAATCATTGAAGAAAAGGATAAGTGCCCAAAGGTGAAGTGGAAAGGCGCACATGAGAAATAAGGACCACAATCCTTGCCTTGAATAATATTTCGGCTTGCTGATCATTACAACGTTAAGCTCCTTGCAATTTCGGATCTTTCGTTCTAAAACATATCCTTGTTTTCCTTTACCCACTCAAATAACCTCTTCACTCCTTCTTCTACTCCAATTTTTGGCTTCCACCCCAGTTCCTTTTCCGCCTTGCTAATATCTGCATAAAACACACGCTGGTCGCCAGGACGCCAGTCGCCACGTGTGACTTCGATCGTTTTGCCAAGTAACTTCTCCAGCATTGGGCAAAACTCCGCCCAAACCGACATCACATTCGCGGGGCCGCCACCGAGGTTGTAGACCTGTCCTTTCGCGATGTCGATCTTTTCAACTGCAAGATCGTACGCGTTCAACAAGTCGTCTACATAAAGCAAATCACGCACCTGTTTGCCATCGCCATAGATTGTGATTGGCCGCCCCGTCACTGCAGCGATGATGAACCATGCCACCCAACCCTGATCTTCAATACCAAATTGCCTTGGGCCATAAATGCAATTGGAAACCTGTACTCCACCCGCAAGGAATAGATGTGAATCATCCTCTACTTCCAGGTCGTAGACCAGTTCGTCATCCAGTTGTTCAATGGTTTTCAGGCCGTCCCAAAGCAAGTGACCGTTCGCACGGCGCAAGGCAACCACTTCCTCGTAAAAATCTGGCGTGGTATTTGCACTCAACCAACATAATAGTTCATTCAGCCGTGCAGAACGCTCAGGACTGAAAGCATAACCTATTTCGGCTAGGTGTGGGAACATAGATTTTCCACCCAATAATCGGACAATCAATTGAATGGTTGTACCACGCTTGTACGTTTCAGGTTTCCCCTCAAAATAGGATGTTTCTATCCCAAATTCGGCAAGCAAGTGGCGTAGCTGCCCCATCCACACACGTCCGTTTTCCAAAAATTCCACATCTTTCGATTGGGCAAAAGAAGGCGCGAGATAATAATCAGCCTGAACTTTACCCAATTCAGCACCAAAAAAGCCTCGTAAAAATGCCCGCTTGACCAGTCGGTGGCCTTTTTGTATCCAATCAGGAATCGAATACTCGACTCGGACTTTATCTCCAATAGGAACTCCCAACATTTCGAATAAAGTAAAAACAGGCAATGACTGCTGTTGGATTCGACAGGAAGTCCCTTTCGCGACATGCCCACTTGGAAGCTCCGAGGATGAGAAGGATCGAATGATGCTGCTTACCGGCAGATTCAGCCAGGACATACGTTGACTTACTTCCTTCAATTCACCTTCTGACCCGAAAAATTGGACGCTATAAGCAGTCGCTTCCCGACTCTGTCGCTGATGAATACCTAGATGACCATCTCCAAATAACCAACCAACGATTTCCGCAATCGCTAGCAATTTATCGCCGGTAAGCGGTAAGAGATTTTTTGCAATCTTATGAGCATCATTCCAGCAACGCTTGTCCAAGGTACGATTTTGCACACATTCCACATATTCTCTAGCATTCAGAACCTGGTCTGGTATGGGCTGCCAGCAAGGCATATACAAGGCCTCTGGCAATACCGCTAAAAAATCGCCATAGGCAATTTCACGATTTGTGAACAATCCATGGGGACGGACTACTCTGTGATCCGCCGTCAGGGTAACAGACAAACCTTGCATTGTGGCTAAACGTTGCACGGGTTTAATTCCCGTCTGCCAAACGTGCCTGACTCGCTTCCATCCCCATCCGCTGTCAACCAGATCCCCCGTCCTGACTTCCGCAATTGGTTTTTTTCCGAATGGAGTAATGACTTCCTGTGAAGCTGCCAAGCAGGACTGCCGCATGACAACTGTATTTAAACCATAGATGCGATGGTAGTCGCGTACGTACTGATCGCCAGAGCCCTTGCTACACCCGTAGGGAGAATGGAAATCTATCGGCTGTGTTTCGGGGCAACCGTTGATCAAATCTTTGTAACGCCAACGTGTCGGCTCTTCCAAGAGTGCTACATCTTCCATACCGCCATACACCTTGTTCGTAGATGCATAAATGAAGATGGGATTTCTTTCCGATAGACGCGCGGCTTCGAGTGTGTTGAATGTTCCAATGGCATTGGACTCGAAGTCGTCACGGGGATTAATAACCGACGTGGTAACAGCAACCTGTCCCGCCAAATGCACGATCAGGTCAAACTCGCGAGCGGCTTGCGCGATTTTATCCGCGTCGCGAACATCCCCCACGATCACATGGAAGGATTCTTCTCCGAATGTCTCTTTCAACCATTGGAGATTACGCGGTGCACCACCGCGCGAGAAATTGTCATAAATGGTCACTTGTTCGCCGCGTTGAATTAAGCGCGCAACATAATTCGAGCCAATAAAACCTGCACCACCGGTAACAAGGTAATTTTGAGTCATGAATTGCTCCCAAGTCTATAAGTATCACCACTGACGATAAGGCAGAGTGGGACGCCGGGCGAAAAGGCTTACCGCAATTATCCCGAAAAGAAAGCCACCGACATGCGCCCACCAGGCAATCCCACCGCCACTTGCACCTTCAAGGGAAATCAAACCGGAAAACAACTGCGAAACGAACCAAAACAAAAGAAAAATGATGGCAGGGAGTTCAATGATGGTAAAGATGAACAAGATGGGAACCAGGCTGGCTACGCGCGCCTGAGGAAACAGGATTAGATATGCTCCCAAAACCCCAGCAATTGCACCGCTTGCTCCAATCATTGCGACCTGGCTGTCTGGCAGAATGAACGATTGCAAAAGTGCTGCTGCGAGGCCTGAAAGCAAATAAAAAATCAGGTAATTCAATCCACCCATGCGATCTTCCACGTTATCGCCAAAGATGATGAGCACCCACATATTGCTTAGGATATGAAACCAACCTCCATGCAGGAACATGGCTGTAAACAAAGTCTTCCATTCTGCCGGAGGATTGCTTATGAAATGCACTGGGACCAATCCCCACATTTGGATAAATTCCTTCAATGAGCTGGGACTTAGTCGGAGCTCATAGAGAAATACCAGAACATTAGCAACAATGATTAACCAATTGACCAGCGGAAACTTGCGCGGCCGCACTGTGTCATATAAAGGGATCATGTTTTACTCGCTTCTATTTCTAAAACTCATAAGCTGTTGATAAATTCCGGAAAGAGTCTGACCTTCGCGTGCCAGGCCAATCCCGCCAATTACACCGCTGTTCAAATAATTGTACAACCGACCGGTTAAGGCTACTGCAAGGGAAGTGGATTGATCGCCGGAAAGCAAAGTCAACGCGCCGCCGAATGCACCTTCAAAAGTTCCAACCGCACCAGGCAGGGATGGGATCGCTCCTCCAAACGCAGCCGCACCGAGTCCGAACATACCCCAAACAGGTTGCGCTTGTGGAAAGAATGCCAAAATAATGAGATAGTATGCGACAATTGCAATCGCCCAGTTGAACGTCATCCAAAACAGGAAACGAGCGAACAGCCATCCATCTCTTAAAACGGCAAGACCGGCAAAAAATGATTCAAGGAAACTGCCCCCAAATTTTTGAAAGGCAGGCCAGCGCGCGCTGAATTTATGGAAGAGATCGAATGCCCATTGATTATTGCGCGAGAGGATGTAAAGCAGAACCAAACCTGCGATCACAATCACGCCGATAATATAACCAATCCGTTCTGCGCCCGAGGCTCCGACGACGAAGGGTAGGGAGGCAAGCAGGATCGCAGCTGAGAAAGCCAGGTCTACTGTCCTTTCGATGACAATAGTTGGGAGGATTTCACCGAACTGCAAGCCCGATTTGCGGCTAAGCAAAAACGCACGGCCAATTTCACCAAGCCGAAATGGCAGGAAGTTGTTAAGTAAATATCCTTCCCCAGCAGTGAACAAAACATCACGATAGGAGGCCCTATCACGTAAGAGTGTTTTCCATACCTTTGCGCGGACAATCAACCACAAAAAGGATAGCACCACAGCTCCGCCGAGAATGCGATAGTCCGCGTTGCGGATGGCAGCAATCATCGTGGGGATATCCACGAAATATAAAATCGCGGCGATAAGCAAAATGCTCACCAGCGCGCCGGGTAGCCAGCGTTTTGCTTCTTTCATATAAGATAATTTCGTCCTGAGCGGAGGGTTGAGTAGACCGAGTGTTCTTCGAGGTCGTATCGAAACCCGCAGTCGAAGGACGGGGCTTCAAGTTAAGTTGACATTTTCCTGAGTCCCACGCTTCGACTTCGCCTACGGCTCCGCTCAGCGCGAACCTTACTCCTCTTCTAATTTCAACACAGCCATGAAAGCTTCTTGGGGGATTTCAACATTCCCAACCATCTTGAGTCGTTTCTTGCCACGCTTTTGTTTTTCGAGCAATTTTTTCTTGCGGGTGATATCACCACCGTAACACTTTGCCAGGACATCCTTACGTGTGGCCTTGACGTTCGCGCGCGAGATCACGCGGCCACCTGCGGAGGCCTGAACAGCCACATCATACAATTGACGCGGGATCAACTCCTTGAGTTTGGTGATGAGACGCTGGCCTTTATGGTAGGCGTCCTTTTCATGGACGATGGCTGCCAGCGCATCCACCGGTTCACCATTGACCAGGATTTCCAGTTTTTGCAATTTATCAGGGCGATATTCAAGGAATTGATAATCGAGTGAAGCATAGCCTTTGGTTCGTGACTTTAAATCATCGAAAAAGTCTACGATAATCTCGGATAGTGGAATCTCATAATCGAGTTGGACGCGATGAGGCGCGGGATATTCCTGCTGTTTGAAGATGCCACGCCGTTTTGTGACCAAGTCCATGATCGGGCCGTAGTAATCCGTCGGTGTGATGATCTCGATGTTCATCCACGGCTCGCGGATTTCGACGATCTTGCTTTCATCAGGAAGCTCAGCAGGCGAGTCAACTGTGGTGGTTGAATCGTCGATCAGCTTCACTTCGTATTCCACGGAGGGCGCAGTGAAGAGCACGTCGAGATCGTATTCCCGTTCAATGCGCTCCTGGATGATCTCCATATGGAATAAGCCGAGAAAACCTGCACGGAAACCGAAACCTAATGCCTGTGAGGTTTCAGGTTGGTAAGTCAAAGAGGCGTCGTTGAGTTGCAGTTTCTCGAGCGACTCGCGCAGATCCGTGTAATCGTCTGCTTCAACGGGATATATTCCGGCGAAGACCATTGGCTTTGGATTACGGTACCCAGGCA
>WNGA01004877.1_pt1 | contig 20909 bp, 13 predicted proteins | sample 5400061 | NCBI WGS metagenome assembly WNGA01 (sample SAMN13153366, study PRJNA577476) | soil metagenome | isolation source: 100 cm soil or saprolite under grassland replicate 2 | place: USA:California | collected 2016-06-15
GTTGAAGACCGTCGGCAAAAAGATGGCGAACGCGCAAAACTACATGGTCAGCGCCGAACGGGCCTTCGGTCTGCTGGACGTATCCCCGGATGTGGCCGAAAAACCGAACGCCCGACCGCTCGCGTGCGCGTCCGGCGCGATAGCGTTCCGCGCGGTTTCGTTCGCTTACAAGCAAGAGCAGCCTGTGCTGTGCGAGATCTCGTTTGAAGTCGAACCGGGCACGTGCCTCGGGATTGCCGGCACCACGGGCGCGGGCAAGACCACGCTCGTCAGTTTGCTCACCCGTTTCTACGATCCCACCGCCGGCCAGATCCTGCTGGATGGCGTCGATCTGCGCGATTACAAGCTGGCCGATCTGCGCAACCAGTTCGCTCTCGTCCTCCAGGAGCCGGTGCTTTTCTCCTCCACTATCGCTGAGAATATCGCTTATGCGCGGCCCGGCGCGAGCGAAGCCGAAATCGTCGCGGCGGCCCAGGCGGCCAACGCGCACGACTTCATCGTTCGCCTGCCACACGGTTACGAGACGCGGGTGGGCGAGCGCGGCCTGCGACTTTCCGGCGGGGAACGGCAGCGGATATCCATCGCGCGCGCCTTCCTCAAGGACGCGCCCATCCTCATTCTGGACGAGCCGACCAGTTCGGTGGACATGAAAACCGAGGCGGCCATTGTGGAGGCCATGGAACGGCTCACGCACGGGCGCACGACGTTCCTCATCACGCATCGGATGACCGCGCTCAAACATTGCGACCTGATCCTGAAGATTGACGACGGCCGCGTCGCCGCACTGGAATCCGGTCCGACGCGCGCGGTTGAAGAAGCCACGCCTTCGCGGAGGAATGCCTATGTCTAAGCACCCCAGCGACGAAGTCTTGCCGGCCAACCTGGAGGATCATCGGGCGGTCAAGGCCTGGCGTCAGCTTCAGCCGGATGGCATCGAGCCGCAGAACATCGAGGTCCTGAAATTCAAGAGGAAGAAGTCGGCCGTTTACCGGCTGACCGGTGTCGGCGTGAACGGCTCAACGCTCATCGCCAAGCGTTGCCCGACGCCGACCGCGACCATCGAACGGGCCATTTACGAGGCGTTCCTCCCGCGTCTGGCGTTGCCGACGCTGAACAGTTACGGATTCGTGCCCGAGCCGGACGGCGCTTTCTGCTGGCTGTTCCTGCAGGACGCAGGCGCGCACGAGTATTCGCTGGACCAGACGGAACATCGCGCGCTGGCGGGCCGTTGGCTCGGAACTATTCACTGCGCTTCTCTCGACAGCGAGTTGCAGGCCGCGCTGCCCGACCACGGTCCGGGTCACTACTTGAACTTGCTGCACTCCACGCGGTCCGAGCTGCTGGCGCGCGTCGGCAATCCCGTCTTGTCGGGCGAAGAGGTGGCAATGCTGCGGACAATCGCGGCGAATTACGACGTGGTCGAAACACATTGGGCGGAGGTGGAGCAATTTTGTGCCGGCCTGCCGCGCACGCTGGTGCATGGCGACTTTGTCATCAAGAACCTGCGCCTCCAGTCGGGCGCCAACGGCCCGGCGCTGCTGGTGTTCGACTGGGAGATGGCCGGCTGGGGCGTGCCGGCGACCGATCTGGCGCAAATCGGGCGCTGCGCGAGTCCGGACCTGGACGCCTATTGCTCCGTCGTCCGGCAGCACTTTTCACAACTGGATCACCGCCGCATCCGACGGCTGGCAGACTACGGCGACCTGCTGCGGGTGATGGACGTAATTTTCTGGGAAACGGTCACCATGAAGGGCGATGCCTACAAGTATCTGCTCAAGCCCCTGCGGACGATCGAAAAATATGCACCGCAACTGGTGGCGGTATTGCGCGCGCTGAACTGGAGCTAATATGATTGAAGGTTTGGACCAGGTCTTGGAAGGCAGCGGCCTGCCCGGGCTGACCGAACTGCGGGAGTTGTTGCAGGAATTGATCGGCGGACGCGATGGCGCGGGGCATTTCATCGGCCAGGACCCGTTGCAGCCGCGAGCGCAACGGGTGTTCCGGCTGCGCTTTGACGCCAACGGCCAGACCCGCTCGGTGGTGATCAAGCGCCTGAAGCCTGAGATCGCCCGCCGCAATGAATTGGTCGCGAAACGCTGGCTGCCCGCGATTGGCTTGAGCGAGACTGGGCCGCCCTTGCTGGGAAGCGTCGCCGCACGGAGCGGTGGCTGCGTGTGGCACGTGTACGAGGACCTGGGCCAGGGAGAACTCGATCCGCGCGAACCTGACCGCGAGCGCGTGCAAGCTGCTGTCGAACTGATCGCCCAGATGCACACACAGTTCGCGGGACACGCCTTGCTGGGAGAGGTCCGACTGCACGGCGGCGACCTGGGAATCCACTTCTACGAATCGAATGTGCGCGACGCCATCTACGCCCTTGAAGCGCTTCGACCCTCAACCCTCAACTCTCAACCCTCAACCTCGCAAGTGCGCGACCGTCTGCTGGAGCGGCTGCACAAACTGCGCGATGAACTGCCGCAACGGGCGCAGGCGCTGGCGGAATGGGGCGGTCCCGAGACGCTGCTGCACGGCGATTTGTGGGCCATTAACGTCTTTGTCATCCCGACGAACAACGGGCTGCGCGCGCGCCTTATTGATTGGGATCACGCGGCGGTCGGTCCCGCCAGCTATGATTTGTCCACGTTTGTGTTGCGTTTCCCGGCGCCGCATCGGCCGTGGGTGCTCGAACTTTACCGGCAGGCGGTCGCGCGCGCCGGCTGGCGTTTGCCAGCCGAACGCGGGTTGAATCTGTTATTCGAGACGCACGAGTATGCGCGTTTTGCCAACCGGATCATTTGGCCGTCGATCGCGCTGGTAATGGACCGCGCCAACTGGGGGTTCGAGGAGCTGGCCGAGATCGAGCGGTGGTTCGAGAAATTTGAGCCGGTGTTGCCCGTCGCGGAGGAGGCGGCGGTGTAGAGGGCTGAGTATGCCGACTGTCGTTATTGCGGCGTACAATGTGGCGGGCTTCCCCGAAGGCGGTGGGCACTTCTGGGTTTACCTGCAATACGTGCTCGGGCTGCGCCAACTCGGCTGTGAAGTGTACTGGCTGGAAGCCTTTCGCACCAAAGGCCGCGTGGAGGAGGAATCCGCCGCACTGGCTACGTTCCGCGCGCGCATGAAACAGTACGGTCTGGACGGCAACTGCATCTTCTACCTCATACAAAGCAAGAGACCTTCGCCCGAAGCGCCGGCGGAGTACCTCAACATGACCCGGGACGAGGCCGAGGCGATCTTCGCGCGAGCGGACCTGTTGTTGAATTTCCATTACCGGATCAGCCCCGGCTTGCTGACCCGGTTTCGGCGCACGGCGCTGGTTGACATCGATCCGGGATTGCTGCAGTTCTGGATCAGTCGTGGTCAGATCAGCGTGCCGCGCCACGATCGCTACTTTACCATCGGCGAAAACGTCGGACAGCCCGGAGGTAAAATCCCGGGCTGTGACCTGGACTGGATTCACATTCGACCTGCGGTCTGCCTGGAGCGTTGGCCGTGCGTGTTCAATCCTGACGGCGAGGCATTCACCACAGTTTCCGTCTGGGACTCAGGCGACTGGGTCAAGGACGGGGATAAAAAGTACGAAAACACCAAGCGTGTGGCGTTCCTGGAGTTTGCCGACCTGCCCCGCCTGACAACTCAACCGTTGGAACTGGCGCTGTTTCTGCGCAAGGAGCACGAGCTGGCTGAAAAAAAAGAATTGGAACGCCGCGGCTGGCGCATCCGACACTCGCGCGATGTCGCCGCCACGCCGGAGATGTATCAGGACTACATCCAGCGGTCGCGGGGCGAGTTCAGTTGCGCGAAGCGTTCGTGTATGGAATTCCAAAATGCATGGGTGAGCGACCGCACGGTTTGTTACCTGGCCAGCGGCAAACCGGTGGTGGTGCAGGACACCGGGCCGAGTTCGTTCCTGCCGAACGCTGAGGGCATGTTCCGATTCAGCACGCCGCAGCAAGCTGCCCGGGCCTTCGACGCGATCAACGCCGATTACGAACATCATTGCCGCGCCGCGCGCAAGCTGGCGGAGACCCATTTCGACGCCAAACAGGTCGTCGGAAAAATCCTGAACCACGCACTGCCTGATGATCGTGCTGAAGGAAAAGTATGATCGACTTGAGCCACACCCGAGCAGAGCTCCTCGCGGAGATCGAGGTAGCGACTCCCGCGGGCGATCCCCTGAGCGATATCACCGATCCGCGCGTCGCAATCTCGGACGCCCACGTGCGCCTTTGCGGTCGCGGGCGAGAGGACCTTTTCCCGCTGCTCAAGCTCGCGCTCGCGGAGCGGTTCGTCGGCGTGCCGTGGGTGCAGTTGAGCCGGGACTTTCTCATGCCCGTGAAGCACGCTCTGGGCAACGCCTACAAGCACGGCAACGCCACCGATCCCGCAAAGGCGGTTTCGGTGGAGATCGTGCTGACCGCTAAGGGCGCTTTCATCGCGGTCACAGACCAGGGCATGGGTTTCGATGTGGCGCGCACGTTTCGGCGCTTCCAGGAGCAAGAAAACTATTTCCAGCATTTCGGGATCGGATTTCGCAACCTGCACCGGGCGAGGTGCACGGTCAGCTACGAAAACGGCGGCCGTACCGTTCTGCTGTGCTTCCGGCCCACGATGCAGGATCCGGACCACATCTCGCCTTGCTGCCCGGCGTCCGCCGGCGATGCATCCAGGGAGCGGGGAGATAATACCCCAAACGATCTCCCCGCGCCGGGTGTCCGTGAACCCACCGCCAACCCCTCCCAGGAGGGGAGTCGAAAGCCCGCACACCGGTGGTCTGTTCCCCTCTTGGGAGGGGCCAGGGGTGGGTCGGTTCACGGGCAGTCTCCCAGTGATCACGCTCCCGCGAATATCCTCGATTCGGAATGGATGCGAACCTGCCTGTCAGCCGAGCTCCCGGAATTTGGGCAAGGGCGGGCGCGGCTCGAATCCTGCCGGGTCTATGCGAACGGCGGCCGTGCTGGCGGCGACTGCGGCAACCGCTACGTGCTCCGGGTTGCCGGCCACGATGGGAGACCGGCGGAAACGCGGATCCTCACCGGGAGGCTCCACGCGACGGAGGCTGCGGCGAAGGCCGACTTCGAGGCCGCAGCCAGACTGAACGAAGCGAAGCTCTCGAAGAGCCTGCGGCGACCTCGGCCGGTGGCGCGGCCCGCCGGAGAGCCGCGGCTCGTCCTCTACGACTTCGATCCGTGGATGAACCTCTGGGAGTATCACACTTATCGAGGCAGCCTCAAGTTCCTCCGGCGCTTCGCAGCGAAGACCGGACGAGCGCTCGCACGCCTGCACCGTAGCGAGATCGTGTTCCCAGAGGAGGAGACGGACGCTGCCGGAGAGAAGCTTCAAGCGATGGCCGCGCGCGCGGAGACAACCCTTCAGACCCTGCCCTCTGGACCGGGGCTTGTGAATCGCTTTCGGGTTTGCGTGCAACGGATGCGGGAGCAGGCGGCGTTCAGACGGCAGCGAGATTTGACCCCGATCCACGGGGCGCTCGGTTGGGACTGCATCCACTACGGCGTGAACGGTAAGTTTTATCTTTATCGCTTCGAGAAGTGTCAACGTTCCGACCCGGCGTTCGATCTTGGAGGATTTGCGGCGGACCTGCTCTGCTTCACGCTCGCCAGTTACGATGAGGAGGCGTATGGCCTCTGCTACGACGCTTTTCTGAGCCAATACAATTCGAAGGCAGAGCAGCCGATCGGCGAGGACGATCTCCGCTTCTACATCGTGCTCGCCCTTTGCGAGCGCCTCCGACGCGCGAAGCCACGCACGAAGGCCGACGCCGAGCATCTGCTCCACGCCTTGGACGCTGCGTTGTCGCTTCAGGGCAGAGCTGCCGGGAGTGCGGTGTCATGAAACGCTATGCAGCGATGAAATATTTAATTGTCAACGGCGACGACTTTGGCGCCAGTCGCGGCATCAATTGCGGCATTGTGGAAGCGCACCAGCGAGGCATCCTGACCAGCGCGAGCCTGCTCGTCAACACGCCGTGGAGCGAAGAGGCGTCGGGGTTGAGTCACGGGGCGCCGGATTTGAGTGTGGGTCTGCACGCCGATCTGCGAAACGAATTGAAAGAATTCGCCGCCGACTCAGGCCGATTACTCGAGGCGTTGCGCCGGCAGTTTGCTCGCTTTCAAGAGTTGATGGACCGTCCGCCAACGCATCTCGACTCGCACCACAACGTGCACCGCGACCCGCGGGCGCTGCCGTGTTTTCTCGAATTTGCGCACCAACACGGTTTGCCGCTGCGCGAACATTCACCGGTCCGATACTTCTCGAAGTTCTACGGGCAATGGGGTGGAAAAACGCACCTTGAGCAGATCAACGTCGAAAAGCTCACGCAAATGCTGGGGTCGGAGATTGGGGAAGGCTTCACCGAGTTGAGCTGTCATCCGGGCTACATGCACCCGGATTACCCAACCGGCTATTCGAACGAGCGCGAGGTTGAATTGCGCACCCTGTGCGATCCGCGCATACGTCAGGCGCTGCAACAACAGGCGATTCGGCTCGTCAGTTATCACGATCTCGCCAAACTCGTGGCGAGCGCGCCGTCGTAGGAGGTTTGATGCCGACCGTCGTCATTGCGCCCTACGGAGTGGCCACCTTCCCGGAAGGAGGCGGACATTTCTGGGTGTACTTGCAATACGTGCTCGGGCTGCGCCAGGCGGGCTGCGAGGTGTACTGGCTGGAAGCCTTTCGCACCAAGGGCCGCGCGGAGCAGGAAGCCGCCGCGCTGGCGACGTTCCGCGCGCGGATGGAACAGTTTGGCTTGGGCGGCAAAGTCATCCTCTACCTCACACACAGCCTGGAGTCTTCGCCCGACGCGCCGACCGAGTATCTCAACATGAGCCGAGACGAGGCCGAGGCGGTGTTTGCGCGGGCGGACCTTCTGTTGAATTTCCATTACGCCATCAGCCCGGGCTTGCTGGCGCTGTTTCGGCGCACCGCGCTGGTGGATATTGATCCGGGGCTGCTGCAATTCTGGATCAGCCGCGGGCAACTGTCCGTGCCGCGACATGATTTGTATTTTACCATCAGCGAGAATGTCGGCAAGGCCGGCAGCAGGATTCCCGACTGCGGTCTGGATTGGAACCCCATCCAGCCGGCGGTCTGTCTGGAGCGCTGGCCATACCAGTTCGATCCTCGTTCCAAGCCGTTCACGACCGTCTCGATCTGGGATTCGTCCGACTGGATTGTGGACCGCGATGAGACTTACGAAAACACCAAGCGGGTGGCGTTTCTTGAGTTTGCCGAGTTGCCCCGGCTGACCCGCCAACCGCTGGAACTGGCGCTCTTTCTGCGCACCGAACGCGACATGGCCGAATGGAAGGAGTTGGCAGGTCGCGGCTGGCGTATCCGGCAATCGAGCGAGGTCACCGCCACGCCCGAGGGCTACCAGGCCTACATCCAGCGGTCGCGTGGCGAGTTCAGTTGCGCCAAGCCGTCCTACATCAAACTGCAGACCGCGTGGGTCAGCGACCGCACGGTCTGTTACCTGGCCAGCGGCAAGCCGGTGGTGGTGCAGGATACCGGCCCCAGCTCGTTCCTGCCCAACGGCGAAGGTATGTTTCGGATTCGAACGCCCCAGGAAGCCGCCCGGGCCTTTGACATCATCAATGCGGATTACGAGCGCCACTGCCGCGCGGCTCGCCAACTGGCCGAAACTTATTTCGACGCCAGCCGTGTTGCAGGCAGAATCCTGAATTGTGCCCTCGGGACGCCAAGTCCCGCGGCAGAGACTCGCTGACGATGGCGAACGCGCGCGAACCGACTGGAATGAACGGGTTTCTCCCCGGGCGCAGGACTCACACCCGGCCGGTCGAGCGGTTTTCATCCCCCGGGGGAAAGACCGGACCGGGCGGTTCCCGCAGATGCGTTGTCGGCAAACCAATGGCGGTTTTTGTTCTCGCCTTCCTTTTCCTCGCGCCGGTTCTCCGCGCCGCCGAAGCCGTGGTCCATCTCCTGGCCCTCGGCGACTGGGGCGCGAACACTCCGGCTCAGGCCGCGGTGGCGGCGGCGATGAAAAACTACGTCGAACGTCACCACATCGGACCGGACGCCGTGTTGCTGCTGGGTGACAATTTCTACGTGGACCTCGACGGGGTGAATGATGAGGATTGGAAGCAACTGTTCGAACGGATGTACGATCCGCGCCGCCTGGCTGCGCCGTTCTACGCGGTCCTCGGCAATCACGATTACGATGATAACCGGGCGCAGGTGGAGTTGGACTACGCCAAAAAGAATCCCGAGTCACGATTCAAGCTGCCCCACTTTTGGTATCGCGTGGACCTGCCCCGGAATGATCCGCTGGTGACGTTGATCGCGTTGGACAGCAACGCCAACAAGCACAGCAAGGAGCAATGGACCGCGCAGACGCGTTGGCTGGAGCGGGAGTTGTCCAAACCGCGCACCGCGCGCTGGACGATTTGTTTCGCGCACCATCCGCTGTTCAGCGATTCCGAGCATGGTGACGATGAGAATCTGCAGAAAGTGTGGGGACCTGCATTCAAGAAGCACCGGGTGGACTTTTATTTGGCAGGCCACGATCACGCCCTGGAACACCTCCAAATCCCCGACTGGCCCATGTCGTTCGTCGTCTCCGGCGGCGGCGGCTACGAAACGTACGAGATCGAGCGGCAGGACCGCGCGAAGTTTGCCTGCGGCGAACACGGGTTTGTCCATCTGCTGTTCACCACAGACCGGGCGCGGGTGAGTTTTGTTGACAAGACCGGCAGCACGCCGCACATCTTCGAGCGCAATCGCCGGGGCGATGTCAGAATCGTCAGCGGCTCCGCTTTGACCCGTGAAGCGAATCTCCCCGTGCCTGTGTCCTCGGCTCCCTGACGATCACGGACCGTCACTCCTGTGCCGGCGAGGGCAGGGGATCGTGGGCAGTGTCACATGATCGAAGGTCTCGACAACCTGCTTGAAGAGAGCGGCCAACCGGGGTTGGTCGAACTCCGTGAGTCATTGCAAGCCATTCTGGGCGGACCCGCCGCCACGGGCCAGGTCCTCGATCAACAGAGGCTCCCCGCCCGCCGCCCTCGCGTTTACCGCCTGCGTTTTGTCTTTGACGGGTGGGTTCGCTCGGTGGTGGTCAAACGCATGGAGTTGGACATCGCTCAACGCAATCAACTGGTCATCAAACGGTGGCTGCCCGCCGTCGGCCTGGGCGATCATGGTCCCATCCTGCTGGGTGTCGCGGCCGAGCGGAACGGCCAGTCGCTGTGGCATGTCTATGACGACTTCGGCGACCGGGCATTGGAGACCAGCCATCTGGATCCTCAACACGTGCGAGCGGCGGTGGACTTGATCGCTCAGGTGCACCTGCGTTTTGCCGGGCATGCCTTGCTCACGGAATGCCGCCTGCTCGGCAGTGATTTTGGAATCAATTTCTACGCAGCCAGCGTGCGGGATGCCATTCGTTGCCTGGAATTGCTGCAGCCGCCGGCGGTCGAACTTTCGGCGAAGCACGCTGCGTTACGCGATTGCCTGATGGCCCGGCTTGGCAAACTTCAGGAGGAACAGCCAACGCGGGCGCAAGCGCTGGCCGAATTGGGCGGGCCCGAGACGCTGCTCCATGGCGACCTCTGGAGCACTCACATATTTGTGCTGCCCGCCCTACACGGAGTGCAAACGCGGCTCGTCGGCTGGGACCATGCGGGTGTGGGACCCATCAGCTACGATCTGTCCACTTTTCTGTTGCGGTTTCCGATCCGCTACCGTTTGTGGATCCTGGACCTGTATCGCGATGCGGTCCGACCGGCGGGCTGGAGCCTGCCTTCGATCCGGGACTTGAATCTGTTGTTCGAAACGGCCGAGTTTGCGCGCTTTGCCAATTGTCTCACCTGGCCGGTAGTCGCTTTGGTCCACGATCACCTGGGGTGGGGATTCGACGAACTGGCGGACGTGGCCCAGTGGTTTGAAAACTGGGAACCGGTTCTGCCGGAAACAGGATCTCGGGGCGCCCAATCCGGGTGATTTCGAACATCCCATTGCGGGGCCCGTGTACCGAGGCTTGCTTTGACCTCACTCGTAGCGGAGCGCGTCAATGGGGTCGAGAAGGGACGCCTTCCGGGCGGGATAAAATCCGAAGAAAACTCCCACCGCGGCACTGAAGAGGAAGGCGACCAGGACCGAATCAAGTGAAATCAGGGTCGGCCAGTTGTGGGCCGCCGAAAGAAGTCTGGAAGTGCCTGTTCCGACTCCGATTCCGATGACGCCACCGAGGGAACTCAGGGTGAGGGCTTCCACCAGGAACTGCCGCAGGATGTCGCGTGCCCGGGCCCCGACGGCCATGCGGACGCCGATCTCGCGCGTCCGTTCGCTGACGCTGACGAGCATGATATTCATGATGCCGATGCCGCCGACGACGAGCGAAACGCTGGCGATGGCGGCGAGCAACAGCGTCATGGTGCGGGTCGTCTCGGTGGCGACTTCGCCGATTTCCAATTGGCTTTGCACCTTGAAATCTTCCTCCTCGCTCGTGCCTTTGCGGTGTCGTTGATGGAGCAGTGCGATGATCTGCTTTTGCACATCCGAGAGGACGTCGGCGTTGGCGGCCTGGACGTTGATCCGCCGCAGGCCGATCTGCTGCTGCCCGATCAGGCGTTTCATCGCGGTGGTGTAGGGCACAAAGACGTTGTCATCGTTGTCCGACCCGCTGACGGAAGTCCCTTTGGGCTTCAACACCCCGGTCACCGTAAAGGGCACGTTCTGGATTCGGATGATTTCGCCGAGCGGATCCTCGTCGCCGAAGAGCTCCTCGGCGGCTGCCGAGCCGATGACGGCGACCTTGGCGGCTGCGCGCACGTCCTGGTCGGTGAAAACAGCGCCGTCGGTCAGGGGCCATTGGCGGAGTTCGAAATATTCGGGCGATTCCCCATAAACCGAGGCGGACCAGTTGCGGTTGCCGACGATGATGCGGGTTTTGATTTTCACTTCGGGACTGACGGCAACCGCATCCGGGACCTCCTCCGCGATGGCTTCGGCGTCTTCGACCGTCAGGGTGACGGCACTCTCGGCACCTTGGCGCACGCCGCGACTGCTGCTGCTGCCGGCCGAGACTTGAATCACATTCTGGCCCATACTGGCCACCTGGGCCTCGACCTGCGCCCTGGCGCCGTTGCCAATGCCAACCATGGCGATGACCGCACCCACGCCGATTATAATGCCCAGCGCGGTCAGTCCGGAGCGCATTTTGTTCTTGCTGAGCGCGAACAGGGCAACCTTCATGGTGGTCAGCATGCTCATAAGGTGAATGCGAGTTCCGCTTCTGTCTCAGCGCCTGAAAACGAACGGATTGACGGTCCGGCGGCTGCCGGCCTCCTCTTTGGCCAGGCCGATGACCACCCGGTCGCCTTCCTTCAAGCCTTCGATCACCTCAATATTGCTGCCGTCACTGATCCCGGTTTTGACCTGCACCGGCTGTGGCCTGCCCTCGGTTTGATCGCCGGCAGACGCCGTTCCACTGGCGGAGGCAACATAGATAGTTCGCTCGGACTTGCGTTTGTCCTTCTTGCGGGTTGTCTCGGCGGACTTCTTCTCGCTCTTGGCCTCCGTGACCGCCGACGAGGAATCCGTTTTTCTGGCCTCTGAAGTTTTCGGTGGACGAAAGCGCAAGGCGGAAGTGGGAATTTTCAGCGCGTTGTCGCGGCGGGCAATGACAACTGAAACATTGGCGGTCATCCCGGGCTTGAGTTTGAGATCGGGATTGCTGACATCGATGATGGTGACGTAAGTCACGACACTCTGCTCGGTTTTCGGGAAGTTGCGGACCTGGGTCACTTTGCCATGGAACGTTTGACCCGGAAAAGCATCCACGGTGAATTCCACGTCCTGGCCCGGGGCGACCATGCCGATGTCCGCCTCCCCAACGTCCGCTTCGATTTGCATCTTTGCCAGGTCGTTCGCGATGAGGAACAAAGTGGGAGCGCTGAGGCTGGCGGCGACCGTCTGACCGACGTCAACATTCCGGGATATGACGATCCCATCGATCGGCGCGTAGATGGTGCACCGGGCGAGGTCAACCTGGGCCTTTTTCAGGGCGCCTTCGCTGATCTTCACGGCGGCTTCGGCCTGATGCAAATCGGCCACCGCCTTTTCATAATCGGCTTTCGCGGTGAGCTTTTCGGCCTGGAGGGACTTGGCCCGATTCGCATACAGTTGGGCCAGTTCCAACGCGGCTACGACATTGGAAAGGTTCCCCTGGGCCTGGATGAGATTGGCCTCGTAAGTGGCGGGATCGAGTTGGGCGACGACCTGGCCTTCCTTCACGGACGAGTTGAAATCCACCAGCAGCTTTTGAATGATGCCCGAAATCTGGCTGCCCACCTCCACTTTTACCACCGGGTTCAATTGGCCGCTGGCAGTCACGAGCTGCGTCAGTTCGCCGCGCGATGCGACAGCCGTTTCGTATCGAAGTGCGCTCTCAGGAGACTGGTTCAGGTACCAGCCCAAGCCGACGCCGCAAGCGAGCACGACCAGAAGCCACGGTCGTTTCAGACGGCGCAACTTTGTGGATTTGATCATTCGCAGCCCTATTTCCTTCCACTACCGCTACCACATCCTCTTTCCGGAAAACAACCGAACCATAACCATTCTATTGCTTGCTTTCAACCGTGAATATGGGGTCTTTAACCCATAAACCCATACTCAGGTGAGTTCACGAATCTTCGCAAGAGCCGTAGCCGCCGAGATTACGAGGCGGAAGTGTTTTTCGTGCCAAAATCCGCCTCCTTGCGTCGGCGGCTACCATTCTTGAACTCACCCGACGTGCGTGCGCTTCTCCACAATGCTTCGGCAAAACATCGCAACGAAACACAGTGCCTCCCGCAATCGAGTCGGCTTGGGAGGAAACGATCGGGCGGATTCGCGACGTTGTGCGTCGGCACGTTGCCGGCAGGGTGGGGAGATAATGTTTTTGCCACGGCTACCGCCACGCGACTTTAGTTATTGCCACGCAATGCTGGGGTCGATCCCTCCCGCAATTTCAGGTTTTTACCCAACTACGAAAAGCGACGAGCGAGGCTAGGCTAAAAAAGAAATGAACTCGAGAAAAAACGGCCGGCGTAATCCGGCGTTTGCGATGGCACCGGCCGGGGTGTTGGGCGGGACATTGAACCCTCGATCCGCTTATGCCGGCGGGGCAGATGCGGAATTCAGGGGACGGGCTGTCGTGGTCGCCGAAGCGGGTCCGGGAAGTCCATGCACGATTTGCGACACCGGTTCATTGCCTGGGGCCGGGCGGCGGCACAATATCCGGCTCGACATATTCAATCAGCGGGGTGCCGCACCGAGTTTGGGCCGGTCTGACTGAAACACCTCCTGTCCTCCGACAGTCAACCGCCCTCCTCCCGGAGTTGTCCGATTTGGCGCTCCGGGAGGGTCCCCCTGTTGGAGAAGGACGCTAAAATCTTCGCAGTCCACGCAAAATTATTCGTCCTCGCAATTGAAGAAACGGCCAAACGGGCACGAGGACGGAAGGAGGACGATTCAGGGAGAATTTCGTTCCGCGCGACTCTCGTGAAACTTTATCGCTCAACCCGCGGCCTGTCGGAGGCCGAGCGAATGGGGTAACGCGCGATGGGGGCCCGCATTCTTGTGACGCAGGAAATTTGAACGAGGGCAACGCACTGCGTTCTAACTTTGTGACGATGAAAACAGAACGCAACTCCTGAGTTTTGCCGGGAACGCGCACAGCGCGTTCAATCAACGGATTCAGAAGGCGATGGACGGGTGAGGGGCATTCTCGCAGTGGCAAACTCGCCCATTGTTTGGCCAACGCTGAAAGCTGATTTGCGCCTTTCTCTATCTCGATCTTCCGCATTTCCGCCTTGACAACACGGCGCGCGGAAGGGAAAGTCCTGATCGTTCTGTCTGCAATGCAAAGAGGTCAACGGTATTCGGTAATTGAGGTGGCGGCCTATGAAAACAGAATTACGCATCGTGATTATTGAGGACGTGATCGCTGACGTGGTGTTGATTAGACGCGAATTGCGGAAGGGAGGACTAAGTTTTCGCATCAAGCGCGTGGAAAAAAAACCGGATTTTCTGCGCGAAATGGAAAGTGACCCGCCCGATCTGGTGGTGTCCGACCACGGGGTTCCCTCGTTCGACGGATTCTCGGCTTTGGCTTTGACGCGGGAGAAATGGGCCGACATGCCGTTCATTTTCGTGTCGGGTTCCCAGAACGAAACGCTCACGGCGCGCGCTTACAAGAGCGGCGCGACCGATTATGTGCTGAAGTCGCGCCTGTTCAACCTGGTTCCCGCGATCCAGCGCGCCCTGCGCGAGGCGGAGGAACGCGCCCGGCGGCGACAGGTTGAGTCGGTGCGGGATCGTCTGCTGAAAGAGCTCGACAGCGCGCTCAGCCGGATCAAAAAGTTGAACGGCCTGTTGCCCGTTTGCGTCGCCTGCAGACAGACGCGCATCGACGAAAATTACTGGAAAGCCGTCTATGAGTATGTGCGCGAATATCCGGACGCGGCCCTCGGCGCGGGCCTTTGCTCCGAGTGCTCGCAGAAACTGGTCGGGAATCTCGAGGGCGGCCATACCGTTTCGATCAGGAACAACGGCGAGTGATTGATGGGCTTCCGGAGGCTTTAAGCGGATGAGGAGGAACCTGCCATGGCTTCGCCTTTTTTTCTGCGTCGGTCGAGCCGGTTGAGCGCGTTTAACCGGTCGGTGGCCCGGCGGGCTTGATTACTCGGTGGTCCGGAAGATGGACCTCTGTTCCCCTCACCCCGGCCCTCTCCCTTGGGGCACCCCTACCCATGAACCGCACAAAGCGCTCGGACAGATTCGTGTCGCATATGCGACATGAAATTGTCCAATCGGGTTCGTGGTCCCAATGCGCGACGAAAAAGTCGTGAGGGCTTTCCATGAACCGTCCTTTCTTCCTCGTCGTCCTCCTCGTCCTTGATCGGAAGACTTGGCTTCGAGGACGAGGACGAGGACGAGGTCGAACGGGTTCAAAAGGGAAAAGGGTCGCTTCCATGACTGCATCAGTCCCAAACTCCGATGCATCAACCCGTCGGCTTGGGGTTTTCGCCCCATGTGATTTACCGAAATTGACCCCACTATCAAAAATGCGCCGGGTGATTTAGAGAATATCTGTTTTTCGGCAGTGAGACACTGAAGAAGGCATGAACGGCGCGACAGAAGAGAAAGCGGATTTGCACCCGATTGTACGTGGCGCGATGACCGAAGACCGGGATCAATCCGGTTCGGCGAGCGATGAAGAGTCGACGACGCGATCGCGAGCGGGAGCGCGTTCGGAAGGGCCCCGGTCGCGGAACGTTTTTGAGCGTCTCCCGTTCGACCCCTGGCGATTGGTGGAGGCCGTGCGCCGGCGCTGGTGGTGGCTGGTGCTGGGCGGGGGCGGACTGGCGCTGCTTTGCCTCCGTTTCGGCCTGGCCAATTCACAAACCGTGTTTACCGCCACGGTGCAGTTGATTCGCAACGAAGGGCCCAATGCGTTTCAGACCTCGGAATTCGGCGAAGCATTCCGGGCGCGGCCGTTCTCGGAGCCGGCGTTTCGCGGCTTGCTGCGTTCGCAGGAGCTGTTGCACCGGGTCAGTTTGAAGGCGCAACCGCCGGTGTCCGTGAAGGCATTGTCCGACCGGTTGCGGCTCTCGCCGGATCGCAACGTTGACTTCATCAGTCTGACGCTCGCGGGAACCGACCCGCAGGCGACGGTCGAGCTGGCCAACTTGTTCGCGCGCGAGGCGGGGCGTTTCACTCAGGAGATGCAGGCCGGTGAAGCCCGGGAAATCGTCAACTACCTTCAGGGACGGCTGCAGGAGAACGAACAGTCGGTGGCCGCGGCTGAAGAGCAGTTGAAGACGTTGTCGCGCGAGTTGCAACAGGCCGAACCCGCCGGCAACGAGCTCCGCGAAGAGTTGCGCGCCGCCAGGCGCGAATTGATCGGTCTGCTCGGTCAATTCACCGATGCCCATCCGCGCGTGCAGGAGCAACGCGACAAAATCGAGGCGATCGAAAGGCAGCTTGGCGAGTCGGTCCCCGGTCTGGCGTCGGACGCAGAGGCAAACGGGGATGCCGCGCGCACGAACGCCACGACGTCGGCTTCCATTGTCGGTCTGGCGCCGGGCAAGGCTGCGGATGACCTTGAGGCGTCGCTCAAACGCGCGCAAGGCCGACGGGACGAACTTGAAAAGGCCAGGGCGCTGTTGCAAAGCCGGCAGCGGGAAGCCCGCTCGTTTGCGGCGGACCCGCCGGGCTATTATCGGCTGCTGGCGCCGGCAAACGTGGAGGACGCCGCTCGCCACGGCGGGCGACTGAAGGTCGCAATCCTGACGTTGTTCGGCGGATTTTTTGGTTTCACGGTTGCCTTGTGCGCCGCCTTGCTGGCGGAAATCGCCGACCGGCGAATCAAAACCACCGGCGATCTTCGACGAGTCACCGGACTGCCGGTGCTCGCGACCCTGGGCGACCTGGACCGAATGAGTCCGGCGCAGCAGACCGATTGGGCGTTTCGCAGTTGGACCAAGCTCCAGGACAAACTCAATCACTCGCCCAATCAGGGCATTGTCTGCGGATTTACTTCCTCGGCCCCGGGCGAAGGCCGCTCCACCTGGATCAGACTGCTGGGGCAAGCGGCGAGCCAGCGCGGAGTGCGGGTGCTGAGCATCGCCACGCGCCCGTCGCCGGCGAATGGTCACGGCGCGCCGGAAAAGGTCGTCACTGCAACACCGGATTTCCGCGATGTTTCGCCGCAGGCTTTTGCCGCCGATGAAATTTCTCTTGCAATGATCGAAGCGCGGAACGCGGCGCTGACGCGCAGCATTTTATCCCATCCGGAGCAGATTGCGGCGCAACTGGGCGCGCCGGACGCGCCGCCGGTCGTGCACATACCGCTGCCGGGCTGGGTGTGGGACTACGAACGCCGCAAGCAATGGCACGCGGCTCTGGAGCAGTGGCGCAATATCGAGAACGCGGTAATTCTTGTCGAGTTGCCGCCCGCTTCGGTGCCGGAGGCGGTCCTGCTCGCCGAGCATGTTCCGCAGTTGATCTGGCTGAGCGGCGGCAAAGCCGATCGGGCGCAAACCCGCAGAGAGCTGGAAACCCTGCGCCACGCCCGCTGCAATCTGGTCGGCGCGGTGCTCAACCGCGAGACAGTTGCCGCGTTCAGAAACGGTCTGGTCCAGTGGATGGCGGGTGTCGCGGTGCTCTTTGCCCTCGGCGCATCCGCCACTCGCGCGGCGGAGCCGGTGACGGACCCGCCGGGGCGCGTTCAGCCCGCCGGGAAGGACGAAACCCGATTGGCAGACGCAAAGCCTTCATTCTCCGTCGCGAGTTCACACCGGCGCGCCCCGTGGCAGGAGCGATTGACGCTCGGTCCGGGCGACGTGTTGAACTTTTCGCTGTTCGGCCGTCCGGAACTGGCCCGCAACACCGTCAGCATCGGGCCGGACGGACGCGTCAGTTATTTGCAGGCGCAGGATGTCCTGGCGGCGGGGTTGACGATTGACGAGCTGCGTTTAGCAATGGACGAAACTCTGGCCGCCTACTATCGGGCGCCTCGCACCATTATCACGCCGGTGGCGTTTAACAGTAAGAAATATTTTCTGCTGGGCACGGTCGTGCAGAAGGGCGTCTATTCGTTGGACCGGCCCACCACCATCATCGAGGCGATTGCCCGCGCGCGCGGGCTGGAGACCGGATTGCAACGGCGAAACCTGATTGAAATCGCGGATTTGCAACGGACCTTTCTGGTGCGGCGCGGCCAGCGGATGCCGGTTGATTTCGAAAAACTTTTTCTGCGCGGCGACCTGTCGCAAAACGTCGCCCTCGAACCCGATGATTACCTGTATTTCCCTCCGGTTGACATGACGGAGGTCTATGTGGTTGGAGAGGTGCGAGCGCCGGGGGCGGTTTCCTACTCGCCCAACACTTCCGCCCTCGGGGCCATCGCTTCCCAAGGCGGTTTTACCGACCGCGCGTGGAAGAGGAAGATTCTGATTGTTCGCGGCTCGTTGGACCGGCCGCAGACGTTCGCGGTGGACGCTAACGACGTGCTGTCGGCGCGCACGATGGATTTCAAACTGGAGCCGCGGGACATCGTTTACGTCCATTACCGTCCGTGGATCAGAGCCGAGGAACTGCTGGATCTCGCGGCCACGGCGTTTGTGCAGGCGGCGGTCATCACGTGGACCGGCGGCAACATCGGGCCGTTGATTCGCAATCCGATAATCAAGTGAGGCGGAATCGACGAACTCTATACAATTATGCCGAGAAGTTTGTCATTGGTGGCGGCTTGCCGTGCTGCGCAGCGGGCGGGTTTCGGTTTCTGTTTGCTGGGCGGATTGGTGCTGACAACGTTGCTCGGTTGTCAAAGCGCGAAAGTCCCGCGGCTGGACGCGCGGGCGGCGAGCCGGGCGAAGCTGGCGGCCCTCACCAATCTTACCAGCGTGGCGGAGACGAATCTTTTGAACCTGGAATGGCTCAAACCGCCGACGAATTCCTTCACACTCGGGCCGGGCGACATTCTGGGAATTGAGATTCTGGGCGACGCCATGACGCGCGCGACCAATGCCGTCGGGCCGGACGGGAGAATCTATTATTACCTGCTGCCGGGGCTCGATGTCTGGGGGTTGACACTGGCGGAAACGAGGGCGCTCATCGAGCGCGAGTTGTTGAAATACCTGCGGGAACAACCGCAGGTCAGCGTGATGTTGCACGGCGTCGAGAGCCAGCGGGTCTGGTTGCTGGGGCGATTGAACAAGCCGGGGGTTTATCCCATGCCCGCGCCGATGACCCTGCTGGAGGCGCTCTCGGCGGCGGGCGGACCGGGCAGTCCCGCGGCCTTCGCGTCGCTGGGCGGAGGACCGGCGATCTCCGGGTCTTCCGACGAAGTCGCGGATTTACGCCGCAGCTTCGTGATGCGCGACGGCCAGATTTTGCCGGTGGACTTCTATCGGCTGCTGAAAGAAGGAGATCTGTCGCAAAACGTTTATTTGCGCCCGGATGACTTTGTCTATGTGCCTTCGGCCACGGCGCGGGAGGTGTTTGTGCTCGGCGCCGTCCTGCAACCCAGGTCGGTGGTTTATCGCGAGGCCATGTCGCTGGTGGCCGCCGTGGCCGCGGCGCAAGGCACGATCAAAGATGCCCGCCTGGCGCACGTGGCCATTGTGCGCGGCTCGCTGACGGAGCCGAAAATCGCGGTCGTTGATTACAAGGAGATCGTGAACGGCAAAGCGTCCGACGTGCTCCTGGAACCGGGTGACATTGTCTATATCCCGTTCACTCCGTATCGCACGCTGGTTCGGTACGCGGAGCTGATCGTGAAAACGTTCGTTCAGACCGTCGCCATCAATGAAGGCGCGCGGGCGGTGTCGCGCACCGTGAATCCGGTGGGAGTAAACATTGGAGTCGGGGGTTCGCCCGGCGTTGCCCCGCCGCCTTGATCCGTCATTTCACAATTCCGCTCAGGTATCCTGTCCGAAATATTTCACCACTTTTTCTTGATACGGACCGATCGAGGGTTAGGTTCAAAGCCGGCGCAAGAAGTGAAACTTCGTCCCTTGAAAAGAAAAGACGATGAAATCGAATCGGGTTTTTGCTTTTGAGTCTCTTGCTTTGTGGATGCAAGGCGCGGCGGCAGCCCGCGCTGGGCGAGCCCCTCGCAGGCCTGACGCCGGAGCAAAACGCGCAGTTCGAGGAAGGGAAGAAAGTATTCCAGCGCGTTTTCGAACCGAAAGACGGCCTGGGCCCGTTGTTCAACGGTAATTCCTGCGCGGAGTGTCATGAGAGCCCGGTTGTCGGAGGAGTGGGTGATGAAGTGGAAGTACACGCCACACGCTTCGTGGCGCCGGATTCCTGCGATCCGCTGTTCGAGCAGGGAGGGCCGGTGATCCAGCAGGATGCGACCCCGCTCTTGCGGGCGAAAGGGATCACGAAAGAGCCAATCCCGCCGCGCGCCACCGCGCAAGCGCGCCGCTCCTCGCCTCCGCTGTTCGGCTTCGGGCTGGTGGATGCCATTCCCGAAGCAACCCTCCTTTTACACGAGGACCCCCGCGATGCGAACCATGACGGGATCAGCGGCCATGCCAACCGCACGATCGACGGACGGGTTGGGCGGTTTGGTCGCAAGGCCGCCGTGGCCACTCTGTTTGATTTCAACGCGGGCGCGTTCCCACAGGAGATGGGAGTGACGACGCCGCTGTCGCCCGTGGAGGAAACCATCAACGGCGATCCTGTGCCGCCGGACACCGATCCGGCGCCGGACCCGGAAATCCCGGCCGAGGATATCGAGAAGGTCACCGCGTTCGTCCGCTTTCTTGCGCCACCCCCGCGGCAAATTCTGACCAACGCCAACGATCGGTATCTTGCCCGGCGCGGCCAGGAACTTTTTGTTGCCCTGAAATGCGCTGTGTGCCATGTGCCGGAAATGAAAACCGGGCCGAACGCCATCAAGGTCCTAGACCGGAAGACCGTGGCACTGTATTCGGACCTCCTGGTGCATGATATGGGACCGGCGTTGGCCGATATTTGCCTGCAGGAGGCACACCCGGCGGAATTTCGGACGGAAATGTTGATGGGACTCCGTTTCCGCGAGCAATTCCTGCACGATGGAAGCGCCAAGACGGTGTCGGAAGCCATCGAACGCCACGGCGGCGAGGCCAGTGATTCGGCGAACAAATTCAAGGTCCTGGGCGCCCAGGACAAAAAGGCGCTGCTGAAGTTCCTGGAAACAATCTGAACGGAACGAACGATGAAACGCAGGACTTTATGGATGACAATGATGTTGATGGGTGCGCTGGCGCTTTCCCTGCCGGCATCAGAGGTGGACCAGTTGAAATCCGACCTGGTTGGCCAGATCATGGGGGGCCGGGAGAAATGCTGGAAGTTTCAGTCCATTGACCAAATCAAAGAACTGGTGATCAAGAACA
>WNGA01018572.1_pt1 | contig 20900 bp, 21 predicted proteins | sample 5400061 | NCBI WGS metagenome assembly WNGA01 (sample SAMN13153366, study PRJNA577476) | soil metagenome | isolation source: 100 cm soil or saprolite under grassland replicate 2 | place: USA:California | collected 2016-06-15
CGGCTCGCCGCGCGGATGGACCGGATCGGTCCGCTCGGGGTCGCGGAGGTGGAGGACGCGCTCGCCGCGGCGGGCCTCCCCGCCCGCGTCCCCCCGAAGGTCGCGCGCCGCGCCGCGGCGCTCATGGGGTACGACAAGAAGCGGACGGCCGCCGGGCTGCGCTGGGTGCTGCCGCGCGCGCGGGGGGCCTCCTGGACCGTCGAGTGGGACGTCGCCGCCCCCGACGCGGCGGTCGCCGCCACCGTTCGCGACATCTCCGCGTTCGACTCCCGCCCGCCCCGGCGGTAGGCTCGTCCCGAACCCAGCGCCCGCCCTCCGGAGGCCCCATGATCCTGCTCGTGAACGGCCCGAACCTGAACCTGCTCGGCGAGCGCGAGCCCGCCGTCTACGGCCGCACCACCCTCCGCGAGATCGAGGACATGGTCCGGCAGGCCTGCGCCGGCTGGAACGTGCAGGTGACGGCGTTCCAGTCGAACCACGAGGGGCAGCTCATCGACTTCATCCAGGAGCACCGCCGCGCCGCGCGCGGGATCATCGTGAACCCGGGCGGCCTCACGCACACGAGCGTCGCCCTCCACGACTGCCTCAAGGCGGTGGACCTGCCGGCGATCGAGGTGCACCTGTCGAACGTCCACGCGCGCGAGGAGTTCCGGCGGATGAGCGTCGTCGCCCCGGCTTGCCGCGGACAGATCAGCGGGCTCGGGCCGCGCGGTTACCTGCTCGCCGCCGAGTGGCTGTGCGCCGAGACCGCCCGGCCCGTCGCGCTCGTGAAGGGCGAGGCGGCGCGCCCGCCCCGCGCGGGGAAGCGCGCGGCGCGCCGCGGCCGCTGAGCTCGGGCGGCGAGCGCAGGGGCCGCGTGCCCGCCCATGCCGCGCCTCGCGGTCCTCCTCCCGGTCCGGAACGCCGCGCGCACGGTCCGCGCCGCGGTGGTCTCGATCCTGCGCCAGACGGAGCGCGACCTCGGCGTAGTCTGCGTGGACGACGGCTCGGATGACGCGACGCCCGGGATCCTCGCCGACCTCGCCGCGCGCGATCGGCGGGTGGAGGTCGTGCGCGGACCCGGCGAGGGGATCGCCCGGGCGCTGAACCGCGGCCTCGCCCGCTGCGACGCCGAGCTCGTCGCGCGCATGGACGCGGACGATCTCGCGCACCCGGCCCGGCTCGCCGCGCAGCGCGAGGCGCTCGCCGCCGATCCCGCGCTCGCCGCGGTCGGCTCCCGCGTCGCGCTCTTCCCGCGCGCGGCCGTCCGGGCGGGCATGGCGCGGTACGCCGCGTGGCTGAACGGCCTCGTCACCCCCGAGCTCGTCGTGCGAGACCTCCTCGTCGAGGCGCCCCTCGTCCACCCCGCCGCGACGATCTCCCGGCGCGCGCTCGAGGCGCTGGGCGGCTGGCGCGACGGGCCGTTTCCGGAGGACTACGACCTGTGGCTCCGGCTCTCCGCCGCGGGGGGCCGGCTCACGAACCTGCCGCGGGTCCTCCTCTCCTGGCGCGAGTCGGCGGGGCGGCTCACGCGGACGGACCCGCGCTACGCGCTCGAGCGGCACGTCGCGCTGAAGTGCGCGTTCCTCGCCCGGACCACGCTCGCGGGCCGGACCGAGGTCGCCCTGTGGGGAGCGGGCGTCACCGGGCGCGCGTTCGCGCGCGCCCTCGCCGCCGAGGGGATCCGCGTCGCGCTCTTCGTCGAGGTGGACCGCAGGAAGATCGGCCGGACCGTCGCCGGCGCCCCGGTCGTCTCGTACGAGCAGGTCCACCGCGCGCGGGGGCTCCCGCTCCTCGTCGCGGTCGGCGCGCCGGGGGCACGCGACCTCATCCGCGCGGAGCTCGCCCGCGCCGGGTTCCGCGAGCCGGACGAGTTCCGCTGCGTGGCATGAGCAGCTATCGTCTCTCGGTGTCCGCCGCCTTCGACCTCTCCGCCTTCCGCCGCGACCTCGCGCGGCGGACCGCCGAGGCGGTGCAGGACCTCCGCCGCCGGATCGGCTCGGAGACGCTCTACGGGTTCGCGCTCTTCACGAGCGGCGACGCCGCGTTCGCCTGGGTGCGCGTCTCGGCCAACACCGAGGAGGGGCTCGCGCGCCGCGCGGACGAGCGCGCCGGGGCCGACACCCGGTTTCGCGGCGAGAGCGGGCGGCGCCTGCTCCGCTGGGCCGCGCCCGAGTGGGCCTACCACGACTGCTCGGAGGGGGTCCGCGCGCTCGCCGTGCCCGATCCGGCGACGCGCCGGCCGACGCTCGACCCGGCGATCTACGAGGCCTTCGTCGGCGCGCTCCGGGCGGTCGATCGCGCCGGCCTCTTCGGGCGCGGCGCCGAGCGGGCGTTCCTCACCGTGAACGTCCTCTGCGACCACCCGTCGCCGGCGTTCTTCCGGACCGGGCTCGTCCGACTGAACCCCATCCCCACGGTCGAGCGCCACCGGCACGAGACCGCGCCCGCGCCGTTCATCCGCTGCGTGAACCGCGCGCCCCGCCGGGAGCGGATGCGCATCTGGCTCGCGCTGTACGAGGACCTGTACATGGAGTGGAGGACCGCGATCGCCGAGGAGGCGCGGGCGCGCGGGTTCTCGCCGTGGGAGGTGGAGGAGGAGCTCGTGCGGTTCGGGCCGAAGCTCGTGCCGAAGCTCGTCGACCTCGTCGCCCACTACGGGTTCGCGTCCGCCTTCGATCACAACCGCGGGCTCGAGACGCGGGAGGTCTGGCTCGCTGGGAGCGCGCTCTTCCTCGTGCGCCGGGTGGGCCTCGTCGCCGACAAGGAGATCCACCGCCTGCAGCGGCTCGTGGGCGAGTTCGTCGAGCGCGATCGCCGGCTCCGCGTCGCGTCCACGCTCGCCGAGAACACCGCGCGCGTGCTGCACGCGCTCCGCCCGCGGCGCTTCCCCCCGACCGTGATGGATCCGCTCACCTACAAGCTGCTCAACCCCGAGCCCTACCTGCTGCGGGCGTCGGGCCGCGCGCGCTGAGGCGCGTCAGCTTTCGGGGACGAGCGCCCGCTCGGCCGCGAGGAAGTCCTCCGGCACCGGCGCCTCGAAGACGATCGTCGAGCCGCTCGCGGGGTGCGGGAGCGCGAGCCGGCGCGCGTGGAGCATCACGCGCGCGATCGCGACCTCTCCGACGCGGCGCGGCCCGCCGTAGCGGGCGTCGCCGAGGAGCGGCGCGCCGAGGCTCGCGAGGTGGACGCGGATCTGGTGCGTGCGGCCGGTCTCGGGCCGCGCCTCGACGAGGGCGGCCCCGGGCCCGGCGCGGAGCGTCCGGTACCGGGTCGCGGCCGCGTCGCCGCGCGGGTCTACGCGCCGGAGCCCCGCGCGCGCGGGGTCCTTTCCGAGCGGCGCCTCGAGCCGGCCCTCCGGCGGCGCGGGCGCGCGGGCGCAGAGGGCGAGGTAGGTCTTCTCGGGCGTGCCGATCCGGAACGCCTCGGCGAGCGCCGCCGCCGCCCGCCTGGTGCGGGCGAGCACGGTGACGCCGGAGGTCTCGCGGTCGAGCCGGTGGACGAGGGTCACGGGGGTGCCGAGGAGCGCCGCGACGAGGTCCGGCAAGGTGCCCGCGTCGCTCGTGAGCGTCGCCTGGGCGGGGACGCCGGCGGGCTTGTCCACCGCGGCGAGGTCGTCGTCGGCGTAGAGGAGGCGCGTGCGGTCGAGTGCGCCGACCGGGGCGGCGGCGCGACCGCCCTCCGCGAGGTTCACGACGATCCGCTGGCCCGCTCGGACGATCTTGCCGGAGACCTTGCAGCGCCGCCCGTCGAGGAAGACGCCGCCGGCGTCGAGCGCGCGGCGCGCCTCGCCGCGGGAGATCCCTCCGCGCGCGGCGATGAACCGGTCGATCCGCTCACCCGCGTCCGCGGGGAGTACCGGAAGGTCGAGCCGCTTCAAGGCGCTACGCCGCCGACTTGCCGGCGGGGCAGCTCGCGCAGGCTTCCGACTTCGGCGAGGCCGTCTTGCACTCGGGCTGGGACTTCTCGCCCTTGCCCTCGGCCTTCGCCGGGGACTTCTCGCCCTTGCCCTCCGCCTTCTCGCCCTTCCCGGCCGCGGAGCTCTTTCCCTTGTAGTCGGTGATGTAGAACCCCGAGCCCTTGAACGCGAAGGCGCTCGCCGACATGAGCTTGCGGACCTTCGAGCCGCAGACGTCGTGCTTCCGCAGCGCCGGGGCGGACATCTTCTGGAGGGCGTCGAACCGCCCGCACTTCGGGCACTCGTACTCGTAGATGGGCATGCGCGCGCTTCTCCGCTCGGAAAGCTAAAGTCCGGTGGGCCGGTGTCAAGCGAGAGGTGGCCCGGCCCGTCGCCGGCCTCGGCCCGGAGCGGCATTCGGCGGTGGACATCCCGGTCGGGGAAGGGAGCTTTCTATCATGGATCGCGGGGAGATGGACGAGGTGGCCCGTGAGGTGGACGCGCTCGTGGCCGCGCTCGACGAGGAGCGGTTCCGGCACGTTGCGGGTATCGAGGGCGAGCCGGCGCTCGCCCGCCCCTTCGCAGTCCGCGCGCGGGCCGCCCACCGGGAGACGGTCCGGACGCTCCGCGAGTCGGGAGACGCTCCGCTCGCGGATCGGGTCGCCGCGCTCCGGGCCGAGCGGGCGCAGGCGGAGCTCGAGGAGCGATGGCGCAGCGCCGAGGCGGCGGCTGCCGGCGTGGGGCCGGACGGACGAGCGGCGCTCGCGGCGCTCGAGGCCGCCGTGCCGCGCGAGCGAGACCCCTCGCGCCGGCGGGCGCTCGCGGCCGCGGCGGCCGAGGCGCTCGCGCGCGCAGCGAGTGCGCGGGAGGAGGCGGTCGAGGTGCGGGCGCGCGCGCGGGCCGAGGTCGGGCTCGCGCCCGACTGGCGCGCGGTGGTGCTCGGCGACGTCGCGCTCGCCGCCTCCGACGACGCGTGGAGGGACGTGCTCCCGTTCACGGCGCGCCGCGAGCTCGGCGGCGTGCCGCCGGAGGGGCTCTCGCGCGCGGACCTCCTCCACGCGCTCGCGCTCACGCGATGGGACGGGCTCTTCAGGTCCGGGATGCTCCCGGTCGCGGCGAAGCTCACGCTCGAGCCGCTCGGCGTCGACCTCGGGCGCGTGCGGATCGACGACGCGGAGCGGCCGGGGAAGTGGCCCGGCGCGCACGCGGTCGGCGCGCGGATCTCCTTTCGCGCGCGCGGCGGCGGCGCCGACTGGCAAGACCTCCTCGCCGCCGTGGGGCGCGCGCTCGCCGCGGGCGCGCACCCTCCCTCGGCGCGGGCCCCGGACTTCGGCGAGGCGCTCGCGTGGATCCTGGGCGCGCTGCTCCTCGAGCCGCGCTGGCTCGCCGAGCGCGCCGACGTCGACCGGCGCCATGCGAAGGACGTCGTGCGCGACCTCGCGCTGCGGCGCCTCCTCGCGCTCCGCGCGGACGGCGCCGCGCTGCGCGTCGCCGTCGAGGTCGAGCGCGGCCTCTCGGGCGCCGCCTGGCGCGAGGCGCACCGCGCGGCGCTCCACGCGGCGACCTCGGCGACCTGGGAAGGGGTGCGTGCCGCGCGGGACGGCGACGCGGCTGCGCTCGCGGCGCGGCTGTGCGGCGCGGAGGCGGGCGAGGAGCTCCGGCGCGAGCTCGTCGAACGGTTCGACGAGGACTGGTGGCGGAACCCGCGGACCGCGGCGCACCTCGCCGGGCTCCTCGCAGCCGGGCGGCTCCCCCGCGCGGAGGCGCCGCCGCCGGGCGGCCTCGCCGCGCGACACCTCGTCTCGAGGCTCGAGGGCGGCGGGTAGGACCCTACGCGGCCGCGGCGCGCTCGACCGCCTCGCGCAGCTGCCCCGCCTCGAAGGGCTTCTCGAGGAACGCGGCCGGCCCGTCGGCGAGGAAGCGCGCCGCCGCGTCGGTGAAGGCGCCCCCGGTGATGAACACCATCCGGCGCGCGAGCCCGGGATCGCACGCCGCGAGGCGGGCGTGCAGCTCCATCCCGCTCATCTCGGGCATCATGAGATCGCAGAGCACCGCGTCGAACTGCTCGCCGCGGTCGATGCGCGCGAGCGCCTCGGCGGCCGAGGCGGCGGTCGTCACGGCGTAGCGCTTCCCGAGCGTCCGCACGACCGCGCGGGCGACGAGCGCGTCGTCGTCCACCACGAGGACGCGGCGTGGCCGAACGACCGGCTCGCACGGGAGCGGCGCCGCCTCGGGCGCAGCGGCACGCGGCGCGAACGTGAGCGACGCCGGCGGAAGCGTCACGCGGAACGCGCTGCCCCGTCCGACCTGCGTCTCGACGTCGATGCGGCCGCCGGCGTCGCTCACGATCCGGTGCGCGATCGCGAGGCCGAGCCCGGTGCCAACCCCGAGCGCCTTCGTCGTGAAGAAGGGCTCGAAGATGCGCTCGAGCACGTTCGGCGGGATCCCGACGCCCGTGTCGCGCACGAGGATCGAGGCGGCGCCGTCGGGCGCGCGCGCGGCCTCGACGCTGATGAGGTGCTCGTCCGCGCGCCCCTCCGGGATCGCCTGCGCCGCGTTGACGAGCAGGTTCAGGAACACCTGGCCGAGCTCGTGCGCGCCCGCCTCGACCATCGGCAGGTCCCCGATCCGCACCTCGAGGCGCGCGCGGTGCCGGATCTCGTTCCGCGCGATCCGGATCGCCGCCTCGAGCTCCGTGCGGACGTCCGCCGCCGCCCGGCCGCCCTCGCCGGGGCTCGAGAACGCGCGCAGCGCGCGGACGACGTCCCGGACCCGGTCCGCGGCGTCGCGGGCGTCCGCGACCGCGCCCGCGAGGTCCAGCCTCGTCTCGAGCTCGCGGCCGAGGAAGTCGAGGTTCGCCGAGACCGATGCGAGCGGGTTGTTGATCTCGTGGGCGACGCCCGCGGCGAGCGTTCCGAGCCCGGCCATCCGCTGCGAGAGCTCGAGCTGCGCCTGCATCGCGCGCCGCTCGGTCACGTCCGACACGACCGCCGCGAAGCGGAGCGGCCGGCCGTCCGGGGCGCGCCGGCTCACGCGCCCGCGCACCCGGATCCATTCCGGCCCGTCGGGCCCGGCGGGGACCCGGTGCTCGGACTCGAACAGCGCGGTCTCGCCGCGGAGGTGCGCCTCGAACCGGGCGCCGACCGCGGGCGCGTCGTCCGCGTGCGCGATCCGCGCGAGGACCTCCTCGAGCGGACCCTCGATCGCGCCGACCGGCGGGGCGCCGCCGAGCGACCACTCCGGGACGAAGTGGAGCGCGCCGGCGGCGAGGTCCCAATCCCAGATCGCGTGCGTGCCGGAGACGGCGAGCGCGAGGCGCTCCTGCGCCTCGGCGAGCCGTGCGTCGAGGGCGATGCGCGCCGCGTTCTGCCGCCACGAGAGCGCGAGCATCACTCCCGAGGCGCCGAGCAGCGCGGTGCCGAGCGCGAAGATGATCCCGAGCGGCCGCCGGAGCGGCGCCTCCACCTCCGACGCCGAGATCTTCGCCTGCACGCGCCAGGCGGTCCCGGGGACCTCGCGGCTCGCGACGAGCGCCGAATCGCCCCGGTAGTCGAGCCCCTCGATGAGCCCCGTCGCGCCGCGGAACGCGCGCACGACCGGGCGGTGCGTGTCGGAGAGCGGGATGCGCTCGATCCCCGGGAACCCCTCCGCGACCGAACGCCTGGGGACGAGCAGCCGGACGAGGTTGCCTTCGAGCAGCGCCAGCGATCCGGCGGCGGTCTCGCTCGGCACCGGCCAGCGCTCGAGGACGTCCTCGAACACCGGCGCGGCGTCCGCGCGGAGGAAGAGCACGTACGTCGCGGCGCCCGCCGGGCCGACCGTGACCACGACGTCGAGATGCGGCCGGTCGCGGGAATCGAGCCGCAGCTCGGAGGCGGCGCCGTCCGCGGACGCGATCGCCCGCCGCAGCACCTCGGGTGAGGGATGGGCGTCGCGGACGTCGGGCGGGGCCCAACCTGCGATCTCCACTCCACCGGGGCCGAGCAGGCCGATCCGGAGGTATCCCTGCAGCTCGGCGAGGTGCGCGAGGACCTCGGAGATGTGCGTCGCGAGGTGCGGGGTCAGCCGGCCGGCGCGCGCCGCCTCGATCGCGCTCCGCGCGGAAGGGTAGGTCGCCGCGTAGCTCGCGTTCCGGAGCTGGTCGCGCCGCCACTCGACGATCTGGTCGGCCTTGAGCTGCGCGATCGCGCCGAGCTCGTTGCCCGCGCGGCGCCGCGCGTCGGCACGCGAACGGCGATCCAAGCTCGCCCCCTGCTCCGGACGGCCCGGGCGCGCCATTGTCGCTGAACTCCGCGTATGGCCGCAAAGAGGGGGGTCGGGGCCCCGCCCGGCGCTAGCCCTTCCGGCGCAGCGCGCGGATGATCTTCTCCTTGGCGCGAGACGGGGCCGGGGCGGCGCGGGCGGGAGCGACGCGCTCAGCGACGCGCGCCTTCCACTTCATCCACGCCTCGATCTCCGCGGCGCGGACCTCGATCTCGAGGTCGGAGGACGCCTCGAAGCTCCGCTCGAGCGGCACGGTCCGCGGTGGCGCCGCGCCGAGCCGCATCCGCATCACCTTCTCCTCCTCGGGAGAGAGCTCCTTCGCCGGGGCGCGGCGGAGGGAGGCGTGTGCCCCCGCCTCGGTCACGACTCCGACGCCGGCGTTCTTCTTCGTCACCATGAGGCCATCGTAGGCGCCGCGGCCCCGCTGTCCATTTTTCGAAGTTCGTCCGGCCGGCCGCCAGCTGGCCGGAGAACCGCCCGCGCTTCCAGGCGATTTCGCGAGCCCCCGCGCGGCGCACCGCCGGGCGTTGCGCCGCGTGCGCTCCGTGGCTCTAACAGGCACGGGAGATCCCACATGGCCGACTGGCGCGAGAACATCCTCACCGACGACGCGAAGATCCGCGAGCTCCTCGCCACGACCCGGCGGGTCGCGGTGCTCGGCATGAAGACGGAGGCGCAGGCGGACCAGCCTGCGTTCTACGTGCCGAAGTTCCTCGCGGACCACGGCGTCGACGTCGTGCCGGTGCCCGTCTACTACCCCGACGTGAAGCAGATCCTCGGCCGCCCGGTGTTCCGGAAGGTCGCCGACGTCCCCGGGCCGGTGGACCTCGTGGACGTGTTCCGGCGCCCGGCCGACGTCGCTGCCCACGTCCCGGACCTCGTCGCGAAGAACCCGCGCGCGGTCTGGCTGCAGCTCGGCATCCGCAACGACGCTGCCGCGGAGACGCTCGCGAAGGCCGGGATCCTCGTCGTGCAGGACCGCTGCCTCATGGTCGAGTGGCGGCGGCTCGGGCCGGTTGGCAGGTAGGGAACGGTAATCAGCCCGTAGGAATGGATCTGGCGCGCGCCTCGTACCGGTCCTCGGTTGCGCGCCAGCGATCGTACGAGGCGCGGGCGGCGCCCCCGAGCTCGCGGGAGCGGACCCGCGCCGCATCCTCGGCCTGCGCTGCCTCGGCGATCCGGCGCTCGATGGGCGCGGGGTCGTACTTCGACGCGGCCGGGAGCCCCGCCTGGCGCAGCGCGAGGAGCTTCGACCGTTCGACCTCCCACTCGGCGCGGCGCACCCGCGCCTCCGCGGTGCGGACCTCCGCGTCGCGCGCCGCGACGAGCCGGCGCCCGTACTCGAGCCGCGCGTCCGCGGCCTGCGCGCGGAGCGCCGCCGCCTCGGCGCGCTCCGCCGCGCGAGCTCCCTGCCGCGCGTCCCCCGCCTCCCGCGCCGCCGAGAGCTCGGAGGCGGCGCGGAGCCGGTCGCCCTCGGCCTGGGCGCGCTCGGCGTTTCCCCAGCCCTCCTCGTGTCGCGAGTCCTGGAGCCGGAGCCGCGCCCGCGCGACGGCGTCGCGCGCCTCGTCGAGCGCGGCGCGCGCGGCCTGGAGCGGCGCCATCTGCTCCGGGGCGAGCCGGCCGAGGTCGGCGTCGGAGACGGTCGGGACCGGCGGAGGCGCCGCGGGTGCACGGGGCGCGGAACGGCAGGCGACGGTGGTCGCCGCGAGGAGCGCGGCGAAGGCGGCGGTGCGCATGCGAAGGTCTCCTCGAAGGAAACCTAGTCCTCGCCCGCGTCCTCCGCGGGCTCGCGCCCGCCCTTCTCCTCGCCGTGCTTCTTCAGCCCCGCTGCCTCGAGCGCGTTCGCGACGCCGGCGGCCTTGCGCTCGTCCGGCAGCGCCTTCGGCGGCGCCACTGCGGCCACCTCGGCGCCGAGCGCCTTCACCTGCGCGAGGAGCTCGACCGTCGCGTGCACCGTCGGGTCGCCGTCGACCCCGAACGTCGCGGTCAGGCGGAAGCGGAGCGGCGCGCCCGTCGCGGCGTCGAGCACCACCTCGCCCGTCGCAGCCTGCGGGCGCAGCCCGTCGACGAACGCGCGCCGCCGCTTCGTGTCCTCGTCGGGCGCAGGGTCGGCGGGACGCGTCACCGGTGACGCAGGCGCGGCGCCCTTCGCGAGGACGATGGCGAGCTTCTTCGCGGGACGGCGGAGCACCTCGGCATCGCCCGCCGGGCGCAGCTCGAGCGCGGGGCCGAGGAGCCGCGCGAGCGCGCGGGCGGAGAGGAAGCTCTCGTCGCGGTAGCGGCGGGCGTCGCGGCCGTGATCCGTCGGACGCTCGCCGCGCCTCGTCGCCCTCGCGCGAGACGGTCCACTCGATCGCCGCGCTCCAGTCGAAGGACCCGAGCCGTGCCGCGACGTCCTCGGCGCCGAGGTCGAGGGCGGCCGCGGGGTGCTCCCAGTCGAACCCCGCGGCGGCTCGCGGCGTCGAGGCGGTCGGTCCGGCGGCGCGATCGGCCCCCTGCCCGCGCGAGCACGCGACGGCGAGGGCGGCGAGGGCGGCGAGGAGGGGGCGGGCGCGCACGGGAGCCGCGAATCTAGACCGGTCGGGGCCCGCGGGAAAGCGCCTCCGGGCGGGGGGGCGCTACGATACCCGCCGCAGCGTCGCGGGGAGGAGCCGCGCGGGAGGAGAATCGGCGGGCCCGTCCGGGCCGAGAGCCGGAGCCGGGCGCGGCGGGGGGGCCGCCGGCGGCTCGGCGCCGGCTGCTCCGGGGAGCGGCGCACCCGCCTCGACCTCGGCGAAGGGGACGCGCCCGTCGGCCCACAGGTGGCGGTCGCACGCGTGGAGCAGGTCCGCGATCCCCTCGCGAGACGCGGCCGAGATCGCGATCGCCCCCGACCGGTGGGCGAGCGCGGCGCCCTCTCCGGGCGGGAGCCGGTCGATCTTGTTCATGACGAGCACGCGGCGCTTCTCGGCGAGCCCGAGGCCGCCCAGGATCTGATCCACCGCGCGCACCTGCTCCTCGTGGCGCGGGTCGGACGCGTCGACGACGTGCAGGAGGAGGTCCGCGTCGCCGAGCTCCTCGAGCGTCGCGCGGAAGGCGTTCACGAGGTCCGGCGGCAGGTCGCGGATGAAGCCGACCGTGTCGGTGATGATGACCTCGCGATCGCGCGGGAAGCGCAGCCGCCGGCTCGTCGGGTCGAGCGTCGCGAAGAGCTTGTCCTCGGCGAGCACGTCGGAGTCGGTGAGCGCGTTGAGGAGCGTCGACTTCCCCGCGTTCGTGTAGCCGACGATCGAGAGGACCGGCAGGCCGCGGGCGTTGCGCTGCTTGCGGCGCAGGTGGCGGCTCTCCCCGAGCGCCTCGATGCGGCGCTCGAGCGCGGTGATCCGGTCGCGCACCCGCCGGCGGTCGATCTCGAGCTTCGTCTCGCCGGGCCCGCGTCCCCCGATGCCCCCCGCGAGGCGGGAGAGCGAGTCGTCTCGCCCGACGAGGCGGGGGTAGAGGTACTTGAGCTGCGCGAGCTCGACCTGGAGCTTGCCGTCGGACGACTGCGCCCGCTGCGCGAAGATGTCGAGGATGAGCTGGGTGCGGTCGAGGATCTTGAGGCTCGTCGCCTCCGCGATGTGGCGGGCCTGCGACGGGGAGAGCTCCGCGTCGAAGACGATCATCGTCGCCATGCGCTGCATCGAGCGGAGCACGATGTCCTCGAGCTTCCCCTTGCCGATGAGGTAGCGCGGGTCGGGATCGCGGCGGAGCTGCAAGGTCGACTCGAGCACCTCGACGCCCGCGGTGCGCGCGAGCTCGCGCAGCTCTTCGAGCGACGCCTCCGCCTCGGCGCGCCCGCGCGAGCGGCCGCCGAACCCGACGAGGATCGCCCGCTCCGCGCCGCCGGTGCGCCGGAGCGACCGCGCGCGAGCGAACTCCTCCTCGAGGGCGAGGGCGCCGCCGAGCGCGTCGTAGGCGAGGTCGTGCACCCCGGCCGACTCCTCGTCCTTCCACATCGCGCCCTGCGGGTTCTCGGGGAGCAGGTGCGCGAAGTGGACCTTGCCCGGGAGGCCGTCGTCGCGGACCTCGAGCGCCGCGACGAGATCGAGCCGCAGGAGCGCGAGGTCGGCGTGGTCGTCGCGGGTGAGCGGCTCTCCCTGGAGGTGCGTGTGGACGAGCCGCAGGCCGCGCAGGCGGCTCTCCCCGGCGCGGCCGCGGCCGACGTCCGGGAGCTCGAGCCTGCGCGCGTCGCCCACGATGACCGCGTGCACGTCGCCCTTGCGGTCGAGGAGGACGCCGATCTGGCGGTTCGTCTCGGCGGACACCTCGCACAGGTGCCGGGCCAGCTCGGGGGAAACGATCGAGCTGGCGTCGACGCGGCGGCGGTAGGTGCGGCGGAGGGCGTGAAGCTGCGAGGGCTTGAGGCCGAGGGTGTTCCCGAGGACGTCCTGCATCTCTCTCCCGACGAGAAGTGTAGCGATCGCGTCCCGCCGGATCGAGCGGAAGGGGCGCCGGTCCGGCCGGCGCCTCGGGGCGCGGAGCGCCGAGCCCGCGCGTGGCCCGGCGGCCGGGGGAGCCTAACGGGGAGCGCCGCCGAGCGCCACGCGCAGCCGGAGCGCCCGCTATACGAGCTCGACGCCGGCGCTCAGGTTCGCGCCGCCGCAGTCGATGCCGAGATGTCTCAGCAGCCGCAGGTGGTGCTCGTGGAGGCCGAGCACGGCGGTCGGGGCGCGCCGCCCCGCGATGGTCTGCGCGAGGAGCGCGACGCCGAAGTCGTGGAACTCGCGCACCCGCGTGAGGTCGATCCGCACCTCCGCGTAGCCCGCGTCGTCGAGGTTGGCGGCGAGCCGACGCGCCGCCGGCGCGTCGAAGACCCCTTCCATCCGGATGACCGTCTTCGCCGCCGTGACGTCGTTGGACCCCGGGCCCGTCGCGACCGCCATGTCGCCGCTCATGGCGCCTCCCCTCGATGAAACGTCGGAGCTCATCGTTCTCCCTTTTCCTTGGAAGATCCGTGCCCTGACGGTGGCAACCCCGAAGGGCGTGTAGGCGAGATCGAAATACCGAAATGATCCGCGGGGTCCCGATCGGTGCGGCAATGGACCGCGCGCGATCGAGGCCCGGTAGCTGCGGACCCCGGGTCCGGGTTGGTACTCGGAGTCAACTGTGGGCGGCGTCGAACGTGTGGCGATCGGGCGAGGGCCCGCTTTGCGGCGCAGCCCCGCCGTTCGCTAGGATGGCTGCCGCGATGACGACCGCCGAGCTGCCCGCGCTCCGTCACCTGCCGCGGCTGCACTTCGGGCTCGCCGCGGTGGTGCTCCTCGCGACCTTCGCGATCGCGGTGCCGGTGTACGCCGGGTGGCAGGCGCTCACCCACCCGGAGCTCTACGCGGACGGGCTCACCGGCGAGGTCATCCCGCCGCCGTCGTCCGGCGGCTGGATCTTCCTCCTCGGCGGGCTCGCCGCGGTGGCGCTCGGCGCCGCGCTCTCGGTCGCGCTCGCGGTCGCCGGCCGCGCCATCGCAAGGCGCCGGAGCCACGCGTTCTGCCTCGCGACGTCCTTCGCGGCGAGCTTCTTCTTCCCGCTCGGGACGCTGCTCGGGTTCCACACGATCCACGTCCTCTGCGATCCGGGCGCGCGTGCGGCCTTCGGGCTCCCGCCGCCGCGGGGCCGTCCGCCGGCCGCGTAGCCCGTGGCCGACGCGGGGGTTCCCGCGCCGGCGCCCCCGCGCTAGAACCGCCCCATGTCGCTCTACGTCGTGGACGTCGAGTCGGACGGGCCGATCCCGGGCAAGTACTCGATGGTCTCGCTCGGGGCCGTCGTCGTCGAGCCGGGGCTCGGGCGCACGTTCTACGGGCGGACGCGCCCGATCTCGGACGCGTTCCTGCCGGAGGCGCTCGCCATCTCCGGGGCGACCCGCGAGGAGCACCTGCGGTATGACGAGCCCTCGGCGGTGATGGAGGCGTTCGAGCGCTGGGTCAAGGAGACGACGCGGGGCAAGCCCGTCTTCTTCTCGGACAACCTGGCCTTCGACTGGCAGTTCGTGAACTGGTACTTCCACACCTACCTCGGCCGCAACCCCTTCGGCTGGAGCGGCCGCCGCATCGGCGACCTCTACTGCGGCCTCGTGAAGGACGCGCACGCCGGGTGGAAGCACCTCCGCCGGACCTCGCACGATCACCACCCGGTGAACGACGCGAAGGGGAACGCCGAGGCCCTCCTCGCGCTCATCGAGATGGGGCTGAAGCTGCAGATTCGGTGACGGCCGCCAGGCCGCGCGGCGGGCGCACGCCCGCGCCGGGGCTCTGCGGGCGCACGGCGCCTCTGGCCGGGGGGGCCCGCTGGTCCGCCGCGCGCCGCGCCCCTATCTCGTAGCCGGAGGTCAACCGTGCGAACTCCGCTCGCCCCGCTCGTCCTGTCGATCGCCCTCGCGCTCCCCGCCCGCGCCGCGGCCGCGCCGGTGAAGATCGGCTTCATCAACTCCGTCACCGGCCCCGAGGCGCCCATCGGGGAGGCGCTCACGAACGGCGTCGATCTCGCGATGGACGATCTGAAGAAGAAGGGGATCGAGCTCCAGCTCATCCGCCAGGACGACGGCGGCAAGCCCGCGGTCGCGATGAGCGCGCTCGAGCAGCTCGGCACGGGCGACGAGGTGGCCGCCGTCGTCGGCCCGTACTCGTCCGCCCCCGCGAACGCGATCGCGAAGCTCGCCGAGCAGTACAAGGTTCCGCTCCTCATCCCGGTGGCGTCGAAGGAGGAGATCACGAAGCAGGGCTACTCGTGGGTGTTCCGGCTCAACGCGCCGGCGCACAACTACGCGGACCAGCTCATCGACGCGGCGCTCGCGTTCGGGAAGCCGAAGACGATCGCCTTCATCTACGAGTCCACCGACTTCGGCACCTCCGTCGCGACGCTCGGCAAGGACTACGCGGCGAAGAAGGGGCTCAAAGTGGTCGGCGACGAGGCCTACCAGAAGGGCGCGCCCGACTACCGCTCCACCCTCACGAAGCTCAGGGCGGCGAACCCGGACCTCGTCCTCATGGTGTCGTACGTCGCCGACGCCGTCCTCCTCATGCGCCAGTCGCGCGAGGTCGGGCTGAAGCCCCAGGCGTTCCTCGGCGGCGGCGCGGGGTTCGACACCGCGCAGTTCCAGAAGGAGAGGGACATCTCGAACAACGTCTTCTCCGTGACCCAGTGGACCCCGGACAACGGCGCGCCCGGGTCGGCGGACTTCGCGAAGCGGTACGAGGCGCGGTTCGGGAAGCGCCCCACCTACCACGCAGCGACCGCGTACGAGTCGATGATGATCATGGGCGACGTCGTGCAGAAGGCGGGCGGCGACCGGAAGAAGATCCGCGAGGCGCTCGCGGGCGGGAGCTGGAACGGGATCATGGGCCAGGTGAAGTTCGACACGTTCGAGGGCTTCACGAACCAGAACAAGCACCAGATGGTCGTCACCCAGTACCAGGGCGACAAGACCGTCACGGTCTTCCCGCCGCAGGCGGCGAAGGCGAAGCCGGTCTACCCGTTCCCGGGCTTCAAGCAGTAGAACAAGGCGTGCTCTTCCTCGAGGGGGCGGCCCTCGGGTTCTCCGCCGCGGCGCAGCCCGGGCCGCTCCAGGCCTACCTCCTCGCGCAGTCGGCGCGGAACGGCGCCGCGCGCACGCTGCCCGTCGCGCTCGTGCCGCTGGTCACCGACCCGCCGCTCATCGCGGTCGTGCTCGCGGTGCTCGCGCAGGTGCCGTCCGGGTTCGTGCGCGCGCTCGGCGTCGCGGGCGGCGCGCTCGTCCTGTGGCTCGGGGTCGGCGCGCTCCGCTCGACCCGCTCGGCTGCGCCCGCGAGCGCGCGCGCGCCGCCGGCCGGGTTCGTGCGCGGCCTGCTGGTGAACGTCACGAACCCGAACGCCTGGCTGTTCTGGAGCGTCGTCGCGGGGCCGATCCTCGCAGCCGCGTGGCGCGCCTCGCCCGCGCGCGCCGCCGCGTTCCTCGGCGGCTTCTACCTCCTCCTCGTCGGCGGGAACCTCGCCTTCGTCGTCCTCGCCGCCCGCGTCGCGCGCGCCGGCCCGAGGGTCGCGGGCGCGCTCGGGACGATCTCCGGCGCCGCCCTCGTCGCCCTGGGTGCCTGGCGGATCGCGGAGGGGCTCCTCGGGCCGTGGTAGAAGTCGGTCGTGCTTCACCGGGACCTGCGCCCCCCGGCTCCGCGATCCGTACCGCCTTCCTTGAGCCGCCCCGGTGCGGCTGGCAAGATGCGCCGCGATGCCCAGGTCGTCCCTCTCCCGCGCGAAGCGGATCGTCGTGAAGGTCGGGACCGGCACCCTCACCGACGGCGAGGGCCGGTTCGACCGCGAGAACTGCGCGCGGCTCGGTGACGAGCTCGCCGCGCTCTCGCGCGGGCGCGGGCTCGTCCTCGTCTCGTCGGGCGCGGTGGCGCTCGGCGCCGAGCAGCTGAAGCTCGCGCGCCAGCGCGGCAAGCCCTGGGACATCCCGACGAAGCAGGCGGCGGCGGCGGTGGGCCAGCCGCACCTCATGGCCGCCTGGGGAGAGGCGCTCGGCGCGCACGGCCGCACCGTCGCGCAGGTGCTCCTCACCGCGGAAGACCTCGCCTCGCGCACCCGCTTCCTCAACGCGCGGCGCACTTTCGAGCGGCTCCTCGCGCTCGGCGTCGTGCCGGTCGTGAACGAGAACGACACGGTGGCGGTGGACGAGATCAAGGTGGGCGACAACGACACGCTTGCGGCGCTCGTCGCGGGCTGCGTCGAGGCGGACCTCGTCGCGATGCTCACCGACGTCGAGGGGCTCTACGACCGGAGCCCCGCCGCGCCCGGGGCGGCGCTCATCGGCGACGTGGCGCGCGTCACCGCGGACGTCGAGCGGATGGCGGGCGGCGCCGGGAACGAGCGGAGCGTCGGCGGCATGGCGACCAAGGTAAAGGCCGCGCGCCGTCTCGCCGCGCAGGGCGTCGCGACGGCGCTCCTCTCCGGGCGCCGGCCGGGCGCGCTCCACGCGCTCCTCGCGGGGGAGCGGGTCGGGACCGTGTTCGCCCGCGGCGCAGATCGGCTCTCCGCGCGCAAGGGGTGGCTCGCCGCCGCCGCGCGCGGCAAGGGGGTCATCCTCGTCGACGCGGGCGCCCGCAAGGCGCTCGTCGAGGCCGGGAGGTCGCTCCTGCCGTCGGGCGTGCGGACGGTGCAGGGGAGCTTCAAGGTGGGGGATCCGGTCGACATCGCGGTCGACCCCGCCCGCCCCTTCGCTCGGGGCCTCGCGGGCTACGGCGCCGACGAGGTGCGCCGCATCGCGGGCCTGAAGACGAGCGAGATCGAGCGCGCGCTCGGGTATAAGTACCTCGACGAAGTCGTCCACCGGGACGATCTCGTCCTGCTCGAGCCGGGCCGGGAGTGATCGAGATGCAGAGGGAAGCGAGCCAGGGCCTCGCCGCGGACATGAGGAAGCTGGCGGAGGCGTCGCGCGCCGCGTCGCGCGCGCTCGGCCACGCGTCCACGCAGGCGAAGGACGACGCGCTCCGCGCCGCCGCGGACGCGATCGCCCGTCGCGCGCGCCGGATCCTCGCCGAGAACGCGAAGGACGTGGACGCGGCGCGGAAGGCCGGGCAGAGCGCGGCCTTCCTCGACCGGCTCGCGCTCGACGAGAAGCGGCTCGACGGGATCAGGAAGACCCTCCTCGAGGTCGCCGCGCTCCCCGATCCGGTCGGCCAGGTGACCGCGAGCTGGCGCCGGCCGAACGGGCTCGCGGTGAAGAAGGTCCGCATCCCGCTCGGAGTCGTCCTCATGGTGTACGAGGCGCGGCCGAACGTGACGGTGGACGCGGCCGCGCTCTGCCTGAAGAGCGGGAACGCCGCGATCCTGCGCCCCGGCTCCGACGCGCTGCGCTCCGCGCTCGCGCTCGGCGAGGCGTTCTCGGAGGGGCTCGCGAAGGCCGGGCTCCCCGCCGCGGCCGCGCAGGTCGTGCCCACGTCCGACCGGCAGGCCACCTTCGAGCTCCTGCAGCTCGACGACCTCGTCGACCTCGCGATCCCGCGCGGCGGGCCGGCGCTCATCCGGGCCGTGGCGGAGCGGTCGCGGGTGCCCGTCCTGAAGCACTACCAGGGCGTCTGCCACCTCTTCCTCGACCAGACGGCGGCGCCGCAGCAGGCGGTGGACCTCGCCATGAACGGCAAGGTCCAGCGCCCGGGCGTCTGCAACGCGCTCGAGTGCCTGCTCGTCCACCGCGCCGCCGCGGCGAAGCTGCTGCCGCCTGTGGGCGGCGCCCTCGCCCGCGCGGGCGTCGAGCTCCGCTGCGATCCGACCTCGCTCACGATCCTGAAGCGGGCGGGGGTGAAGGCGATCCCGGCGAAGCCCGACGACTACGGCAAGGAGTTCCTCGACAAGATCCTGGCGGTGCGCGTCGTCCAAGATCTGGACTCCGCGCTCGACCACATCGCCCGCTTCGGCTCGCTGCACACCGAGGCGATCCTGACGAAGGATCTCGCGAGCGCGCGGCGCTTCGAGCGCGAGGTGGTCGCGAGCGCGGTGATGGTGAACGCGTCCACGCGGTTCAACGACGGCGGCGAGCTCGGGCTCGGCGCGCGGCGCGGGCCCCGGCGAAGGGGAAGACGTACGGCAAGGCACCCGGCAGGGCGTACGGCAAGGCGTCCGGAAAGCCGCAGGGCAAGACGTACGGGAAGCCGTCCCTCACCGCGTCCGGGAAGGCGCGGGGTGGGAAGTTCGGAGGCGCCTACGGCAAGCCGTCCGGCGCCGCGCCCGGCAAGCCGGGCCGGACGTTCCGCAAGGTGTACGGGAAGGCCTCGACGGCGTCCGGCAGGCCGCAGGCGAGGACGTTCGAGAGAGACTCCGGCGAGCGAGGGCGCGCGGGGACGGGCGGGCGCGGCGGGAAGGTCGTGCCGCGCCGCAAGCAGCGCGCGCCGCGCGGGGCCCCGGCGCCCGCGAAGCAGGTGGCCACCCCGTCGGGCCCGCCGCAGGCGGACGGCGCGCGCCCGACGGCGCTCGCCATCGCGAAGGCCGCGCTCGACAAGAAGGGCGAGGACGTGACCGTGCTCGACGTGCGCGGCCTCACGAGCTACGCCGACTACTTCGTCGTCGTCACGGCGGACTCCGATCGGCAGGCCTCCGCGATCGCCGAGCACGTGGAGCAGGCGATGAAGGAGAACGGCGTCTCGAAGGTCGGCGTCGAGGGGTACGAGAGCGGGCGCTGGATCCTCGTCGACTACGGCGACGTCGTCGCGCACGTCATGAACCGCGAGTCGCGCGGCTTCTACGACCTCGAGGGGCTCTGGGCGGACGCTCCGCGGCTCCAGGTCGAGGGGTAGGGCTTCAGAACGGCCTGACGAGCCAGGTCGCGAGCCCTGCGGCGAGCGCGAGGAGCGCCATGAGCGCGAGGCTCGCGCGCCGCCGCCGGTGGATCGGGAACTCGGCCTTCGTCGCCGTGCCGCGCGCGTCGGCGATCCGTGTCGCGTGGAGCGTCGACAGGTCGAGCTTCGTGAGCGCGATCTCCTCGGTCACGAAGCCGCGGTTCGCGAGCAGCGCGACGACGCGCGCGCGCGGGTGGACCGCGCGAGGCAGCAGCCGGTTCGCGGTCGCGTCGAGCGCCCGCGCGAGCGCGCCCGCGCTCTTGAAGCGCGCCGCCGGACGGCGGGCGAGGCAGCGCTCCACCGACCGCGCGAGCCGGCGGGGGCAGTCCGGCGCGAGGGAGCGGACGGTCCGGAACTTCCCGCGCGCGATCGCCGCGAAGAGCTCCTCCGCGTCCTTGCCGCGGAAGGGCTTCTCGCCGGTGAGCAGCTCGTAGAGCGACACGCCGAGGGCCCACACGTCGGCCATCGGCCCCGCCTCGCTCCCGGCGAGCACCTCCGGGGCCATGTACGAGGGGCTGCCGACGAGCATCCCGGCGCGCGTGAGCGAGGCGTCGTCCTCGCCCTTCGCGATGCCGAAGTCCATGAGCTTCACCTCGCCGTCGCGCGAGACCATCACGTTCGCCGGCTTCACGTCGCGGTGCAGCAGCGCGTTGAAGTGGACGTAGTCGAGCGCGTCCGCGACGCGCGCGCCGACGAGCGCGACGCAATCCCCCGGCAGCGCGCCGCCCTGGGAGAGGAGCTTCGCGAGGTCCGTGCCGTCCACGAGCTCGGTGACGAGGTAGAGCCCGTCGTCCTTCTCGACGAGGTCGTGCACCTGGACGATCGCCTCGTGGCGGAGCTTCGCGTAGGCGCGCCCCTCTCGGCGGAACCGCTCCACGATCTCCTTCGACCGGGCGAGCTTCGTGTCGAGCGCCTTCACGGCGACGGGCCGGTCGAGCCCCTCCTGGAAGGCCTCGTACACGACGCCCATGCCGCCGCGTCCGATCTCGCGGACGATCCGGGAGGATCCGACCTTGCGCACCATGCGAGCGCGCAGGATCGCAAGCGGACGGCCGCCGCTCAAGGGGCCAAGAACGATCTTTGCTTCGGGTGCTCCGGGCGCGCAATTTCGACGCGATCGGTCGAAGCGGCGTGCTGACCGGCCTTGCCTGGACGCGTACCCGATCTGCTACACTCCGCGCGGATTTTGTCGCACCCTGCGAGCGTTCACGAAAAAGTTCAGCGCGGCCCTGACCTTGCAGGGACCCAACTGCTCTGGATCAATTTCGCAGGCTTTGCGCCCCTCGCGCAGGAAGGGGCGTGAAGCCGTGCGTTTTCCCGAGGAGACCTCAATGGCGGGCAGGCGAATGGTGACGATGGACGGCAACGAGGCGGTCGCCTCGGTCGCCCACCGGATCAACGAGGTGATCGCGATCTACCCGATCACCCCCTCTTCCAAC
>WNGA01004345.1_pt1 | contig 20894 bp, 19 predicted proteins | sample 5400061 | NCBI WGS metagenome assembly WNGA01 (sample SAMN13153366, study PRJNA577476) | soil metagenome | isolation source: 100 cm soil or saprolite under grassland replicate 2 | place: USA:California | collected 2016-06-15
GCCATCGCCAGGGGCTGCGACCACCCCCACGCCGTCCGCATCCTGGCTCGGGCATGGACGCGTGTCATCTGGCGGTGCTGGCAGGACCACACCGCCTACAACCCGGCCCTTCACGGGGCCGCTACCCGACTCGAAGCCGCGTGAGGTTGACATGGGAAGTGTCAGGCGTCGCCTCGGGCCGCCGCCGCCAGGTGCCGCGCGAAGTCGGCCTCCTCGACGAACCTCGTGGGCCGCAGCTGGCGGCAGCGGTCGTGGACGGCCACCGCGCACTCGATGTCGCCGGGCAGCGGGACCCACGCGACGGGCTCGTCCTCCGACGGGGCGCCGCCGCAGATCGCACACCACGGGTCGGACGGGAGCGGCATCATCAGCGCTCGCCTCGGGGCATCCCGGCCGTCGGGCCGGAGTGGACCCGCGCGGATCCGCCGGGTTCGGCGAGGGCGGCGTCGATGGCGTTGGACAGCGGATGCGGCGCCGTCGCCGTCTCGTCGCCGGGGGCGCGCAGCGTCTCGCGGAGCGGGCGGTCGGCGTGCATCGAGGCGGCTGCGCTAGGGCCCGTGGGGTGCATCTATTCAGATCACAGCGCTGACCTGGGCGTCTTCGCGATCTGCGGTCTTGGGTTTCCCTGCCGCTTGAGGCGGCTGGTCGGGCCGCGCGACCGAGTGAGGTGGCTGCCGGAACGCCCGCATCCATGCCTGCAACAAATCAACCCGAGACTTGAGTCTGAGAGACTCAGGTCTTCCGTTTTCCTGGAAGGCCGGGCGCGAGAGCATCGGGCATCCCGAAAGGCCCGTCAGACCCACCCGGCACCCGAGGCAAAATGGGCAGGTGAACCGCGCGATCCGAATAGATGCACCCCACACCGTACAGCCCGACGCCCGCCACCAGACTCCGAAAGGGCCCCCGCGCTCCCGCGAGGACCCGCATGGTCCCCACGCCGGCCCGGAGCCCGGAGGCCACCGCCGGGGGCTGCCGGACGAGGAGGGCGATGGCCAGCGGGGCGCCGATCGCGGGGACCATGCTCACGGCGAACAGCCACCGGAAGCCCAGCCCGCCCACGAGGGCCGCCGCGACCAGTACGTGCTGCGGCTGCGCAGGGCCTGCGCACGCGTCGTCCGCTTGCAGGGCGAGCCCACCATCGAGCACGCCAACCCCATGAGGCACCGCCGGGGCGAGGCGCGCACATGGCGCATGTACTACGACATCGGGAACTCGCATGCACTACCGGCTTCGCGCCAAGCGGCCGACGTGGCGAACGCGGGCCCGCTCGGCGCTTGGCGTGGCGAAGACGGCCGCGGCGATCGTGGCGTTCGAGCCGCATAAGCGGCGGTCGCTCGCGCTCCTCCGCATGGCGGTCGCCGACTACTGGGCCGGCCGCTTGGGCAAGCAGGTGGACCCGAGACCTGGAACGCGGAGGGCGGCCGGAGGTAGCGACTGGAGGGCCGCTGACACAAACTTCCTCCGGGGGTCTTGCCGTATTCACTGGTGGAGACTGGTTGGAGAGGCCGAGACTCGGCGCTCATCAGGGGCGGTGGCGAGCATTCGGGAAACCCGCCAGGTCGGCAGGCGGGACGGAAGCCGCGAGCTCCCCGTGCTCGCGCAGGTCCCGGTCCAGCTCCTCCGGTTCCCGGCGCTGCTCGTCGCCCTCGTCGCCATCGCGGCGCTCCTGGCCGCCGCCGCATCGTCCAGCGGGCTGTTCCTGTCCTCCGCGGCCGACGGGGCGGTCGCGATCGACCTCTCGGCGAACCGCCACCGGCCGGCGCTCACCGTCACGCAGTTCGGCTCCGTGACGGCTTCGTTCCTGGCCCCGAGGTCCAGGGCGCTGACCGGTGCGGTCGCGGGGCTCCTCGGACTGGGGCCGCTCGTCGTCACGGTGACGGGCCTGCAGGTGGAGGCGTCCTCGTCCGGGGGCAGCGGAGTCCCCGCCCAGGTGGTGGCCCGGACCGGGTTCCGGTCGCACGTCCGCGCGGTCGCCGGAAGTGGAACCGGCCTGTGGGTCCCGGAGTCCCTGGCGCGACGCATCTCGCTGCGGCCCGGAGACGAGCTTATGGTCGCGTGGGGTAAAGCCGACGCCACGGTCCCGGTGGGCGGCGTCTACCGGGACCTCCCTTCCGGGCGGCTGCCGGAGTTCTGGCAGCCCGTCGCGACTCGGCTGTCGAGCGCGAACGGCGCCGCTCTGCCTGCCCTGCTGGGCGAGCCGGACGCCGTCTTCGCGGCGCTGGCGCCGCACGCGCCCTCGGCCCGGCTGGATTGGGACTTCCCCCTCGAGGTCTCCGCCCTCTCGCTCCAGCAGGCGCAGGTCCTGGCGGCGGGGCTGACCGCGGTGACCGACGGGCTGGCCAGCCCGAACATCGCGCCCGGCTCCGCGTTCCGGAGCGAAGGACAGGGCGCGGCTCCCTACTCCTCCACCCCGCTACCCGAGCTCGTGCGAGGGGCCACCGAGCTGGAGGGCTCGATCCGGACCACCTCGGGAAGTGTGGCGGTGGCCGGCATCGTGATCGCGATGGTGGGGATGGCCGCGGCGGGCGCGTACGCGGTCCGGCGGCGGCGGGTGGAGGCCTCGCTGCTGTCGGCCCGCGGGATGAGCCCCGTATTGCAGGGGCTGCGCGCCGTGGTCGAGTCCGCGCTTCCGGCCGCTGCCGGAGGCGCGCTCGGATGGGGCATCGCACTCGCGCTGGTCCGCCTCCTGGGGCCGTCCTCACTGATCGACCCAGCGGCTCGCGAGGCCGCGGCGTCGTCCGCGATCCGGGCCGTGGCCGTGGGGCTGCTGCTGTACGGCCTGGGGGCAGCGTTCGCCGCGCGCCGCGAACTGGAGGAGGTCACTCGACGCACCTCCCGCATCCTGAGCCGCGCCCCCTGGGAGGCGATCGCGCTCGTACTGGCCGGTGCGTCGCTGTACGAGATCCTGACCAGGCCGGCCGGCGAGCCCTCCTCGGGCCCCGATCGGCTGCTGCTGCTGTTCCCGATGCTGTTCGTCGGGGGGCTCGCCGGGCTGACGGTCCGCCTCCTACCGCGCGTGCTCGACCGCATGCGCCGGCGCGTCACCGCTCGCAGGATGCCCGCTTACCTCGCCGTGCGGCGGCTGGCATCCGCGCCCCGCGTCGCGCTGCTGCTGGTGGCGGGCTCGTCCGTGGCCGTGGGGGTCCTCGCCTATGCCGGGGTCCTGTCGGAGACAATCGCGCGGACCGCCGGCGCCAAGGCGGCGGTCCTGGTGGGAGGCGACGTGGCGGTGCCCCTTCCGCCCGGGCCGGGCGGCCCGCCGCCGGACCGGCCCCCGCCGGGGACGCCCGGCCCCTCGACGGTCGTCCTGCGTCTTCCGCCGGCGACCCTGGTGCCCCGGACCCCGGTCGACGTGCTGGCGGTGGACGCCCGGACGTTCGAGGCCGTGGCGCGGTGGAACGGCCACTTCGGGGGCCCGTCGCTCCACGAGATCCTGGCCGCGCTCTCGGCACCGGCCGGGGGCCGTCTGCCGGTGCTCCTGGCCGGCGGGTCGCTCTCACGGGAATCCACGCTCCGCGTGGCCGGGCAGTCTGTCCCCGTCACCGTGGTCCGGCAGACGGCGGCTTTCCCCGGTATGACGACGTCGGGGCTGCCCCTCGTCGTCGCGGGCCGGCGGGCCCTTTTCGCCGCCTCGCCGAGCTTGGCGACGCTGAACGGGACCGCCGCCGAGCTATGGGTCCGCGGCGCCCCCGGCACGATCCTTCGCCTGCTGGCCGGCGCTGGCATCGACACGAGCTCCGCCCGGACCGCGTCGAAGGTCCGGGCCGAGCCCTCGCTGCTCTCGCTCTCCTGGACGTTGGGGTACCTGCTCGCGCTCGGCGTCGCCGCGGCCATCGTGGTCGTCGCCGGGTTGCTCCTGTACCTCCAGTCGCGGCAGGCGGCGAACGACCTGTCGTTCGCGCTGGGCCGGCGGATGGGCCTTTCGGCCGGGACCCAGCGGCGGGCGGTGACCCTGGAGCTCGGCGAGATCCTGGGGATCGCGTTCGTCCTGGGGACCGGGCTCGCGGTCGCGGCGGCCGCGCTCGTGCGTGCGAAGCTCGACCTGCTGCCCGGCGTCCCGGGGCCCACCATCTTCGCGGTGCCCTGGCTCCTGCTCGGGGCGACGGCTGCCGGGTTCCTCCTGGTCGCCATAGCCGGCGCGCGCCTCGTGGGGCGCCGCGCTCGCAGGACGAACGTCGCGGAGGTGCTGCGCCTTGCGACATGAGCCCCGAGCGGCCCGTACCCGCGCGGTCGCCGCCGTCGTCGCCGGGCTGGTCCTGGTCGCGGCCTCTTGCGCGCCCGGGCCCCGGCCCCCCGGCCGGGCGACCCCCTCGGAGTTCCGGCCCGAGGGCCGCATCCTCGCCCTGGGGGGCCTCCGTGGCCAGAGCCTGCTCGACGTCACGCTGCCCTCCGGCAGGATCCGCGAGCTGCGGCTGCCCGCCACGCTCGAGTACCTGGACCAGGCGTTCCCCTACGCCGGCGGGTCTGCGCTCGTACCGGCCCAGCGGACACCGAACCCGCGCGACGGATACCAACTCTGGCGAGTGTCGGCGAGCGCGGACGCCGTGCCGGTCGGTCCCGCGCTGCCGGGCTTCAACAGCTTCGCCCTCCGGGGGAGCCGGGCCCTGGCCTGGCGGTGCGTGGGTGACGAGCGGGTCTCGGTCCTCGACCTCGCTAGCCCCGTCCGGTGGGTGCCGGTGGCCACCGGCTGCCCCGCCGCGCTCGCCCCCGACGGCCGGCACGTCGCCTACGTGCAGGGCGGGACGCTGTGGTCCAGGGAGCTTCCCGACGGGCCCGCCGACCGTTTGCTCCGGCTGGCCCTGGCGCCTGGGGTCAGGCGCAGCCACATCAAGCCAACGGCGACCTTCGGCATCATGTCCTGGGGGGACGGCGGGATCGCGATCCCGGTCGGCTCGTACGAGCATGCCGCGCTCCTCGTCCGGGACGCCGCCGGCAGGGTCCGGGTCGTCCGGCTGTCCGGGAACTTCGGCGGCATGGCGTGGCAGCCGGGAGGACGGCTCCTCGCCTACAGCGAGTACTCGCCAGCCCAGACCGTGGACATCCGCACGCTGGACACGGCGACCGGCGCGACCACGCTCGTGGCCGTCGGCAGGAACTACGGCCAGTTCGCCTGGTCACCTGACGGACATACGCTGGCCGTCGCCCGGACGGCGGACGTGGTGGCGTTCGTCGGCCTCGACGGTCGGCAGGTCGGCGCACGAGACATCGGAGGGGTTCCCGATGCGTGGACGCCATAGGCGGCGCCGCCTACCCCGTCCGGAGCTCCCGGTGTGGGCGGGAACCCCCGTCCGCCTGCTCCGGTTCCCGGGCGTCGCGGCAGCGGTCGTCGGCGCGGCGGTCATCGCCGCCATGACCCTCGGCGTAGCTCCCGTGCTGCTGGCCTCGGGGGGGTCGGCGGCCCTGCGGACCCGGCTCGAGAGCCTGAGCGGGCCACCGATCGCGCTGTCGGCCTCGGTCACGCTGGCGTTCGGCCCCGGCGCCGCCTCGCTCCGGCGGCAGATCCTTGCGGATGCCGTCGGGCGCCTCCCCCTCGGCCCTCCCACCATCACGATGATCGACTCCGGGCAGACCGAGGTCTCCGGCGGCAACCACCCTGGGAGGACCGGCACCGTGCAGCTGGTGGCCCGGGGAGGGTTCGAGGGTCACGTGCACCGGTTCGAGGGCGCGGACGGTGCCGGGGTGTGGCTCCCGGCGTCGGTCGCGCGGGACCTCGGCGTCCACGCCGGAGACCGGATCCGGGTGACACTCTCCGGCACGAGCGCCGAAGCCCGGGTGGCGGCCGTCTACCGCGACCTGGCCCCGGCGCGGATCCCCGATTTCTGGGCCGCGCTGGCGTCCCACATCGCGGTCGACCCCGCCTCACCACCGCCGCCGCCGTTCCTGCTCGCCGGCCTCGGCCAGTTCGAGGACCTCGCCGGCCGGTTGGGCAGCACGGGGACCCTCTCCATCGAGTACCCGATCGCCGGAACGCTCCCGCTCCCCCAGGCGTCTCGCGTGGCGGCGGAGCTCCAGCGCATCGCCGCCGACGCGGCCGACCCCACGAGCCCGCTCAGCGGGGCCTTCGACTCCGTGGGCTCGAACCTCGAGGCCATCGTGGCCATCGCGGAACGGACGCACGACGGCACGAGCCAGCCGGTGCGGACCATCTCGCTGGCGGGGGGACTGCTCGCGCTGGTGGCCGCGGGCGTCACCGGCCAGTTCATGGCCCGGCGCCGGCACGCCGAGTACGCGCTGCTCGCGTCCCGCGGGGTGGGCCCGGTGCGACTGGCCCTGCGGACCGCCGTGGAGGCCGTCCTCCCGGCGGCGGCGGGCGCGGCGGCGGGATGGGTGGCAGCGCTCGCGCTTGTCCGCCTCCTGGGGCCGGGGGGCGCCGTGGGGTCGGACGCGACCCGGTCCTCCGCGATCGCCGTGGTGGTGGCCACCGCGACCGCGCTCGCGGTACTCGCCGCGGTCACCGGAGCGGCCGCGCGGGCCGAGGGCGGCGACCGGCCATTGTGGCTGCGCGGCGTCGTCGCCAGGACGCCGTGGGAGGCTGCGGCCCTGGCTCTGGCCCTGGCCTCGCTGTACGAGATCGTCACCCGTGGCGCGGTGCCGGCGGCGGACGCGACCGGGCGTCCCCACGTCGACCTGCTGATCCTGCTGTTCCCGTTCCTGTTCCTCGCGGGGACGGCGGGCCTGGTCGTGCGGACGGGTCGCCGGCTCCTCCCCCGGCTCAAGGCGTTCGGCCGCCGCCGGTCGCCGTGGGCGTTCATCGCGATGGCCCGGCTGGACAGCGCTCCCCGCCTGGCCACGCTGCTGGTCACCTCCTCGGCGCTGTCGATCGGGATCCTCGCGTACGCCGCAGTGCTGTCCTCCTCGATCGCCGCCACCGCGACCGAGAAGGCCTCGCTGTCCATCGGGAGCGACGTCGCCGTGACCGTGGGGAGCCCGCCGGTCGTCCCCGGCCACCCAGGGTTTGGCTGGACTCCGATCGAACGGGTCCTGACAGTCGGCGTGGGGCCCGGGTCGGGCCAGGCGCAACTGCTCCTAGTCGATCGCCAGACGTTTGCCCGCGGCGCGTTCTGGGACTCCCGGCTCGACGGCTCCGTGGGCAACCTCATGGCCCGCCTGCGCGGAGAAGGGAAGATCCTCCCCGTCGTGGTCGTCGGAGGCGCGGTCCCCTCCGACGCCCGTCTCCAGGTCGGGGGCACCGAGACTCCGCTCGCTGCGGTCCGGACCGTGCGCTACTTCCCCGGCGCCCCTGCCGGCCGGATGACGCTCGTCGCCGACCGGGCCGCCGTGAGCCGCACCGTGCCGGTCGACCTGCACGGTGTGGGGCACTCCTTCCAGCTATGGGCGAAGGGGGACCCGGCCCGGATCGTCCCAGCCCTCGCCCGGATCGGGTTCCCCACCAGCTTTGCCAGCACCGTGGCCGGCGTCCGGGCCACGCCCGCATTCCTGGCGCTGTCGTGGACGTTCGGGCTGCTGCAGGCGCTCGGCGTGCTGGCCGGCGCGGTGGCCGCGCTGGGGACCGTGCTGTACCTCCAGGCCCGGCAGCGCAGCCGCGAGGTGTCCTATGTCCTGGCCCGGCGGATGGGGCTCCGCCGGGATGCACACCGTCGCTCGATCCTGCTGGAGCTCGCCACGATGCTGGTGGCGGCGTTCGTGCTCGGGACGAGCTTCGCGATCCTGGCGGCGGCGCTGGTGCACGGACGGTTGGATCCCATCCCGAACCTGCAGCCCGGGCCGCTGCTGCACGTCCCGCTCGGCGTCCTGGCGATCGCCGCGGCCGCGACGGCGGTCGCGGCGGTGGCGGGGGCCTGGCGGGTCCAGGGACTGGCCGACCGGGCCGAGGTCGGGGAGGTGATGCGGCTTGCCTGACGCGGAGGTCTCCGGCTCCGAGGACGCGGCCACGTGCCGCGGCGTGGTGAAGATCTACTGGACGGCAACCGGGGAGGTCCACGCGCTGAAGGGCATCGACGCGGCCTTCCCATCCCGGGCCATCACGGCCGTGGTCGGGCCGTCGGGGTCGGGGAAGTCCTCGCTCCTGCGGCTGCTCGCCTGCATCGACCGGCCCACTGCGGGACAGGTGAGCGTCGGCGGGCAGGAGGTCTCGGCCCTCGGCGCGACCCGCCGCCGCCGCGTTCGCCGGAAGCTGATCGGGTACGTGTTCCAGCGTCCGTCCGACAACCTCGTGCCGTTCCTCACCGCCCGCCAGCACCTCGAGGTGTCGGCCAAGCTCCGCGGGGTGAAGTCGCGCGAGGAGCGGGACCGCCTGCTGGAGCTGCTCGGGATCTCGGGCCGGGGCTCGCACCGCCCCCACCAGCTCTCCGGCGGCGAGCAGCAGCGGCTGGCGTTCGCCTCGGCCGTGGTCGGCCGTCCCGCGCTGGTCGTGGCCGACGAGCCGACCGCCGAGCTCGACAGCGAGTCCGCCCGCGCGCTCATGGAGACCGTCCGCCGACTGCGCGAGGAAGGCATCGCGTTTGCCATCGCCACCCACGACCCGCTCACCGTGCAGATGGCCGACCGGACTCTGTACCTGCGGCACGGTGCCCTGGAAGCCGAGACGCACGAGCACCGGACGCTCTCGGTGATCGACGCCTCGGGCCGGATCCAGCTCCCGCCGGGCGCGATGCAGTTGTTCCCCGACCGCCGTGCCGTGATCGAGCTCCAGCGGGAGGGCGTGTGGATCGCCCCACCGTGACCCCGGGAGACGCCGCGACCTGGAAGGGGGATGCGGAAGGCGAACCCGCCGCGCCCACGCCGGCGCTCGTCGTCGTCGAGGGCGTGCACAAGTCCTACCGCCGTGGGCCAGAGATCGTACACGCCCTCCGCGGCGCGTCCTTCGAGCTGCGCGAGGGCGAGACCGTTTGCCTGGTCGGGCCGTCGGGATCCGGCAAGACCACGCTCCTCAACGTGCTGTGCGGATGGGAGCAGCCCGACCGGGGCACGGTGATGTGGCCCTCGGGGGCGAGCCTTCCCCTCACCGACCGGGGGTGGGCCGACGTCGCCATCCTCCCCCAGAGCATGGGTCTCATGGAGGAGCTCACTATCCGCGAGAACGTCGAGCTCCCTACGCAGCTCGCCCCCGGGCCGGACCGAGCGAAGCGCGTCGAGGGGCTGCTGCGGTACTTCGGCCTGGCCGGGCTGGCCGACCGGTCGCCGGGCGAGGTCTCGCTCGGCGAGCAGCAACGTGCCGCCGTTGCCAGGGCACTCGTCCTACGCCCGCTGTTGTTGCTGGCCGACGAGCCTACCGGCCACCAGGACGAGGCCTGGGCCCGGTCGGTGCTGCGCGGCCTGACGCACGCGGCCCGGGAGGGAACGTGCCTGCTGATGGCCACCCACAACCCCGCCGCGGTCCGCTACGTCGGCCGCCTCCTTACGATCCGCGACGGCGAGACCCACGAGGAGGACCCGGCCCGGTTCGCCCAGGCCGCCCAGGTGCCGGTTCACCCTTGACGCCGGAGCGGCACGCCCGGCCGCGGCGCCCGCCCCGGCGTCACAGTCAGCGGTGGCCGCGGATGTGGAACTTCATCCGCCGAAGCAGGTGACGGCGGGCCCGCCGGGATGCCGCCAGCTGCGCATGGCGGCGGGCCTTTGGGGGGATCGGGGACCGTGAGGGGTGCACCTATCCAGTGTCATGCCGCTTCCCTGTAGTACTCATGGATCAAGCCGCCGAGACGATCACGACGATTCACGGTGCCGTCAGTGCTGGCTTCAGCCGTGGACGGCTCGGGGACTGCCAGCTCGAGACCTCGGTGCGGTCGGCTCGCGTTGTAATGCATCACGAACTCCCGCAGGGCCCCCTCCAGGTGCCGTCGGCCGAGGATCAGCAGGTGGTCGAGGCACTCCCGTCGTGCCGTTCTCACCCACCGCTCGCCGAGGGCGTTCGCCTTCGGGGCCCGGATCGGCGTTTTGATCACCCGGACGCCCTCGGTCCGGAGCACCTCGTCGGAGGAACCGGAGAACTTCGCGTCGCGGTCGCGGAGCACGAACCGGACGCCTCGAAGCCGCTCTCCCACCGCGTGGTTGCGGGCCTGTTGGGTCACCCAGACAGAGTCCGGGTTCCTGGTGACGCCGAGCACATGTACGCGGCGTGACCAGAGGCGTCGCCGGGCCGAGAGCTTGGTCAGCGCCTTACCTCCCATCGTCACCAGAAAGAGACCTGAGCAGCGCACACATGGACTCCGTCGACAAAAGTCATCCGGCGGCTGCTTGCCTTGTTGCAAACATTTTGCAAACGCACCGGACGTCACCAGCCAGCACGGGACGGCACCAGGCGTCACGAAGGGCCCCGGTGTTCTGGACTGCGCAGCACGCCGCAGCACCCGACAGCACAGGACAGCACGACTGTCCTCGAACTTCAAAACCGACGAGGGGATGAAGATCCCCTGGCGGGTTCGATTCCCGTCCGCCTCCGCTATCAGGCACTTTGGCTCCGGCGCCTGGATTCGTCGAGCCTCAGGGGGCCTCACCGGTCGAATAAACGGTGAGGCCCGGGTGTGTCCGATCAGAGGTACGCACCGTCTACGAACGCCCGGGCGGCCTCCTCGACGGGCGACGCACCACCTTCGTCGATGAGATCCACCGGCCTCCGGCCGCCCAGCACCCGGTTGCGCGACCGAAGCCATTGATCGATCCCCTCCGGCGTGAGCGAGTCCTCGAGGATCTGCACGATGGGTTCGATCGCCCTGCTGGCCGAGCCGCTCATGTCTGTGTCCCAGCATGACACGGGCACGGGCGGGAGTGCTCCAGCCTCCTCGGCACCCTGACTCGCCAATCGATCGTTTGCGCTGTTCTAACTCCGGCGGCCAACGCCCTCCGCCTCGCCCCGCGCCAGTCGCCAAGGGATTGGGCCGCGATTGCGTCACGCGGCCTTCATCAATCACCTCCACCACTCTCCCGGGCCCACGGTGGGGCCTGGCTTTGGGGAATGGGAACGAGCGCTCGGCGTCGGAGATGGGGGTTCGGGCGAGGTCAGGAACACCGGCGCGCCGCCTCCGGACCACCAATCGTCCAGGAGTACTCTGGCCGCGGTCCTGGCTCACTGTGAGGCCCGGAACCTGAGCCCCCGGACCTTGGAGTGGTACGCCGACCGCACCCGCCGGTTCGCGGATTGGTGATTGGATCGTGAGACCGCGCGCCGTGCGAGCTCCGGTGGTCCGATCTCCAAGCCTTCGTGCTGGACCGTCGGCGCCGGGGCTTCGCCGCCAACACCGTCCACGGCTACGCCCAGGTAGTGAGGACGCTCTGCCAGCACCGGCTCGGGTACATCACCGAGGACATCACGTCCGGCTTCGAAATGCCCAGGGTCCCCAGGACCATCATCCCGACGTTCACCGACGCGCAACTGGAGGCGCTCCTCGCCGCGCCCGACAAGCGGACCTGGGTAAGCATCCGGGACGGGACCATCGTCCTGGCCTTGGAAACGTTGATCCGGGTCTCGGAGTTAGTCGGCCTTGAAGCCGAGAACTTCGACCTCGACGAGGGAATGCTCCGGGTCATGGGAAGGGGCAGAAGGAACGGACGGTGCCGCCCGGGGGCGGCCACGTCGCACGTTCCGCGCCGCAACCGCAGCGCGGTGCAGGAACTTCGGGCCAGCGACACCTGCTTCATCACCCGGTACGGGTGCCCCATGGGCCGGCGCGCGGTGCACGAGATGATCGGCCAGCACGCCGGAGCTGTGGGCATCGAGGGCGTCCGGTGCTCGCCGCACACACTCCGGCCACCGGAGCCAAGCGCTTCATCCTCGCTGGCGGCAATGTGTCCACGCTTCAGACGCTCCTGGGCCACACGACGGTGGTCATGGTTCGCCGCTACGTGGAGCTCGCCGACGTGGACATGAAGGCCCAGCACGACGCTTCAGCCCTGTCGACTCCCTGCTTTCGAGGCTGAGCCCGAAGAGATGAGGTCCCTGAGCCGTGAGCGGCGGATTATGAGTCCACAGCGTTCGTGATGCCCCGTCCATCGGGTCGGTCCCGTGCTCCCGAGTCCAGTTCAGAGGGCCCGTTTCGGGCCCCTCGTGACGTCTGGTGTTGTCCTGTGCGTTCCCGTTGGGGAGCACGGCCGGTAGCGACCCAAGCACGTCGACCGGGCGATCCGCGCCTGGACTGGAACCGTTGGGGGGGCGAGCCTGCGGCGAGCACGAGCATGCGCAAGACAAGCTGAGCCAGGAGGCCACCGTCGAGTTCATGCCGCCCTATTGGGCTAGCTTGAGCGCCGATCTGACAGCGCTACCCGCAAGTAGCTCCGCGGTATCGATCATGGGGGCGCTCGTCGACGCGCTAGTAGAGTCGGCTTGTCACCCGGTGGAATCGTCCGGGTCGGCTCGAATGAAGGGAGCCACGACTATGCGCAGGTTCATGATGATCATCAAGGGAGACCAGCCGCCCGGGGAGCTGCCGAGCGAGGAGATGTTGGCCGCGATGGGCAAGTACAACGAGGACCTCGCGAACGCCGGCGTCCTCGTCGATCTGTCGGGACTCCACCCGACCGCTGAGGGAGCACGCGTCAAGTTCGCCGGCGGAGAGCGCACCGTGGTCGACGGGCCCTTCCCAGAGTCGAAGGAGCAGGTGGCAGGCTACTGGATCATCGAAGCGAAGTCCCTGGCGGAGGCCATCGAGTGGGCGAAGCGAGTGCCGTTCGAGACCGGCGGCGCTCACGGGTACGACCGGGAGTCTGGCGCGCAAGGTGAGATCGAGATCCGCCAGCTCTTCGAGCTCGACGAACTCGGTGAGGGGCCGGCGGTGGAGCGCGCCCGAGAACTCGAGAAGGGCCTCGCGCAGAAGAAGGAATGACCACGACCCGCAATCCACCAGGCCGTTACGCCACGACGTGATATCAGGTCATCATGTTGCTGACCTGCGAGATGGCGGCCGCGAAGCAGCGCGAAGACCGAGCGCAGGTCCGCGACAGGCTCTGCCACCGCCTTGCTCATCCGATTCTCGATTCGACAGTGTTCCCATCCTCTACCCGGGACGACAAGATTGGTCCGCGGCGAGCGCACCGTCGCCATGAGCGGTCCTCCGGCGGGAAGATCAGGCGATCAACGCGATGCCCATCGCGAGCAGCCAGAGTGACCACGCGATGTAGAGGACTGGGATCCCTGCTCCAGCCAGACCCCATCCCCGCTCTTCGTTCGGACCGAGGAACTCCGCGGAGCCGACCGCGAGCCCGGCACCGATCACGACTCCGGGCCATCCCAGCCAGGTGGGCAGCGCCGTTCCCTGGATGACACCGACGCCGATCAACACGGACCAGATGCCGGTGAGGAGGTAGCCGAGGTGCTCACCCACGCCGACCCCGAGGTACTGGTGCAGAGCACGGAAGACGGCGGCATGGACCTCGCGCTCCTGAGGCCCGAGCGTCGGATCCGCGTACGCGCGGGCGAGCGCGGGGACCACGTACACCCACCGCAGGAGGCCGAGCATCTGGACGAGACCGGCGAGGACTCCGATGGTCGTCGCCACCGGGACGATGCCCCCGAACCCGAGGACCTGCCCGAGTAGCACGGCCCCGGCGATCAGCAGCAATCCCGACAGCATGAACGTCCACCACAGGAGGATCAGCGACGAACCACCGGCCCGGAACCGTTCGAGGATCTCGGACGTGGACCGGCGCAGGATATTGGGGTAGTCGAACCGCTTGCTGAGCAGGGCGAAACTGGCGTTGAACCAGACCGGCGCGACGATCAGCACCGCGCCCGCGGCACGTTCTACGTTCACGGCACACCCTTGGCTGCCGTCCCCCGGACTTCGGGAGCCGCTCGGAATAGGAATGCGAGGAGCAGCCAGGTCAGCAGCCCGAACACGAGTGCTCCGCTTGCGCCGAAGATCGGGAACCGCTCATCGATGTTTCTCGAGATCACATACGAGGTCACGAACCAGCCAAGCGCCCAGGCAGGCGGGGTCGCAAGGGCCCACCAGAACGCACCCGGGATCCTTTGTCGTGCGAGCACCAGCGCCTGCAAGACTCCCACCGCGACACCGTTCACCGCACCCATGAGGGCGAGGTCTTCCCGGTCGATCCCGTAATCGACGAGGCCCGCTCCCGCGACCAGGCCCACGGCCATCCCCGCAGTCGTCGCCGGGATCCACAGCCACGAGACCCACTGTCGCAAGGCGAACCACTCTGCCGCTCCGATGACTGCGCCCACGATGAGGCCCCCGGCGAGCGCTGCTCCCACGGAATCGACTCCGTCCACGACCAGGTCTGCGATGTACCCCCCGATCGGGAAGCTGACCAGGATCGCCACCGGCCAGAGCCACATCCGGCGCGCGGTACTCGTCCCGTCGCCTGACGTATCCATGCTCGTGCCTCCTTTGGGCGCGGAGCATTTCAGTCTCTTTCATCCGGAGCCGAGATGCACGCCTCGGTCGATCTAGCGGTCCGCCGCATCGCGGAGACAGGCGGCGCACAGCTCAACGGGTCGAGCGTGAATCCTTCACCGTTATCTCATCAGCGAACGGATTACCACCCCCTTCATCGCGGTGGTCATCGGATTTCGGTAGCACCGGGGCAAGCCGCCAGCGTGCGGATCAGCCCGCGGCGGGTAGAGAGAGGGAGAGAGGGAATGCGCAGCCGGGCGACCCCACGCTTCCTCCCCGATCTCTCCACACGGAGGTGGACTGGAATGGAACCCGCCTGCCGCTCTCGATCGGGATGGTCTGGGAACCGCTACCCCGCCACGAGCGTATCGGAAGTCAGCGAGGGAAAGCGACGGACCGATGCATTCCAAAGCCAGCGTGATCCTCTGGCTAGCCGCAGCGGCAACCGTGGCTCTCACCGCCTGCACCTCTGGCGGGGTGGCTCCATCCGGATCGCAGGTGACAGCTTCTGCGCCGTCCACCCGACTTTCGCCAGAGCTACCCGCGAATGGGGCCCCGGCCGCGGCGGTCTCGGGAGCCATCGACCTGGCTACTCTCACCGGCCGGATCGCCTTCTCCGGGGGTTCCCCCGGCGCCGAGGACGTGTACGTCGTCAATTCCGACGGGACCGGCTTGAGGAAGGTCACCACCGATCCCGAGGCTCAGTTCGATCCAACCTGGTCTCCGGACGGAAGGCGGATCGCGTACCGGTACCAGAAGGGCACCGACTTCATGACCACGGATATCTACCTCGCTAACGCCGACGGCTCCGGCGCAACCAACCTCACTCGGAGCGCCGGATCGGTGGACTGGGGCCCGGCCTGGTCCCCGGACGGATCGAGGATCGCCTGGAACTCGGACTGGGACGACCCCGGAGGAGGAGTGCTGCACGGTTTCCTCATGAACCCCGACGGGTCCAGTGCGACGAGGATCCCCGCCGACGTCTGGGTCGAATATCCTGCTTGGTCTCCCGACGGGACGCGGATCGCCTTCATGGGGCAGACGCCAGAAGGGACGGAGAACTACGAGATCTACGTGATGAACGCCGACGGCGCCGGGCGAAGGCGCCTCACCGACTCGCCCGCCTCGGATGGTTTCCCATCATGGTCCCCAGATGGCACGAAGATCGCCTTCACGTCCACCAGGGACGACTGCTCGATCTCGGAGGCCTCGGACTGCAAGACGACCGGAGACATCGGTCCGTACCACACGCTGTACGTGATGAACGCGGACGGCTCGGGCGTGCGGCGGATGACCGACAAGTTCGCTCAATTCGTCGACTGGTCGCCGGATGGCCGGTATCTGGTCTTTTCGCCGGGCCTGAACATCGTTCGCCCGGACGGATCCGGACTCGCCTCCCTCGATGTGGGAGTGGGTGAGCCGGAGTTTCCCGACTGGGTTGGCACCGCCGGCTGACGGATCTTCGGCCGGCCACGCCGCGGCGACCGAATCCGAGAGATCGAAGCAGAGCTGCCTACGCTCGAGGCTGGGTCGAGCGGGGTCGGCCAGGGCCTCGCCGGCGGTACGTCCACTTCCGCCGGACCAGTTGCCGGTGCCAGCGAAGGAGCGTCTGGGGCGTCACCATGAACGACGCCCACCGGTCTCGGGAAAGCGCCCGACTCGCGGCGGCGAGGAACGCCCGGTCCCGGTCGCGAAGGTCCGGACGAGGGACCGTGCGGCGGAGCACCCTCACCTGGTGCCTGAGGACTGCGTTCTCGAGCTGGAGCTGCGACACGCTCCCTCGTCCTGTCACTACCCCGACGAGACGGACAAGCACGAAGTAGAAGAAGGCTCGCAAGGAGCTATAAGCAGATGTTGTGGATGCGAGGTCTCTGAAAGAAGGCGGCGTACCCTTCACGCGTCCTGAACGCAGATCGCCGGTAGGAGCCGGCGGGAAGGAGTACGCCTGATGTTGAAGATAGCGCATGACCCCGCGGTGGGGAAGCCGGCGGAGCTCGAGGAGCCGGTGATCGACCTCGACGAGCTGTGCCGGATCGCCGCCACCCAGATGCTCGCCGTGGCCCTCGAGACCGAGCGCCGGGCGTACCTGGAGGCGCACGCCGACTTGCTCGACGAGGCTGGCCGGCGCCTGGTGGTGGGCAACGGCTTCGCCCGGCCCCGGGACGTCATGACCGGTGCGGGCATGGTGGAAGCGGCCGCACCCCGCGTGGACGATCGACGGGACGGCGAACGGTTCTCCTCCGCCATCCTGCCGCCGTACATGCGGCGCTCCCCGAAGGTCACCGAGGTCCTGCCGATCCTGTACCTGCGGGGCCTGTCGACCGGGGACTTCGTCCCGGCCCTGTCGGCCTTCTTCGGCTCCGATGCGGGCCTGTCCGCCTCCACGGTGCAGCGCCTCACCGAGGCGTGGCAGGCCGAGCACGAGCAGTGGTCCACGCGCAAGCTCCGCGACGTCGACTACGTGTACTTCTGGGTCGACGGCATCCACTTCAACATCCGCCTGGAGGCCGATCGCCTGTGTTGCCTGGTCATCGCGCCCACACTGGATCCCGAAGCGATCGAGGCCGGCGCGTTGGCCGCGCTCGACCGCTTCGACCTCGACCGCCCCGTCCGGCTCCTCGGGGTCCGGGCCGAACTCCTCCCGCCGGATGGGGAACCTCAGCCCGCCGGCTCATCTCCCACGGCGAGCGCCGATCGCGGAGGCGCCTGAGGTCGCCTCGGTTGCTTCGCCGGGTCCGTAGCTCCACTTATACTCGAACACCTGTTCGACGGCCAGAAGGAGCACCGTGCCCGGCTGGATAGACGAGTTGAACGCGGAGCAGCGGGCGGCGGTCGCGCACGACGAGGGTCCGCTCCTCGTTGTGGCAGGAGCCGGGAGTGGCAAGACCCTCACCCTGGCCTGCCGAGTGGCCAGTCTCGTCGATCGAGGGACTCGGCCGGAGCGCATCCTGCTTCTCACGTTCACCCGCCGCGCGGCTCGGCAAATGCTGGCGCGGGCCGAGCACATGGTGGGACGGCGGGTCGGCGGCAGCGTGTGGGGAGGCACCTTTCACGCGATCGGGAACCGGTTGCTCCGTTTGTACGGGCGAGGCATCGGGGTCTCTCCCGACTTCACCGTCTTGGACCAGACCGATGCCGCCGACCTGCTCGACCTGATCCGGGGCGAGATGGGACTCGGGACCGGGAAACGCCGGTTCCCGCGCAAGGACACCCTCGGGGCCATCTGCTCGCGAACCGTGAACGCCGGCGAGAAGCTCGCCACCGTCGTGCGCCGGGACTTCCCGTGGTGCGAGCAGGAGGCCGAGGCGATCGGGTCCATCTTCCGCCGCTACGTGGAGCGCAAGCGGGCTCAGAACGTCCTCGACTACGACGATCTCCTGCTGTACTGGAGCGCCCTGATGCAGGCTCCAGCCGGGGCCCGGGTATCGGGCCTATTCGAACACGTCCTGGTCGACGAGTACCAGGACACGAACGGGATGCAGGCCGACATCCTCGAGGGGCTATCCCGAGGGACCAGGAACCTCACGGTGGTCGGGGACGACGCGCAGGCCATCTACTCGTTTCGGAGCGCCACCGTGCGCAACATCCTCGAGTTCCCCGAGCGCTTCCCCGGCGCCACCGTCGTCAAGCTCGAGCGCAACTACCGCTCCACCCCGGCCATCCTCGAGGCCACCAACGCCGTGATCGCGCTGTCCCCGCAGCGGCACGAGAAGACGCTCTGGTCTGCCAGGCCGGAAGGCGAGCGCCCAGCGCTCGTGAGCTGTCTGGACGAGGCGGCCCAGGCCGACGCCGTGTGCCGGTCCGTGCTGGAGCACCGCGAGCGGGGGACGGCGCTTCGTCGTCAGGCCGTGTTGTTCCGGGCCGGGCACCACAGCGACCTTCTGGAGGTGGAGCTCGCCGCGCGCAACATCCCCTTCGTCAAGTACGGGGGCCTGAAGTTCATGGAGGCGGCGCACGTCAAGGACGCCGTGGCCGTCCTTCGGATCCTGGAGAACCCCCACGACGAGGTCAGCTGGTTCCGTGTCCTGCAGCTCATCGAGGGGATCGGCCCTTCGGGCGCCAGGAGGCTCATCGGAGAGCTGGGCGTGGGCGCGGACGGCTCGCCCATCGGGCACCTCCCGAACGCCGTCGGCACCTATCCCGCGGCGGCGAGGAGGGAACTGGCTCAACTCGCCGGCGTGCTGTCGGATTGCGCCCAGAGCTCGCTCTCACCGGCCGCCGAGCTGGACCGGGCCCGAGCCTTTCTGGAACCGGTCATCGCGAGACGCTACGAAGGGGCCGCGGCCCGCCTCCGCGACCTGGACCAGCTCGAGCACATCGCCAGCCGGGTCGGGTCCCGGTCCCGGTTCCTCGTCCACCTCACGCTTGACCCTCCGTCCTCGACCAGCGATCTGGCCGGCCCTGCCCTGCTCGACGAGGACTACGTGGTGCTCTCCACCATCCACTCGGCGAAGGGTGGCGAGTGGGACGTGGTGCATATGATCCACGCCGCCGACGGGATGATCCCCTCGGACATGGCAACGGGTGACGCCGACCAGGTGGAGGAGGAGCGCCGGCTCTTCTACGTTGCGCTGACTCGGGCCCGCGACGTGCTGTACGTGTACTTCCCTCTTCGGTACTACCGGCGGCCCCGGGGCCTCGAGGATCCTCACACGTACGCGCAGCTCACCCGGTTCCTCCCCTCAGAGGTGCGACAACGGTTCGAGGAGCGAAGCTCATTCGACGAAACCGAAGGCGACCGGCCGACACCCACCGTGCCCGCAGCACCGGCCTTGGTCAACGCCTTCTTTGAACGACTGTGGTCGGAGTGAGAACGTCCTCCGGCACCCTCGGCTGGCTACTTCGTGACGAGATCACTGCTGTGGTCCGTGGTACTGGTGGCGGTGTTCGCTCCTCTCGCCGTGGCAAGATTCCGGCGGGGCTGACCCGTCGCCGAGATGATGGCGGCATTCGTCGCGGACGACTGTCAGGGGATCCGAACCTCCATCCTTGCGCCGGCGCCCCCCTGCTGATGCAGGAGCACGACCCTACAGGGCGCTACGCGCTCGAGGCCCGGACACCGGCAGCCCAATGGCTTCGAACGCCGCCGCCAAACCCTGAGGGATTGCACATGTTCCGTCACGAGGCCTCGCGGGAGTCATCTCTCTGGCGTGTCAGCGGGGAGCTACCTCAGCCGACCGCTTTCTTCACGAGCGCGCCGATCTTGGTCTCGGCCTGGGCGGTCAATTCCTTCAGCGCGGAGGAGGTCGGCCACATGGCGCCGTCGTCCAGGTTCGCCTTGTCGCTGAACCCGAACGTCGCGTACCGCGCCTTGAACTTCTCCGCGCTCTGGAAGAAGCAGATGACCTTGCCGTCCTTCGCGTAGGCGGGCATGCCGTACCACGTCCTCGGCTCGAGGGACGGAGCAGTGGTGGTGACGATCTCGTGGATCCGCTTGGCCATGGCACGGTCCTTCGCCGGCATCTCGGCGATCCGGTCGAGGAGCTCACGCAGCATGTCCGCTCCCTGCGCGGCCGCCTTCTGCTCCTTGAGGTAGGCCTTCATCGCGGCGCGCTCCTCGGCCGTCAATCCCACGGTCTTCCCGCGGGCCGTGGTGGTGCGCTTGGCAGGCTTCTGCGTGGTCTTTTTTGCGCTCATTCTTCCCTCCTCATCATTGATTCCCCGCGTCCAAGGTCCCTGGTAACCATCAGACAACACACGGCCTCACCATGTGACAGGTCCCTGGTGTGCGAGCAGTGTCACAGAGCGAGAGACTGTCTTGTCTGGAGAACCATGAACATCGAACCCAACTCGCCGCAGGAAGACGTCTACGAGAACCTTCGACCCCTCCTGTTCTCGATCGCCTACGGGATCGTGGGCAGCGTGACCGAGGCGGAGGACATCGTGCAGGAGGCCCTCCTGCGCTACCACCGCGAGGGACCCAAGCAGGCCGAGATCGAGTCGGCCAAGGCGTGGCTGTCGACGGTCACGACCAGGCTCGCCATCAACCACGTCCGCTCGGCCCGGGTGCGCCGGGAGACCTACCCGGGCATCTGGCTGCCGGAGCCACTGCTCACCGACCCGTCCCCTGATGCCTCCCAGCAGGCGGAGACGGCCGACTCGCTCTCGATGGCGTTCCTCGTGCTGCTGGAGAGCCTGAGCCCGGCCGAACGGGCGGTCTTCCTCCTGCGTGAGGTGTTCGAGTACGACTACGACGAGATCGCCGAGGTCGTCGGCAAGAGCCAGGAGAACTGCCGCCAGATCCTGGTCCGGGCCAGACGCCGGATCGAGGAGAAGAAGCCCCGGTTCGAGGCGTCGCGGCGGCGGCGCGAGGAGCTGGCCCGGCGGTTCTTCGAGGCGGTCGGCGACGGCGACAGCGAGGGCCTGCTCGACATGCTCGCGGCCGACGTCGTGTCCTACAGCGACGGCGGCGGGAAGGCCTCGGCGTTCCTGCATCCGATCCACGGGCGCGATCGGGTCGGGCGGGTGTTGCTCGGGTTCGCGGGGTGGCGAGAGCGGCTCGGCGCCGACGAGATGCAGCTCGCGGACATCAACGGGCAGCCCGGAGCCGTCTTCCGGAACGCCGACGGGGACGCGGTCCTCGTGGTC
>WNGA01004349.1_pt1 | contig 20891 bp, 13 predicted proteins | sample 5400061 | NCBI WGS metagenome assembly WNGA01 (sample SAMN13153366, study PRJNA577476) | soil metagenome | isolation source: 100 cm soil or saprolite under grassland replicate 2 | place: USA:California | collected 2016-06-15
AGCCGCATGCGCTGACGCTGGAATTCGGCAACCGCGCCCCGAACAACGTCCCTTACGCGCTGGCCTATGTCGACAACCAGGCGCACATCTTTGAGTTTCCACCCCAGCTTTACCTGCATATTGTGCGCGACTTCTTCTACCCGTTGGCCGGCGACGCGAAGTAGTTTGGCGCCAGGGCCGGCATCGTGAGTGACGACGCACCAATAACCCCAAAGCCCAAACGGCCTCGCCGCCGCGGCTGGAGGATTTTCTTCGCGATCTTCAAATGGATGCGCGTGGCCATTCTGGTGGCGCTGCTGAGCCTGATTGTCCTCTGGATTTTCGTGAATCGCGCCGGCCTTCCCGAATGGGCCCACCGCCGCGTTGTGGCGGCGATGCGTGAAAAAGGCTGGGATGCGCAGTTCAGCCGGCTGCGCTTGCGCTGGTATCGGGGCATTGTGGCCGACCAACTGCAGCTCTCCCGGACGAACACCTATGCCGGCCCGCACTTGTTCGTGGACACGGCCGAATTCCGCCTGAACGGCAAGGCGCTCCGCTCGTTCGAAGTGCGCGCGGACTCGGTGTTCCTCTCCGGCGGCCGGCTCATCTGGCCGCTGCCGGGCACCAACTCGCCCAGACAGACCTTCGTGCTGAACAAGGTTCGCGGGGAGCTGCTCTTCAAGCCGGATGACCAGTGGGAATTGCGTTATCTGCAAGGCCAGTCCCTGGGCGCGCAGGTTCGCATCCGCGGCGACATCACCAACGCCTCGCTCATTCGCGACTGGAAGCTGCCAAAGAAGAAGTCGCGGGAGCCGCTCGGACCTGAGGGCGAATTCTGGCACGAATTCTTGCTCCAGGCCGACAAGGTGCGCGCCGTCGTGCCGCCTGAGTTAGTCGTGGGATTCTCGCTCGACGCCCGTGACCCGCGCAGTTTCGAAGCGACCGCGAAACTCATCGCCCCTGGCGTCGAGTCGCCGTGGGGCGCGGCAACGAACCTCCACCTCACTGTCCGGGTCCTGCCGCCTGCCCGCTCGAACGACGCCATGCACGCGGAACTCCTCCTTTCAGCCGGGCAACCCCGCACTCCCTGGGGCGCCGCCACAAATCTGCTGCTCGATGCCCGCCTCGAGCCGTCCCTCACCGGGCCGGTCCCGACCAACGGGACGGCCAGGCTCGAGTTGCGCGCCGTCCGGTCGCCGTGGGGCGATTGCGCCCGCCTCACGCTCGACGCCAGCATCGCGCCGGTCATCACAAACCTGGCAGCCCGACAGACGCACGTGACCCTCGAAGCCGACGAATTGCGAACCCAATGGGGCATGGCCCGCATGGCCCGCGTTACGGCGCGCGCCAGTCATCCAGCGACGAACCTCCTGCCCGCAGCCGTCCAGGCCGACGCGGTCCTGGAGCAGGCACGCACCCGTTGGGCGACCTCCGCGTGGACGCGCGCCGAAACGTCATTGGAACTGCCGGGCGCCGGCCATTGGCTGCTGGGGCGCACCAACCTGGCCTGGCCCGAGCGGTTGGGCAACATTCCCATCGACCTTGCGCTCGTCTCCAGCAACGTCATTGGCGCGCGGATGCAAGTCGCCCACGCCTGGCTGACGAACCGCTGGCAACCGCCTCAACTTGTCTTCGATGGCTACCTCCAGACTGCGGCGGGCAGCCTCGCAGCCAATGCAACGCTGGACACCGGCTCGCGGCGTGCCGGATTCAATGCCACTCTCCGTGGCGACCCTCACGCGCTGGCGGCGCTGTTGCCGACCAACACGCAGCCGTGGCTGGCGGACTATCAATCGGCTGCGCCCATTGAAATTCAGGCCGCCGGCGGCGCGACGCTCACCGGATTCGACCCTCGCCATCCCAACTGGCGCACCGACACGCTGTCGACGCTCTCGATCGCCGGCCGCATCGCCACCGGCGCTGGCGCGTATCACGACGTTCGGTTCTCCGATGCGCGCGCCTTGTGCCGGTTCAGCAATTCGGTCTGGAACCTGCCCGAATTCCGCATCGGGCGGCCCGAGGGCACGGTTGAGGGCGATGCCGAGATCGACGGCCGCACTGGCGAGTTCCGGGTGAAGCTGGCCAGCATGATTGATCCGCAGGTCTTGCGGCCGGCCTTTTCCCTGCGCGACCAGCGGGAAATCTTCGAGCCGTTTCAGTTCACGATTCCGCCCCTGGTGCGAGGCGAGGTGCGCGGCAATTTCCATGACTGGTCGAAGTTGAACGCCACCGCCGCGACCGCGGTGACCAACGTGACTTATCAGAAACAATTCGTCCGCCTGGCCAAAGTTCGAGCCAGTTTCACCAACGGGTTCCTCTCCCTCTATCAGCCGCTCATTTTGCGCGATGGCGAGCGGGGCGAGGCGGAGGGCATCGGCATCGACGTGGCCAGGGAGCGGCTTTACCTCACCAACGCTTTCGGCAATCTGGCGCCCATGGCGGTCGCGCACGCCATCGGCCCGCAGATCGTCCGCACGCTCAAGCCCTTCGTTTTCGACGCGCCGCCCCAGGTGCGCGTCCACGGCGAGATTCCCACCGGGCCCAGCGATGGCAGCGAAGACCTGCGCTTCGAGATCGACGGCGGCGCGTTCCACTGGTGGAAGCTGCACACGGATCGTGCCCGTGCTTCGATTCACTGGAAGGGCCAATATCTGATTCTGACGAATCTCCAGGCCCATTGGCACGGGTCCGATCCGAAGGGGTGGCTGTGGATCGACTTTCGCCAGCCCAAAGGCGGCTCGCTCAAGCTGTACGTCGCCCTCGCCGGAGCCGATCTCCACCGGGCGGTGCAGGACTTTCAGGACCGCCGAGCCAACCGGTTGGAGGGAGTCTTCGGCGGCGAACTCTCGATCACGGACGGCAGCGTCAATGACTCGAAAACCTGGGACGGCTTCGGGCATGTCGAATTGAAGGAAGGGCTGCTGTGGGACATCCCGGTCATTGGCATCGTCTCGCCGATGCTCAACACGATTGTGCCCGGCCTGGGCAACGTGCGCGCCAAGGACGCCAAGGCGACCTTCACCATCACCAACGGCGTCATCTACTCGAAGGACCTCGAAATCCACGCCACGGCCATGCACCTGAAGTATCGGGGCACGATCGACTTCGAGGGAAACATCGACGCGCGGATGGAGGCGCAGTTGCTCAAAGGCGTGCCCTTCTTTGGGGAGATCCTGAGAGTGGTGCTCTGGCCGGTGGGCAAGCTCTTCGAGTACCGCGTCACCCGCACGCTCAACGATCCCAAACTCGACGAGGTTTACGTTATTCCGAAATTGCTTCTGTTCCCGCTTCAGCCGATCAAGACCTTGAAGGACGTCTTTGGTGAGGAGGAAAAGAAGCCGCGGGAGAAACCGCCGAAGAAAAGCCCGTAGCTGGAAAACGGGGCGCGCCAATCGCCCGCATTCCTGGCCGCTTGGCAAGGCGGCAACCAAACGGTCCCCGGACGGTCCCCGTCCGCACCGCGTTCTACGGGGTCAACCCAAACGGACTTTCAACGGCCCGCTGAGGGTCGAACCCCAGGTTCCGCAAAATTGAAAATTGAAAATTGAGAATTTTCAATTTGCATTTGGCTGCAGACCGCGACGGGCCGCGCTCCGCGGTTGGTCGAGAGTGAAATCGAGGTGCTACAAAACAGGACAGCCTGGAGCCTCTGTCCGACTTTTGGACACTCTTGTCGGACTAGCAGTCGTTGATTGCCAGCCAAAGGGCGAATGGCAATCTCCGTGCTGTGCAGGACGGGCTATGTCGCTCAAAAAGCTGTTCTGTTCAGGATTTGGCGTGGTCGCGGTTGGGGGAGTATTTCTGTTTGCCACGCTGTTGGGAGGGAGAGATCTCTCCCAAGTGCTTTCCCGCCATGACACCTTTTTCCTGGCTCCCGGAACTCCCGGAGGCATCGCCTCGGATGGCACAAACTTCCTCGTTGCCCAGCGAGGCGACAATGGGCGAATCACGGCGATGCTTGTGTCGAACGGCACTTATGCGCTCTTGCAGACGACGGACCTCGGGCGGACTGGCGGCGTCCCGCGCGTGGCTTTCGATGGCGCCAGGTATCTGATGATTTGGCCGGACGTGGGCGCGCCGCCGGCGGACGTGTTCGGGCAGTTTATCAGTCTTGCCGGCACGGCCATCGGGAGCCCGTTTCTGATTGAGCCTGATGCGGGCGTGGTGGAAGCCGGCGGGCTGGCGTTCGACGGCACGAATTATCTGGCGGTGTGGGAGGCGAATGGCGGAGACACGAACAGTGTGTCGACGGTGCACGGGCGGCTGATTAGTACCACCGGGAATCTGCTGGGGCCGCGCATTCAACTCAGCGAAGCGAGCACGGCGCAGAAATACCCCGCGGTCGCGTCCAGCCGCGATGACTTCCTCGTGATCTGGACAGGGAAATCGGAAACGACGAATGCCTGGAGTGTGCTCGGGCGGGGAATCGGGCGTGACGGCACGCCGGCGCAAAGCGTGGCGATCAGCGAAGCGCCGGCCCAACAACCGTGGCCGCCCGCGGTGGCCTCGGATGGAACGAACTGGCTGGCGCTGTGGAGCCGCGAGACAGGGCCGTTCCCCGTGTTCGCCGTTTTCCTGTCGAACATGTGGATGCCGATGCTCTTCGGCCGCATCGTGGCCGCGGACCTCACGGCGCCGGCGCCGGAGTTCGAGATTCGACGGGGCGGCCTCGGCACGTTCAAGCCGGCCGCGATCTTTAACGGGACGAACTACCTGATCTCCTGGACGGAGCAGCATTATGGGGAAAACCTGGGACCGCCGACGTACACCTACAGCGCTGCGTATTGGAATCACGTCGGCCAGTTGGACAGCAAAGGTCAGCCGGTCACGACTGAACTGCGCAACTTTTACAATTATGGTTATACGAATCCGACGGGTTTGACCCTTGGTTACGCCGCCGGCTCTGCGATCAGCGTGTGGCGACTCGAATCGGCGCCAGTGACCTTTGGGCAATCATTCGTGCGCGTCGTGCAGGAGGAGTCGGTCTTGAGCAACTTCAAGTTGCTCCCTACAGGAGAATCGCAATTCGACATCACGGGAGAAAACGTGGCCTGGAGGTTCGGTGCCCAGAGCTCAACGAATCTGACCAACTGGGATTTTGTTCCCTATACCAGTGAATTCAGTGTGGCAAATCAGGGCACCTTCGCCATACCCCCGCCACCTGGCGGGAGCGGCTCTCAGCGCTTTTTCCGAACTATCCACAGCAGGTCTGTCTGCGTCGAAAACTTGCGGCTCATCGCCCGCGCCAAGGCCCATTGGGCGCTGGAGAATAAGAAAACGAACACGGACTACCCGGGGTCCTGGGACTTGTTTGGGGGCGGCTATTTGCGCGAGCAGCCCGTGTGTCCACGCGGCGGAGTTTATGAATTACAGCAGGTTCAGAACCATCCGACCTGCTCATTCGGAACTCCTTCTGGCCACACGTATTGAGTGACTCGCGGACACACCGGCGACCTCCGAGTTGATTGGCGTCGGCCGCTATCTGCCCGAGATGCCGGTGTGCCCCATGGGCGGCGTCTCTGCCTGCGGCGACATACAATACCATTCAACGTGCTCTTTCGGAACATTCCTCGGTCATACGCAATGAACTACATGACGTAGCCAAAACCGACCTCGTCCCCGATTTCAGATCGCTCCTTGTCCCGAAGGGACCAATGACAATAGCCCAGCGTTTCAACGCTGGGTCCGACCGCCCAACGGATTCGTCCCGAAGGGACGGCTGAGGGCAACTGTCGCGGAGCCATTGCGGATAGAATCTTCAGCCGTCCCTTCGGGACTTGCGGGCTCCGGGCATCCTACCCCGCGTTGAAACGCGGGGCTATTATCGATTGTCCCTCCGGGACACGGCCAAACGGCAGGCGGTTTTGCGGTGGCGGGGCAGCCTGTTGCGTACCCTCGCAGATCTAATTGTCCTCCAAGGTTGAGCGTCCGTTTCCCCCTGAACAAACCTCCCTTCCAGTCAGTCGAAAGTCACCCAATCCTCTTGCCGGCTGCGCCGCGGGGGAGTACAGAAATGTTGATGAATTTGGCCTCGTTGCCACGACGCCAGCCGCCCGGATGGCGGCGGGCGGCGCTGTTGCCCGCCCTCCTCTTATTCTGGGGCTGCGGGCGCGAGGAGATCCGCGTTTACACCGCCCCGAAGGACCCGCCGGCGCCGTCGACGGCAATCAACGTCCGCCCGAGGCCGATGGCGCGGCCGCAAGTGGAGTGGACACTGCCCGCCACCTGGAGCGAACAGGAGCCGGGCCAGATGAACTTCGCCAGCTTCGCCGTGGCGGGGAACACCGGACAGGAAGCTCACGTAGCCATCACCCTGTTGCCGCTCATGGCGGGACGCGAGTCGATGGTCCTGAACTTGGTGCGCCAGCAGGCGGGCCACGAGCCGTTAAGCGAGGAGGAAGCGCAGCAACAATTGCAAAGCGTCGAAATCGGGGGCGAGCAAGGCCGCCGCTTCGAGTTCAACGGACCGGACCAATCACGACCAGAACGCACCGTCCTGGCGATGGCGCACCTCTCTGACGCCAGTTGGTTCTTCAAGCTCTCGGGCGACGCCGCGCTGGTCGAGGCGCAGAAACCGGTCTTCCTCGAATTCCTGAAATCGATCCGAATCAAAGCGAGTCCGGCCTCCGAATCCATTCAAGCTTCGCAGCGCCAATCCACGAAGTTCAATTGGCAGGTGCCAGCGCGATGGAAAGCGCTGCCGGCCGGCGATATGCAGGTGGCTCGGTTCGCCGTGCCCGAGCGCGGCCGCGCGAAGGCGGAGGTGTTCGTCAGCGTGTTCGACGGTGACACCGGGGGCACGCTGGCCAATGTCAATCGATGGCGACGCGATCTTGGCATGCGCGAAGTGGACGACGCCGGGCTGCCGCAGGTGGTTTCGCCTCTCGACCCCGCCGACCCGCGGACCAAGCTTATCGACTTCACGAACAATAACCGCCGGCTCATCGCGGCGATTGTTCCGCGGGACGGCCGTTACTGGTTCTACAAACTGCACGGCGACCTCGACGCCGTCTCGCCGGAGCGGGACGCGTTTGTGGCCTTTGTGAAATCGACACCGTGAAACGTTAGACATGATCGCCCGTCTCATCAAAATCATCACCTCGCTCCGGCTCACGGTCACCCTGCTGGCCTTCGGCATCGTGCTGGTCTTCGTCGGCACGGTGGCGCAGGCGGACGAGGGGCTGTACCAGGCGCAGGCCCGCTATTTCAAACATTGGTTCGTGTGGGGGATCACTTTTTTCGGCCACAGGATTTCCCTCCCGCTGCCGGGCGGCTATCTCATTGGCACGCTGTTGCTCGTCAATCTCACTGCGGCGCACATCCAGCGCTTCCAGTGGACGTGGAAAAAGGCCGGCATCCACCTTACGCACGTGGGCATCGTCCTGCTGCTGGTCGGCCAGCTCGCCACCGACCTGCTCTCGCGCGAGACGCAACTGCGCTTCGCCGAGGGCGAAACCAAATCGTGGTCGGAAAGTGCGATGGATTACGAACTGGCCTTCCTCACGGACCTGGACGCGACCAACGAACAGGTCGTTGCCATCCCGGCGCAACTGCTGGCGCGCGGGGGCGAGATCAAGTTTGAGAAGCTGCCCTTCGCCGTGCGCGTGAAACTTTACTGGCCCAATTCCGAGCCAAACTTCCGAGCCCCGACGCAGGAGAACGAGCCGCCGCTCACCACCAATGGCATCGCCCGCAACTTCGACTTCCGCCAGATTCCGCTGACGCACAAGATGGATGACAAGAACGTCCCCACAGCCGTCGTCGAACTCTCCGGTAATGGCGTGCCGACGGGTACGTGGGTCGTGTCCGGATGGGCGGGCGACGAAACGATGGTCTTCGGCTTGCGCAGATATTACGCCGAAAGAATGACCGAACAGATGGCCTCCACCATCGTCAGCCGTTTGACGGAACCGCAGTTAATCCAGGCGGGCGGCAAGACAGTGACCTTCACGCTGCGCCCGGCACGCACCTACAAACCGTATTCGCTGACGTTGCTCAAGGCGACACATGCGGTGTACCCGGGGACGAAAACTCCCAAGGACTACCGCAGCCGTGTGCGCATCAACAACCCGGCCAGGGGCGAGGACCGCGAAGTGGAGATCTACATGAACAACCCGTTGCGCTATGCCGGCCTGACGTTTTTCCAGCACCAGATGGCCGCGGGCGAACTGGCCCAGGAATTAGGCCAGATCCCCTCGTCCACGTTGCAAGTGGTCCGCAATCCCGGCTGGATCACTCCGTACGCCGGCTGCATCATCGTGGCTGCGGGACTGATTACTCAGTTCATGATTCACCTCGTCGGCTTCGTCTCAAAGAGGGCAAAAGCATGAAAGATCTCAAGTCCTCCAGCACCTCCAACCCGTCCCGCGGCGGCTGGCGCGTGTGGGTTGCGTGGTTCATTCTCGTGCTGTTCGCCGGCGAAATCCTCGCCGCGCTTTTAGTTCCCCCGAAGGACAAGAGCTTCGCCGTGTCGCAGTTCGCCAAGCTGCCGCTGCTCTACGACGGCCGTCTGCAGCCCATGGATTCCCTGGCGCGGAATTCGTTGATCCAGATTCGAGAAACCATGGCAGTGCCGCTCGAAGGCAACGGCGCCGATGGCGCCTGGGGGACCTGGGAGAACCTGCGCGACAAGGGCGGCGACCTCAGCGAACGGCGCTGGTATCAATTCTCCAAGCACCCCCAAAAGCTCAAGCCCGCCGACTGGCTGCTCGAAGTCTTCTGCAACCCCCGCCAGGCGGATGACCGCTACATCTTCGCCATCAACCATCCCGACCTGCGCAGCCTGCTCAAGCTGGATGCCGGCCTGGAAAGGAGCGCTCTCCACTACTACCGATTCAACGACGTGAAGGACCGCCTCGACGCCGTGCGGGGCGAATTCGAGCGGGCCAACAAACTTGAGGGCTCGCAGCGCAGCGCCTATGACCGCGCCTTGCTCAAATTCAACAACGCCTTTGGACTCTACTTCCGCCTCAAGAACACGCTCCAGCCGGAGGACTCGGCCGACTTTGCGAAGGAAATCGACGACTACCTGGCCGCCGTGACGCAGGTCCGCGCCGTCGCGGCGCAACGTCGGGCCAACGGCGAGCAACTCGACGATAAGGAAGATGCCGAACTCATCGCGCCGGTGGAGAAACTGGCCCGGCGTTACGATGCGATGGCGCGCTTGGAGATGCCGCTGGTCGTGCCGCCGGAGGCGCACAATGGCCCTGCGCACGAGTGGCGGCGCATGGGCCGGATGATGATGGATTCCCACACCGACGGCGTGCCGGAGTCGGCGCGGCTTCTGGCGGGGCTGACCTCCGCGTACCGCGCGGGCGATGTCGGAAAGTTTAACGGGATCCTCGGCAGCTACCGGGCACTGTTGGAGAAGCAGGGACTGACTGCCGAACTTTCGAAGGGCCGACAGGAGTCATTCTTCAATCAACTGCTGGCGTTCAAAAGAAGCATGTACGTTTACATCATGGCGTTCCTGCTGGTGCTTCTTTACTGGACAAACCTCAACAACGTGTGGCGCGTCACCGCCGCGCGGCTCGTCGGGCTGGGATTTCTCGTCCACACGGCGGGACTGCTGTTCCGCATGTGGCTGGAAGGCCGCCCACCGGTCACCAACCTCTACTCCTCGGCCATCTTCATCGGCTGGGGCGCGGTCGTGCTGGGGATGGTGCTGGAGAGATTCTACAAGGATGGCATCGGCCTGGTGGTCGCGTCGGTCGTCGGGTTCCTCACCCTCATCGTCGCGCATAATCTCTCTGGGGGCGGCGACACGATGATCATGATGCAGGCTGTGCTCGACACCAATTACTGGCTGGCCACGCACGTGGTCATCGTCACGCTGGGTTATGCCAGCACCTTCGTCGCCGGCTTTCTGGCGCTCGTGTACGTCCTTCGCGGCCTTTTTACGAAAACACTCGCCGAGAAGACCGCCAAAGGGCTGACGCGGATGGCTTACGCCATCGTCTGCTTCGCCACGTTGTTCAGCTTCGTCGGCACCGTGCTCGGCGGCATCTGGGCCGATCAATCGTGGGGCCGGTTCTGGGGCTGGGACCCGAAGGAAAACGGGGCGCTCATCATCGTGCTGTGGAACGCGCTCATCCTGCACCTGCGCTGGGGAGGCATCATCCGCGAACGCGGCCTGATGAACTGCGTCATCGTCGGCAATATCGTGACGAGTTGGTCGTGGTTCGGCGTGAACCTGCTCGGCATCGGGCTGCACAGCTACGGCTTCATGGACCAGGCGTTCACCGCGCTGCTGCTGTTCATTTCCAGTCAGCTCATCCTCATCGGCGCCGGCCTCACCCCGGCGAGATTCTGGCCCAGCGCGCCCGCGGCCTATGCGAAGACAGGATTCAGGCCGCGAGCCGTCGCTGTGGGCGTACCGCTGTTGATGATCGTCCTCTGGCTCACTGCAGGAATCTGGTGGAAATTCGAGCTTGCTGGCGCCTCGCGTCTCGTCACGTTGTGTCTGGGATTGTCGGGACTCTACCTGGTGGCGATGCTCTGTGTGGCTTTCGTGGACCAGCTCGCAAACCGCTACAAGGCGGTCCCTGCCGGCCCGCCGACTTTGCCGCCAACGCCACCGAACACGACCCCAGGCGGCAGCGCGAAACCCTAGCCGGCCTGACCGTCCGCGCGCTTGCCAACATGCGTCCGCGCTCGCACCCCAATTCCTTTTGACGCCCCCCGGCGCTTCCCGTAGCGTTCCCAGCCTGTTTTGAGACAGTCCGCATGATTGGATACATCATCAAAAAGATCGTCGGCTCGAAGAACGACCGCGAGGTCCGGAAGCTTCGGCCCATGGTCGCGCAGATTAACGAGATCGAGGCGGCGTTGCAATCGAAGCCCGAAGAGTATCTCCGCGAAAAAACCGCGGAGTGGAAGAGCCGTTGCGCCGCCATCCAGGACAAGGACGAATTGCGCACGGTGCTGGATGAAATCCTGCCGGAGGCCTTCGCGGTCGTGAAGAACGCCTGCCGGCGGCTCTGGGGCACCGAGATCACGGTGCGGGGCCACCCGCTGAAGTGGGAGATGATTCCGTTCGACGTGCAGCTTATCGGCGGCTGGGCGCTGCACCAGGGGCGCATCGCTGAAATGGCCACCGGCGAAGGCAAGACGCTCGTCGCCACCATGCCGGTTTATCTCAACGCGCTTGCGGGCCGCGGCGTTCACGTCGTGACCGTGAACGACTATCTGGCCGCCCGCGACAGCGAATGGATGGGCGCGGTCTACACGTTTCTCGGGCTTACCGTCGGCTGCATTCTCCACGATCAGGATCCGCACGAACGGCGCGAGCAATACAACTGCGACATCACTTACGGCACCAACGCCGAGTTCGGCTTCGATTACCTGCGCGACAACGGCATGGCCGCGCGCAAGGAGGAACAGGTCCAGCGCGGCCATTATTACGCCATCGTGGACGAAGTGGACTCGATCCTCATCGACGAAGCGCGCACCCCGCTCATCATCAGCGGGCCGGCCGTGGTCGGCTCCGACCAAAGCATCTACAATCGCTTCAAGCCGCAGGTCGAATCGCTCTTCCACACGCAGGCCCGGCTGTGCAACCGCTTTCTCAAGGAGGCCGAGGACCTCCTCAAGAAGCTGCGCCCGGAGGACGGCTCGAATCCACCCGAGGAAGGCAATCTCGCGCAGGAAATTGGCCTGCTTCTCTATCGTTGCAAGCTCGGCATGCCCCGCGCCGAGGGCCTGATGCGCCTGCTGGAAGTCCCGGAAAACCTGAAGCTGATGAACAAGGCGGAGCTGCAGCTTCACGCCGACCAGTCGAAGAAGGAGCTTTACGCGCAGAAGGAGGAACTCTTCTTCGCGATGGACGAAAAAAGCCACGACGCCGACCTCACCGAGAAAGGCCGCGAGTTCCTCAGTCCGAAGGATCCCGATGCCTTCATGCTGCCGGACCTCGCCTCGAAGTTCCACGAAATTGACACCGGCCCCGAGCCTGACGCGCACAAGAGGCTGGAGATGAAAACCAAGCTCCAGCAGGAACTCGAAGCCAAGGCGCAGACCATCCACACCATCTCGCAGCTCCTCAAGGCGTACACGCTTTACCAGAAGGATGTGCAGTACGTCATTCAAGAGAACAAGGTCATCATCGTGGACGAAAATACCGGCCGTCTCATGACCGGCCGGCGGTGGAGCGACGGGCTTCACCAGGCCGTCGAGGCGAAGGAAGGCGTCGAGGTCGAGCGCGAAACGCAGACCTACGCGACGATCACCATCCAGAATTACTTCCGCCTTTACCACAAGCTGGCCGGCATGACCGGCACCGCCGAGACCGAGGCGCAGGAGTTCTTCGACATTTACAAGCTGGGCATGTTGGTCATCCCGACCAACAAACCGGTCATCCGCCAGGACGCCCACGACACGGTCTACAAAACCAAGCGCGAGAAATACCACGCGGTCGTCAACGAAATCTCGGCCATCCACGCCCAGGGCCGGCCCATTCTTGTCGGCACCATCTCGGTTGAAGTCAGTGAGCTGCTTTCCAAAATGTTGACGAAGGCCGGTGTCGTTCACTCGGTGCTCAACGCAAAGTTCCACCAGCAGGAAGCCGAGATTGTCTCCCGCGCCGGCCAGCGCGGTTCGGTGACCATCGCCACGAACATGGCCGGCCGCGGCACCGACATCAAACTCGGCCCCGGCATCGCCGAGTTGGGCGGGCTGCACGTGCTGGCCACCGAACGCCACGAGGCCCGCCGGATCGACCGACAATTGCGCGGCCGGTGCGCCCGCCAGGGCGACCCCGGATCGTCGCACTTTTTCATCGGTCTCGAGGACGACCTCATGCGCCTGTTCGGCGCCGGCAACATCGTGAAGTACATGGAGAAGATGGGCCTCGAGGAAGGCCAGGAGCTGGAGCATCCCCTGCTCAACCGCTCCATCGAGCAGGCCCAGAAGCGCGTCGAGCAGCACAATTACCAGATGCGCAAGCGCACGCTGGAATACGACGACGTGATGAACAAACAGCGCGAAGTCCTTTACGGCTTCCGCAATGAAATCATTCACGGCCAAGACGTGCGCGACCGCCTGATGGACGTGATGGAAGAAGTGGTCCTGACCAAGGTGCAGGAGTTCACCTCGGCCGACGACTCCCACGAGTGGAACCTCCGCGGCCTGGCCGACTGGGTGAACCTGAACTTCCCCATTGGCATGCCCGAGGAGGAGATCGTGAAGGCCGCCAACGCCGGCCGTGACGAGCCGGTGGCCGGGTCCCTCTTCGACGGACTGACCGCGCAGCAGTTTTCAGTCTGCAATTTTATCGCCACGAAGGTGCGCGAAGCCTACGAGCTGAAGATCAGTTGCGAGAACCCGGAGGCCCTCAAGTCCGTCGAGCGGCTGACCATCCTCGACGCCATCGACAAGCTGTGGCGCGAGCACCTCTATGAGATGGACAGCCTGCGCACCAGCATCGGCCTGCGCGCCCACGGCCAGCGCGACCCGCTGATCGAATACAAGGCCGAGGCGTTCAAGCTGTTCGACGACCTGATGGTCAACATCAAGACCGAGATCTGCCACAACATCTTCCGGAGCGCCTCCAGCCTGATGGCCTACGAGCAATTCCTCCGCAAGCTTCCCCAACGCACCGAGCACGGCGCCGCCTCCGCCTTCGGCGGGACGGCCACGGCAAGCTCCGGCGGCGCCCAACCCGAGAGCCGGCCCAGCGACGTCGTCAGCGAAGCCAACGAAGCCGTCGCCAAGGCCCGGCCCGTCCGCTCCGGCCCCAAGGTCGGCCGCAACGATCCCTGCCCCTGCGGCAGCGGGAAGAAGTACAAGCATTGCTGCGGGAAGTTCGGCTGAGCGGGGAGCGGCGGCCTCCGACCGGGTTCCGTCCGGGTTTGCACGCGAGGAAACGCCTCAAATTCTTTCAGGAGACGTCGCGGAGTTTTCTTAACATGGGAGTGGGCTTGAACTAATGCCCTTCGGGAATTCACGGGCTGCGCCGCTGGCTTTGTCCCGAAGGGACATCCTGAGAATAGCCCAGCGTTTCAACGCTGGGTTCAGGAGCAGACAGTGCCGCGTCCCGAAGGGACGGCTGAATTCGTGCCACAAATACTCCCCTTCGGCCGTCCCTTCGGGACTGATACGACTGACGACGGACTCCCGGCGTTGAAACGCCGGGCTATCCTCAATCATCCCTCCGGGATGAAGCCTGCAGCACGATTGCGATGCGCTTTGGCGAATTCTCTAAAGGCATTAGGGCTTGTGAGAATGCTCCAGAAACTCACCTTGTCAGTCTCATTCCATGCGATAGACTGGGGTTATGACATCGGCCGGCACAACGACTGTTTCTCCAACCGAGCGGGTTTCTGCCCCACCGGAGCCGGCGCTGGTGTCGGGCGACCGGTTGTCGCGGGAGGAATTCGAGCGGCGTTACGAGCGGATGCCTCACCTCAAGAAGGCGGAGTTGATTGAAGGAATTGTCTATATACCATCGCCTCTGCGCGCAAAAAGCCACGGAAGACCCAATAATGACCTTGGCACGTGGCTAGGAGTTTACGCGTCGGAAACGCCGGGAGTCGAGTGCTTCGACAACTCGACGGTGCGACTGGACCTCGACAACGAGCCGCAGCCGGACCTGGTCCTGCTCAAGTCCCCGGCCAAGGGCGGCCAGGCGCGCATTTCGCAGGACGACTATATCGAGGGTGCTCCGGAGTTGGTCGTCGAGATCGTGGCCAGTTCGAGCGCCTACGACCTGCACCAGAAAAAGGGCGCCTACCGCCGCAACGGCGTGCGCGAATACCTGGCCTGGATTACCGGCGAAAGCCGCTTGGTCTGGTGGGAACTGAACGAAGGCGAGTACCAGGAGTTGACCCCGGCCGCCGACGGGCTGCTCAAGAGCCGCGTGTTCCCCGGCCTGTGGCTGGACACGGCGGCGCTGTTGCGCGGCGATCTGAAAGCCGCGCTCTCGTCCCTGCGTCGCGGCCTGGAGAGCGTGGAGCACGCGGCCTTTGCCCCCGCCGGCTGAACGCACTCCCGGCGGGCGAACCGACCTTCAAAGCACCATTAGAGCTTAAGGTGCTCCCAGAGCGCCGCCGGCGGCAGGCGCAGATTGACGAAGAACTCGCCGAATTCTCCATAGCGGGCGCTCACTTCGTCGAAGCGCATTTCGTAAACGATCTCCTTGATCGCGTCGAGCTGGTGCGCGATGAGCGTCACGCCCCATTCCCAATCGTCGAGGCCGGTCGAGCCGGTGATGAGCTGCGAAACGCGGCCGGCGTATTTGCGGCCGACGCGCGCGTGACCGCCCATGAGCTTTTTGCGCGTCGTGAAGTCGAGCGAATACCAATTGTCACCGCCCGCCCGGCGCTTGTTCATCGGGTAGAAGCACATCACTTCCCAGTCCTGCATTTCGGGATACAGGCGGTAGTGCTCGTAGTCCTGGCGGGTTTTCGTCAACTCGGCGAGCCTCGCGGCGAACGCCTCGGTATCGGGCTGGAGCTTTTCCTGGGTGATGAGCCGTTGGCGGTTTTCCTCGTCGGTCGTCATGTACTCGGAAAGTTCGGTGACGCTGAGGTAGGAGTAGACCTTTTCAAGGACGCCGGGGGGAAACGCCGCCTCCAGATCGCGATGAATCTGCGCGGCCTGCCCGAGTTCCTTCGCGTAGATCATGAACGCCAAATCGGCTTTCCCGCCCGTGTTGGCGTAAGTCACCAATCGGGGATGGGACGCCGCGGCGTTGGCGGCGCAAAGGGCTTCGAGCCGCTCGAGGGTTTTTGCGCTCTCGCCCGCGGGGAGCGACGTCCAACGCAGCCTGTCGATCTTGTAGAACAGGTGCATCACGTGAATGCCCCGATCCAGCGTCACCAACGGAACTGGTGTCATGGGGTCATTAGAATGGGGCGCCGCCCGTTTGGGAACAGCAAAGTGCATCCGCAGCGCGGCGATGGCAGCTTTGCCAGTTGGAAAGGCGCGGGCAAAAAATAATTGCCGCCGGCCCTCATTCGTCAGACTCTGGCGCCAACAAATGAAAGGCCCGTCATGACACCGTTAATCATCCTCGTCGCGCTGCTCGTCCCGCTGTTCTTCCTGCTGGTCTACGTGATCAGCTCGTTCAACAAACTCGTCGGGCTGCGGAACCGATTCAAAAACGCGTTCGCGCAGATCGACGTGCAGCTCAAGCGCCGCTACGATCTGATTCCGAATCTCGTCGAGACGGCCAAGGGCTACCTCAAGCACGAGCGCGGCACGCTCGAAGCCGTCATCGCGGCGCGCAACGCCGCCTCCGCGGCCAACACCCGCGCCGCCGCCAATCCCGGCGACCCCGCCGCGATGAAAGAACTCATGGCCGCGGAAAGCACGCTTGGCGGAACGCTCGGCCGGCTTTTCGCGCTGTCCGAGGCCTATCCCGAACTCAAGGCCAACACGACGATGAACAACCTGATGGAGGAATTGACCTCCACCGAGAACAAGGTTTCGTTTTCTCGCCAGGCCTACAACGACTCGGTGATGACGTACAACACGGCGCGAGAGAGTTTCCCATCGAACATCATCGCCGGCATGTTTCAGTTCACGCCGGCTGAACTGTTCCAAATCGAAAACAAGGCGGAGAAGGAAGCGCCGAAAGTTTCGTTTTCGTGATGCGTCGGAGCGGGATGCGCTTCAATCGTTGAATCGTTAAAACGTTGAATCGTTAAAACGTTGAATTGTGGAAGCGTGGAAACGCCTGCCCATAGGCCTTGAGTTGAATTCGCCGAACTGCACCCGCGTTCTCCCGATTTAACGATTTAACGATTCAACGATTCAACGATTCAACGGTTTTAACGCTTCAACGCTTCAACGCACATGGATTTCTTCCAACACCAGGAGAAGGCGCGCCGCAATACGGTGCGCCTGGTGTTCTATTTCGTGATCGGCGTCGGCCTGATGCTGGTTGCGGTGTATGCCGTGTTCGCAGGCGTGTTTCGGCACGCGCAATTCGAGAAACACGGCGTCGAGGGGCTGTGGAACACGCAGCTCTTCTTGTGGGCCACGCTCAGCACGCTGGCGATCATTGGTTTTGGCAGCCTTTACAAGACCTTCGAACTGGCGCAAGGCGGCAGCGTCGTCGCCAACTCGCTGGGGGGCGTGCCCGTCGATCCCAACAGCGGCGACCCCGACTTGCGCACGCTGTTGAACGTCGTCGAGGAAATGTCCATCGCTTCGGGCGTGCCGATGCCGGAGGTGTACCTCATGCCGGAGGAAAAAGGCATCAACGCCTTCGCCGCCGGCACCGCGCCGGACAACGCGGTCATCGGAGTGACCGACGGCTGCGTGCGCCATCTGAAGCGCGACGAATTGCAGGGCGTCATTGCGCACGAGTTCAGCCACATCCTCAACGGCGACATGCGGCTGAACCTGCGGCTGATGGGCATCGTCTTCGGCCTGCTTTGCATCATGCTCGTCGGGCGCGTTCTGCTCGAAGCGTTTCTCCGGGGCGGTTCACGAAGCAGCAGCGGCGGCAAGAAGGGCAATCCCCTGCCGCTCATCCTCATCGCGGTCGGGCTGGTCGCAATCGGCTGGCTCGGCGCGTGGTTCGGCCGGCTCATCCAGGCCGCCGTGAGCCGGCAGCGCGAATACCTCGCCGACGCTTCGGCCGTGCAGTTTACGCGCAACCCGCTTGGCCTCGCGGGTGCGCTGAAGAAAATCGGTGGCCTGGCGTACGGCTCGAAGCTCGAATCGGCCCACGCCGCCGAAGCCAGCCACATGTTCTTCAGCAACGGCCTGCGTGAATCGTGGTTCGGCCTCACCGCGACGCATCCGCCGCTGGAAGAACGCATCCGCCTTCTCGACCCCAGCTTCGATGGCAAATATCCCATCGTCATCGCGGATGAAGAGAAAGCCGAGGTCGCGCGCGTCTACCGCGAGCGGCCTCCGCTTCAAGCTGCGCCTGCCATCGCCGCCACGCCGGAGATCCAGGCGTTGCTCGGCCTGCGCGCCGCGGCCGATCTCGCGACGCGCCCCGTGCGTTCCGAGGAGGTTCTCCAGAAATTCACCGCCCCGACCCCCAAACACCTCGAATTCGCCGCGAACTTCAAGGCCGGCCTCCCGCCGCGCGTCCTCGCCGCTTGCGAAGATCCCCTGGGCGCCAGCGCGCTTGTCTTCGGTCTGCTGCTCAGCGCCGATCCGTCGCAACGCGCCGCGCAACTCTCCGCCCACAGCAAATACATCGACGGCCCGGCCCTGAACGAATTGACGCGCCTCGATGCCGACCTGGCGGGAATTGATCCGTCGTTCAAGCTTCCCCTCGCGCTCCTGGCGATGCCCGCGCTCCGGCGCATGTCGCCCTCGCAATTCCTCCGCTTCGAGCAGGCGCTCAACGATCTCGTCCACGCCGACGAGGAGATTGACCTCTTCGAGTACGCGCTGCAGAAGATCGTCCTGCGCCACCTCGAACCGAATTTCAAGCCCGCCCGGCGGGTCCTGACGCAATACTACGCGCTCAACCGGCTGCTGCCCGAGTGTGCCGTGCTCCTCTCGGCGCTCGCCCACGTCGGCCATCCCAGTCCGCCAGAGATCCAAGCGGCGTTCCAAAACGGCGCGGGCCGCCTTCCAGGCGGTGGCGCGCTTGCATTGCTGCCGCTGGCCCAATGCGGCCTGGCCGAAATCGACGCCTCGCTCGACAAGCTCAACCAGGCCGGCTTCGCTCAAAAACGCAATGTCCTCGACGCCTGCGCCCACGTCGTCGCCGCGGACAACGCCATCCAATGGCGCGAGGCCGAGTTGCTGCGTGCCATCGCCGATGCCCTCGACTGCCCTGTGCCGCCGTTCATCGGCGGCGTGTAACCTCTGCAAGCCGCGCGATGACAGGCAGGATGAGAATCTGGATTCGTTATTTCACTGCTCCTGAACCGCGCCCTCTCTGCCTACGGCTTCACGACCAAACCCACCGACAGCATACACCGGCTCAGGATGGCATCGGTCGTCAGGACACTGTCCAGCGGCGCCTGACCATGAGCTTCCAGAGCACAGGCCAAGTGCAGCGCATCCCCGGGCCGAAGTCCTTCGCTGACACCGAAGCGATCAATCAAAACCTCGGCGGAGGCAACCAGCGCCTGCGTTAGGGAGATGACTACGAAATTCGGCAAATCCTGCCGAAGCAAGCTGATGCGCTGCTGGGCGTGGGACTGAGCGATGAGGTTCTGCCGGACCAGCCCATAGAACGCCGATTGAAACTCCAGGCAGGCAATCCCTCCGATGACCAGCGTGTCATTTGGCGCGACGCACGCCTCCACCGCTGCCGTTAGGGATTCGTTACGGTAGAGTTTGACGAGCGCGGACGTGTCAACGAAATGCCGCGCCATGCTTCAGCCCTCGCCGCGCTGCCGTGCGACCTCGTCGGCCACGGCACCGGAAAAGCCATCTTGAATGGCTCGGGATTCCTGCCAGTGCCACTTGGCTTGGCCCGTGGCCGTGGCTGCTGCGTTCGTGTCGACGATGAGATGGACCTTTTGGTGTTCTGCCAGCTTGAGGGGATTGAGCGGCTTCAACACTCCATTCTCGAAAACAGCTTCGACGGCCATTGTCATGGACCTACTTGTAATCCCTGCCCCGTGCCGACGCAAGGGCTCAACCGCTCTCAACGTTCAATCATCCTCCCTGCATTCCCTGCGAACCCGCGCGGTGAGAAAGGCATTCGGAGCGCGACCGGTAACGCCGCGACACGGATTTCGTCTGGACTTGCCATAAGTGAGATATTCATCGCGGCCTTCCTGGACCTCTTCACTGGATTCGGCCAGAATTCACCCTGGCTTGCCACCGTTTCGGCTTTGCGCGAGCATCGGCCAATGCGCCCGCAGCCGGTTCTCGTCGGGTTCAGGCCCTCGCCCATTCACGGCACGGGCGGATTCGCCTGCGCCGACCTGCCGGCGGGAAAGCGCGTGATCGAGTACGTCGGCGAGCGCATCGACAAACGCGAATCGCTCGACCGCTGTATGCGCGGCGAGCCGTTCATCTTCCGTCTCGACGAACAGTGGGACCTCGACGGCAACGTGGACTGGAACCCGGCGCGATTCCTCAACCACAGTTGCACCCCGAATTGCGAGGCTGAACTCGTCGATGGGCGCATCTGGATCGTCACCATCCAGCCGTTGGCCCGTGGCGAGGAACTCACCTTCAACTACGGCTACGACCTGGTGGATTACAGTGACCATCCCTGCCGCTGCGGCGCTCCGGACTGTGTCGGCTACATCGTGGCGGGCGAATTCTTCGACCGGGTGCGGAGCGCATTCAGGAGCGCGGACAGCCATGTCCGCGCGAATCTGAGCTAGAGGCAAGAATCACGCGGACAAGGCTGTCCGCGCTACTTTCTTGAATCCCCCGGACCGCGTGCAGCCCGATGAGAAACGGCTTGCCCAGCTTGCTTGAATCCCTATGGTCCGCCGGTCGTCCCCTTACACTGAACTGACTTGCACCATGCACTCCCTGCGCCCATTTGCCGCCGGTTTCCTGGCCCTGTCGCTCGTTGTTGCCGCGCACCCCGCCGCGCCATCTCCCGAGTGGATTTGGCATCCGAACAACGGGGCCCCGCCCGGCGATAACGAGGTGCGCTTCTTCCGGAAAGAATTCCGCATGACCGACGCGCCGGTAAAGGCCACGCTGCGCGTCGCCTGCGACAACCGTGCGAACGTCTTTCTCGACGGCAAACAAATCGCCGAAGCGACCGAATGGAGCACGCCGACCGTCGTCGACCTGACGCCATTGCTCAAGGCTGGCGACCATCTCCTGGCGGTGCGAGCGCAGAACGAGGGCAGCGCGGCGGGCTTGCTCGTCGTGCTCGAGGCGGCATTTCCGACGACAAAAAGGATGACACTGGTTTCGGACGCGACCTGGCAAACCGCGGAACGGGGCTTGCGCGGCTGGAATATGCCCGATGAGCGCGTCGAGGGGTTCGTCGCGGCGAAGAGCCTGGGCAAAGTCGGCAT
>WNGA01008136.1_pt1 | contig 20891 bp, 15 predicted proteins | sample 5400061 | NCBI WGS metagenome assembly WNGA01 (sample SAMN13153366, study PRJNA577476) | soil metagenome | isolation source: 100 cm soil or saprolite under grassland replicate 2 | place: USA:California | collected 2016-06-15
TGTGGGGATCGGATGGAACAGAAAATGGTACTTACTTTTTAAAAAATGTAAATCCGCAATTTTTTGATAATATAGCTTTCTTCACCAATTCAATGAATACAGTTCTCAACAACACACTCTATTTTGCAGGCAATGATGGAACTTCAGGAATGGAGCTATGGAAAACTGATGGAACTCCGGGAGGTACAGTTTTGGTAAAAGGTATTTTCCAAGGATCCGGTAGTAGTATTACGGGAAACCCCACAGGATATTTTACAAACGTAAATGATGTTTTTTACTTCTTGGCAAATGACAACATTCATGGTTTAGAGCTTTGGAAATCTGACGGTACAGAATTGGGTACTGTAATGGTAAAGGATATTACGGTGGGAAGTGGTTCTTCAAGAATTACGTGCTTAACAAAAGTTGGAGACAAACTTGCCTTTTTGGTTTATGATTATAGTAAATCAAAACAAATTCTTTGGCAATCTGATGGAACTGAAGCAGGTACACACCCGGTGAATGATGCAAATCTTGAAAATGTAATCATTTATGATGATCTTGGCGGATTTAAAGGTAATCCATTAGTTGGATTGAATAACCGACTTTACTTCACTGGTTATACACCTCAATATGGTTTTGAACTTTGGACAGGCACACTCGATGCTTCTCTCCCCCCTTACCCTTCTCAACTTCTCCGGCAAACTTATAAAAACAGATGCTCTGCTTAACTGGACAACAACCCAATGAACAAAACTTCAGCCACTTCAATCTTCAAAGAAGTATTGATGGAATACATTTTATAACCATTGAAAAATTAAATGCAAGAGGCAATGCAACTTTAAAAACAGATTATCAATATTTGGATAAAAACATTGTTGCTCTTGGCTCAAATAAAATTTATTATCGCCTTGAACAAGTAGATAAAGATGGCAAAGCTGCTTTAAGTAAAATCGTATTACTTGAATTAATCAATAACAGCATAACTATTTTTGTTCGTCCTAATCCTGTTCATTCAACAGTTGAAGTAAACATCAACAATACTCAACAAAATCAACCTGTACAGTTAATTATTTCTAATGCACAAGGACGAGCAATATTATCCGAAAACAGAATAATTAATTCGGGTAGTAATGTTATTTCTTACAATAGCTCAAACTAGGCTTCGGGCGTATACATGTTAAAAATTGTTTTAGCAGATGGTACAAGAAAAGAATTAAAAATTGTTAAGCAATAGAATCATCAGTTAATTAAAAATAAAAAAGCTGCTATAATAAATGTGGCAGCTTTTATTTTTTCGTGCATACTAAAGTTAAGTTCCGATAACTATCAGAAGTACAAGAGTATCCAAATAAGGGGCTGATGTTTCGCCTATAACAACTGTTACAAGTAGTAGTTTCGTAAAAAATCAAAAGCTCTTTGCAGTAAAGACCGTTACGCAAAATGGACTCCAAGTCCATACAAGAGTTTGGTTCTGTCAGTCATTTAAGTTTCTGATTAACCGTTAGAGGTTATATAGAAGAGTAACTTAATCAGGCTGCCAGGCAAAGAGCCTTTGATTTAAAATCAAAATTAAAAGTTATGAGCAAAAAAACAGCAAAAAAGCCACAAACCAAAAACATTGTAGAAATGGCATTGGTAAACGCCTATGCAGCAGGCATAGACATTTCAGACAAAGAACATGTAGTAGCCATACCGGAAGGTGTAGCCGCGGAACGTGTAAGGAAATTTGGGACTATGACCTGTGATTTGGAACTGCTTGTATCATGGCTAATAGAATGTTGTATTAAAACTGTTGCAATGGAAAGCACAGGTGTTTACTGGAAACCCTTGTTCAGTATGTTGATTCGTGCAGGTTTTGAAGTTTACCTGGTAAATTCAAAACATGTAAAAAACATAACGGGTAGAAAAACAGATGAAGATGATGCGATGTGGATACAGAAACTGCATAGTTGTGGTTTATTACATAGTTCCTATCTGCCCGATGATGAACAAGACACATTGCGTACCCTTGTAAGATACCGCAGGGTTTTGATTGAAGATTGCAGCCGGTTCATCAATCGAATGCAAAAATCTTTGGAATTGATGAATATTAAATTTCATACTGTTATTAGTGATATAACGGGGCAAACAGGAAAAGCTGTTATAGAAGCCATCATTGCAGGAGAGCGTAATGCAGCAAATTTTTTACCCTTGATAAATAGCCGGGTAAAAGCAAATCATGAAACTATCAGAAAATCACTGGAAGGAAATTGGCGGGAAGAACATTTATTTACATTAAAGGAGAGCTATGAGATTTACAAAATGTATCAGCAGCGCATTGCTGTATGTGATATTGAAATAGAAAAACAATTACAGCGATATGAAGCAAAATGTAATGAAGGGGTAATAGAAATTAGTAAAAAACAAGAGGAAGATAACGGCTCTAAGATTATTAAAAAGCAAAGGAAAAAGAAAGATAAAAACCATCCTCGTTTTGATGTAAGAGCATACCTGCAGAGAATACATGGAGTAGATGTGCTGGCTATACCAGGATTAAGTGAAACTGGCGGATTGGAAATATTGGCGGAAACTGGCACAGATTTAAGTAAGTGGCCAAAGGATACAAATTTTTGCTCATGGCTAAATAACTGCCCTAACAATAAAATATCAGGCGGTAAAATAATTAGTAGTAAAATCATGAAAAAGAAAGCCGGTGCCGCAAGTCAGGCTTTCAGGCGTGCCGCTAATGGTGTTCAGAAAACTGATACCTGGATCGGCGATTATTTTAGAAGAATGAAAACAAAGGGAGGACACAAATATGCTGTAATAGCAACAGCCAATAAGCTTGCTTCCATTTACTACATTATGCTTACAAAAAAAGAAGAATATAAACCCCTGCAACTTGAGCAATACCAACAAAAGTATAAGAAGGCTAAAATTGCATACTACGAACGAAAACTTAACGCGCTCAAACAGCAGGCCGCGTAGGGGAGTTGTATAGAAGTGCGACGCAACAAATGATGCCGTGAAAAATAAGTGTTGGGTACATAAATATTCTCCTTCTGACTTTCGGTATTTCTGACTCTCTGTCTTCCCGACTTTTCTGACTTTCAATCTTTCTGACTTTTCCGACTTCCCTACATTGCAATCTCTTTTACTTTATTCATCATCTGCACGCCATGCACCAGGGAAGCGCCGCTGCGTATGGCTGCGGCAACATGCACCGCTTCCATCATCTGCGCTTCACTCCATCCTTTTTCAAATGCGTCGCTGCTGTATGCATCAATGCAGTAAGGACACTGAACAGCATGCGATACTGCCAAAGCAATCAATGATTTTTCACGAGCCGATAATTCACTGTCTTTAAAAACCGAATTATAATAAGAAAAAAATTTATCGGCAAGGTCTTTCTGGAACTCGCCGATATTGCCAAATTTTTGAAGATCTTCTGCATAGTAATAGTAATTATTCATAGTATAAAAATTGACAAATTGATATGGTTATCTGCTGCAATAATCCTGCTAATTTATCAGATATATACCCGCTTCAATTATTTATGAGGAGATATTTATTTATCAGAGATGACATTAATAGGCAATAATATAAAAATTCTTCTCTGCAATTCAATAGACCATTACTTTTGCTCCTCAATTTTTTACTCACAATATTATTCCTCTCCAGGGGGGTGGGGGCTTTATGAGAATAATGAAGTTTGGCGGCACCAGCGTGGGCAGGCCGGAGCGTATGCATCATGTAGCAGAACTGATCACAAAAGACAATGAACCGAAAATTATTGTGCTGAGTGCTTTAAGCGGCACCACGAATGCATTGGTATCTATCAGTGATTGTATTGCAGGTGGCGACAGGGCCGCAGCTAAACGAAAGATAGATGAACTGGAAACACATTATCACAATTTTGTACAGGAACTTATTGAAACCGAAACTGCAAAAGCAAAAGCAAATGCAATTGTTACGGAGCATTTTGAATTTCTGAACATCATACTTAAGATATCATTCAGCGAAGCACTGAATAAAGATATTCTTGCGCAGGGGGAATTAATGAGCACCAAATTATTCAGTGTTTATCTTGAAGAAAAAGGCATAGATCATTTGCTGTTACCGGCATTGGAATTTATGAGCATTGATGCAAATGAAGAACCACAGATTGGCAGCATTAAGGTAAAGCTGAGTCAGCTTTTGCAACAAAACAGTAATAAAAAATTATTTATTACGCAAGGTTATATCTGTCGCAATATAAAAGGTGAAGTGGATAATTTAAAACGTGGTGGCAGCGATTACACAGCTTCACTCATAGCTGCCGCAATCAATGCTGATGTATGTGAAATATGGACCGATATTGATGGTATGCACAATAATGATCCGCGCATTGTTAACAGAACTGTTCCTGTTGAGCAACTGAGTTTTGATGAAGCTGCAGAGCTCGCTTATTTTGGTGCGAAAATTTTGCATCCGGCATGTATATGGCCAGCGCAACTTTTCAATGTGCCAGTAAAATTGCTCAACACGATGAAGCCCGATGCAAAGGGTACCACCATTGAAGAAGATGCAAACAGTATTGGTGTAAAAGCAGTTGCGGCGAAGGATGGGATTATAGCCATTAAGATCAAGAGCAGTCGCATGTTGCTGGCTTACGGTTTCTTAAGAAAGGTTTTTGAAGTGTTTGAAAAATACCGCACTTCCATTGATATGATTACTACTTCTGAAGTGGCTGTGTCTGTTACGATTGATACAGATATTAATCTTGAAACAATTGTAAAAGAACTCGAACCATTTGGCAGTGTTGAAATAGATAAAGATCAAACCATTGTTTCTATTGTTGGTAATGAAATTGCGCAAACACCTGACGTAATGAAAAAAGTTTTTAATGCCATCAGCATTATACCTGTTCGCATGGTGAGTTATGGCGGAAGCAAGCACAATATTTCTTTGTTGATACCTGCAGCTTATAAAAAGGAAACTTTGCAATTGCTGAATAAAGGTGTGTTTGGATTATAGAACCCAGCCCTCCAACCTCCCTAAAGGGAGGCTTTTAAAATGAGCTGCTTAGAAATGTAGATACATTTAGCTTTTTAGATTTTTTTTATGAGCCAAACAATTGTCGATCTATGAAGCTTTGGTGGCTGTTGCACGACTAAGATATAAACATAGTGTGAATAGCCATACAATCAGAATGATTTTTGTTGTATATAAAACATGCAAGGCAGAAAACAATTTGTACCAAAACTATTTACCAATTTTCAGTTACCTGAAAGAGTACCAGAGGATAACTTTTATCGTCACTTAAAAGAAGTGATTGATTTGCGGTGGTTATACAAGGCAACCGCAAAATATTATGGTACAGAGGGGCAGGTAAGCATAGATCCGGTAGTATTCTTCCGGTTTATGATGATAGGATACTTAGAGAATATTATTAGTGATCGCCAGATAATCAAAACAGCAAGTCTTCGATTGGATATGCTTTACTTTATTGGATATGATATAGATGAGGCATTACCATGGCACAGTACATTAAGCAGGACAAGACAATTATATGGAGAAGAAGTATTTAAGAAATTATTTAAAGAAGTTTTGAAGCAATGTATTGATAAAGGCATGGTGGCAGGTAAGAGGCAATCTATAGACAGTGTGTTGGTAAAAGCCAATGCCAGTATGGATAGTGTGATTGAAAGAGAGATACTGAAAGATGCAGAGCAATATGCAGATGAATTAAAAGAAGACGATGTACAACAAAAGCAACAGGAGCAAAAGCAAACCGAAACAGAACAGAAGACCTATTTGAAGGCATGTGGTAAAGAAGAAAAGAAAAATGAAACAAAGGATAAAGATAAGAAGTCAAAAAAGTTAAGTAATGAAACACATTATAGTCCTACTGATCCTGATGCATGTATCAGTACAAAAACAAATAAACCGGTACAATTGAATTATTTAGGTCAGGTAAGTGTTGATACAGCGCATCATGTAATTACAAATATAGAAGCACATCATGCAGATAAGCGGGATAGTGAATGTTTGGTAGCAACACTCATACACACAACTAATAATCTTAAAGAGGCAGGAGATTTAAAAGTGGAAGAAATAATTTGTGATGGTAATTACAGTAGCGGAGAAACACTTGGGTATTTAGAACAGGAAAAGATTACAGGTTATATACCCAATCCCGGTCAGTACAAATCAGAAAGAGAAGGATTTATTTATCATAGCGAAGGTGATTATTATACTTGTTCACAAGGAGCAGTATTAACATACAAAAACACTTATCCTGACAGAGATGGTTATCTGAAAAAAGAATACCGCAGTGATGTTCAGGATTGCAAACAATGTCCTTTACGGGAACAATGCTTGGGAAAAAACAGCAGACAAAAGAAGGTAACAGATACAGTGGACAAACCATTATATGATCGGATGTATGCAACAATGCAAACACGAAGAGGTCAGCGAATGAAAAAACTAAGACAAAGTACCGTAGAGCCGGTCATCGGCACTTTGGTTACTTATCTTGGAATGCGTAAAGTAAATACTAAAGGAATTGAGCAGGCAAATAAATGCATGATCATGTCAGCAGTGGCTTATAACCTGAAGAAAATGATGAAATGGACAAACAGAAAAATAGGAACATGCTCGGTAGTCATGAAAAAAATAACAGAAGAGAGTCTTTTAAAACAAATTATTGAAGCTATGCTCCAATTGATGCTCTACAATAAAAAATTAAACAGATCGTTGCGTCGCACACTTACGCAACATAACTTTATGCCACAGTTTACTTCAAAATTATTATTTCAATTGCGTGAGACCCACAACTTCGATTATTGATTTTTGTGGCACATAATCCTGTCTCATTTTGTGTAAAAACAAACTGTTGTATTAACCCTTGAAAATTTGTGGTGCTAACATCAAGGATCAGGATATAAAATTATTTAACAGCCCTAACATTAGTTGTTACTTTTTTGGTAGTTTTATGAAGATAAGCATTTGGATCATGTTCTATTGCCCCGCCAGGTAACCATTGCCACCATTTGCCAAGACATTCTTTGATGATGTTGATATAAAATATTGGGAGTTGCTTTGTTTCCCCCTCAAAATACTTCCGGAACTCTAGATCCTCAATAAGATTTTTTCGTATTTGGCGATAGAATTTTAAGCGACCCCATCCCTCTGATGAAACGGCCCTTAGAAAATTCATCCACTTTGATGTAAAATCAGGACCAGCCATAAACCGGCAGTAAATCGCCCTTTTTGAAAAAGAATATTCAGTTAAATCAATTACTTTATCATAGAAGTCAATCCACTCATAGTTCTTCGGTTTAATGTTCATGGCAAGGTGATTGTTAAGAAAATAGAAGGGAAAAGGCAATACCCGGTTCTCTCTTTGATATTCAAGGTTGAGAGGAGCGGCTTCCCCAAAAGCGGATAATAAAGAGTAGCCGGGAAAGGCAGCAGGTGACATATCTACGAAACGCTTGGTAAGTTCAAAAGGTTCATCTCCTGCATCACTATCCATTCCCAATACAAAGTTGGTTTGAACATAAGGGATATATTTAAAAATCATATTCACATGTTCGGATATTCGTTTCAATTTCTCTTCGCCTGCCATATGGGATGTTCTTGATTTATTACCCAACTCATACCATGATTCAATACCGGGCAGCATGGCCTCAAAACCATTCTGCTGCATCACTTTCAAATGTTCTTCTGTAAGGATTGAGAGGCTGCTTTCTGCAATAAACCGGAAACTTTTTGGTGGCGCTACTGAGGCAATAGCATCCATATTATCTTCAAATTTTATCCCGAAATTCGGGTCATGCCAAACAACTAAAGGCCGCTTGAATTTGGTACGCAGAAAGCTCAAATCTTTTTTAAGTATTTCAAAATCCAGAGGCTGATAAGGCACAGTTGAATCAATGCAAAAACTACACGTATAAGGACAACCCAAGCTTCCAATCATAGGGACGATCTTAAGGAAAGGCGCTTTTTTCAGAATTGGCTCAATGAATTTCCACCGTTCTATTACGCCCGGCAAATATACTGGTTGGCGTGGCGCTGAAAGCTGTCTTCCCTGCGGGCGTTGTGGTGTGCAATTATCCAGAATTTCTGCAATTGTGGATTTATGCGTGAAGCCAACTACATAATCAAAGTATTTAGCTGAATCGTCAGGATAACAACGCGCATGTGGGCCACCCAACACGGTTACTGCTCCCTGGCTGCGAAAATAATTACTGAGCGAATAAGCAAGTAAGGCAGCCTGCGTAAAGGAACATATAAATACAAGATTTACTCCTTTTGGTAATTCTTTACTTAGATCTTCCATACCAGTATAACAAATCATTTTCACATCGTGACCTTCCTGTTCACACCATGTAGCCACTACCTGCGGCATAATGCTTGCTAAATTGGCATGCATAACTCTGGCCCATAAAGTATTAGTGGGTCCTTTGCTGACAAGATCAATAACTCCGATTTTTAATTTAGGCATATTTCAATGATTAGATGATTTAAGTCCCCGAAAACAACCGTTTATAATCAGGGAGCACAGAAGCTGTTAGGAGAAAAATAAATTGTCAAAGAGGAAATAGCGTGAAAGATATTGGTTTTTTAATGAATAAACAAGTTGTACGTAAAAGATTTTCAACAGTAGTGTATCTATTGCCATTGGACTGTCACGAATAAAGAAGAAGAAATTCCGATTTTTTCATCTTATTTTCAACCTTTATACAATCACTCACTTTTGTTGAGGCAGCAAGTGATTACTCACGGAAGAACTATTTTCAAGATATAAATAAAAAAGAAAAAAATTTATACCAAATGAACAGAGATGAATTAAAAGCATTGCAATTTCCTCTTAAAGAGAAATACCGCAATCAACCCGAATCAGCCATTATAACATTGAACGCAAGAGGAAATATCGGAGAAGGAATTTCTTGTAAAGTAGAAACAGGCCGTGCCTTTATTGAAGCGGGTTTGCATGCTGCGACAGGAGGCAACGGATTTTTAGCATGTTCAGGTGATTTACTTCTTGAAGCGCTTGTTGCCTGTGCCGGCGTAACATTGAGCGCAGTTGCCACATCAATAGGAATTGAAATAAAAAGCGGAACAGTCAAAGCTGAAGGCGATATTGATTTTCGCGGCACATTGGGTGTTTCAAAAGAAGTGCCGGTTGGTTTTAAAACAATACGACTTCAATTTATTCTTGATACCAATGCCTCAACAGAAGAACTTGATAAGCTTTTAAAACTTACTGAGAAATATTGCGTGGTCTATCAAACGATTAATAAAGGAACTGGAATAGATACTTTATTGGAAAGATTATAGGGTTTAAAAAATACATTTTTAAGATCGCATCATGCTGAGTAAAGAACAGAACCTCACATTGCTGGACAGCGGGGCAGGCGTAAAAGTGAGTGACACAACAGGCGATGTCAAAAGATCAAAAGTTTGCCCCCCAAAAAAAATTATAATTCCTCATCTCTTTCCAGCATAAGAATAGCGCTTTGTGGAACGATAAAATATTTATCACCCTCATAAATAACTTCAGTGGCACCGCTTACAAGAAATATGGCAAGATCACCTTCCTTTGCCTGAAGTGGTACATATTTTATTTGTTCTTCCTCACTCTTCCATGATTCATTTTCTACTGGCAAAGGAATAACAAAACCAGGACCTGTTTTAAGTATATAACCTTGTTGCACCTTTTCTTTTTCATGTACACCCGGTGGCAGGTAAAGGCCGGAAGCTGTACGCTCATTGGGTTGGAGCGGTTTTATTAAAACACGATCACCAATTACGATCAGTTTCTTCAGTTTATTTTCCTGTGTAAGCGCCATAGTAAATATTTAGAATTCAAAACGGACAAGCATCAAAAATAATGCTCCTGAAGAACTTTGAACTGTGAATAATTGCAAATGCTTTAACAAAAATTATACGATGTTTGTTTTGGCACGGTAAATGAATTATTTTTATCGGCTAATTAAACCTATATAACATGGAAGGAAGAAAATACAAAATTCTCTTATGCGAGGATGATCAGAATCTTGGAATGGTGCTCAAAAATTATCTTGAGCTGAGTGATTATGATGTAACGCTTGAGAGAGATGGCCGTTTGGGTCTTGCGGCTTTTCAGCGTGAGAAATTTGATATTTGCCTGCTGGATGTAATGATGCCAAACATGGACGGATTTACGCTTGCAGAGGAAATACGCGATATCGATCCCGATGTGCCACTGTTTTTCTTAAGTGCCAAAACTATGAAGGAAGATATTATCCAGGGATATAAATTGGGTGCTGACGATTATATTACAAAGCCGTTTGACAGCGAAGTATTGTTATTGAAAATAAAAGCAATACTTAAGCGTAATGAAGAATTGAATAAAGAGAGTGAGAACATGCAGTTTGATCTTGGCCGTTATCATTTCAATCCAAAACTGCGTGAATTGATTCATGATGGAAAAACACAAACGCTTTCTCCCAAAGAAAATGAATTGCTGAAAATGCTTGCAGAACATAAAAATGATCTGTTGCCAAGAGAAAGAGCTTTAAAGAAAATCTGGGGTAGTGATACTTATTTTAATGGCCGCAGTATGGATGTGTATATTGCCAAGTTGCGCAAATATTTAAAAGATGATACAAACATAGAAATTGTGAATATACATGGCAACGGATTCAGATTAGTGGCACCATAAAATTTTTTGATTTAAATGATTTAATGATAAAAGTGATACAATAATGTGTCACTTTTTTTATGCATAAAAATAGTAGCTGAATTGTTTATACAAGCGGGATTTCATAAATTGTGAAATGCAAAAAAACCTCCTGATTGGAATAAATTATATACATGGTGCAAAAAAAGTCAGCTATAATAAAAAAGGTGACACAGTAACTGCATCACCCTTTTTCAAGCAAGGTTAGGGGCAAAAAAAAACATCAGTGTTTCTATCTCGTAAGAACCATTTTTTTAGAGTCACCTACCTTTCCGTTTATCAGCAAACTATACGTGTAGGAACCAGCACTTAATTCAGAGGCATTAATTTGTGCCTGTCCGCTTTCTGTTGCTCTCAGGGACTTTACAAGAGTACCTTTTGCATCATAGATCATGATCTGTGCATTGGCACCTGCCGGAATTTTATAACGGATAGTAGTGCTTTGACTAAAAGGATTCGGATAATTTTGGTAAAGTGAAGCACCAGCCGTTTCATTTCTCCCCGCAATGCTATTGGCGCTAAGAGCAGCTTCCAATTTGGCAATACGGTCTTCCAATGTTGCTATTTTAAGTTTTTGCTCTTCAACTATTGGTTGTAATTCTTGAATAGCTTTAATTGCGATTACTGTAAAATCCGCATAGTTAAGTTTTTTGTATCCGCCAGCATCCTTATCCTCACGTACTAATTCTGGAAAAACCTTTTCTACCTCCTGTGCTATAAAGCCCATCGATTTATTTTTGGCAAAGGAACGAGTATCTTTAAAATAGTATGTGGATGGTTTCAATTGCATAACCTTGTCTAACATTTTACTCATTGGTTGAATATCCTGCTTCAATCGGGCATCTGAAAATGCATTATAGGCGCCATCTACCGAGCTGATATCTGCTTTTCCCGTGCCATTAAATTCAAAACGGAAGTTATGCGTATTGGTTCCTATGCCAATGGTCCAAAAATCAGAAGTACTTTCATGTTGAAGTTCAATTGCTCTGTTTGCAATTTTTTGCTTTACATGTAGTCGGTTACCAGGAGATGGAGTTCCTATACCTACATTGCCTGTAGCATTTAAGTCATTTATAAGAACATTGCCACCCTCGTGGTTTAAAAACAGGTCTGTAACTGCCCCGTTATTGCGTGCCATGATTTCATTATTATCAATGCCGATATTCAATCCTGAGAGAAAGCCCGCAATGAGAAATCCGCCATTGGCAGCATTGACATCAGTTCCTCCCAAAAGCTGTAATACTCCTTCGTTGGTCAACTGCATCCTTGTACTGTTGTTAAAAATTCTAAATTGTAAACCATTGGGAAGAGCGGGATTATTGAATAGAATGCCCCCACTTACATTACTTGCAGGTTTTCCAAACAAAATGCCTGTTTCGTTTGCATTAGGTGCAAGTAAATTAAGATAGCAATGTGTGGAATTTTCAACTACCAGCGGGGCATTTGAATGAGCAGTTACAAGTCCGGCGCTGCCTTTAAAGACATGGAGTGTATTTTCAGGCGTGCTAAAGCTGTTGCCGATACCTACAAAGCCATTACCTGTAGTTCCTCTTACCCTTATCCTTTGGATATTGTCAGTAAATATCCTTAGGTCGAAATTATTTAAGCTACCGAGCTTTTCGCCTCCCGCTAAATTATTACCCGCTACATGCCAGTCTTGAGCAGTTATTTTTTCATGCAAAAAAATAAGCATGATAAAAAGAAGCAAGCTTAATGAGATTAAATTTTTTTTCATAGTGAATGTTTTAATTTTAAAAAAATGAACTTTTCAAAAAAATGTTTTCAAAAATGTTGTTTTGAAGATTCTCATAGGCAATGTTGTTTTGAAGATGATAAAAAATTATACAGAAAATAATATTAGCATTTGGGCTTTCTATCAGCGGAGGGATATGCTTATTTGGCTAGATTTAAGTGGTAAAGATAATTGCTGAATAAGTGTGTGTCAATAGCACTTTAGTTGTAGCAAGTAAAAAAGCAATTTAAAATTGTGGTGTAAATGATGTTTTGTTTAATAACAGGTTGGCGGTACAAGAATCATCAGCGGATGAATGGAAATTTAATTATAGCAACATGACAATTACAAAAAATAATTTAAAGTTTATGCAACATCAAATTTTGCTATTGCCAAAATATTTATTCAATGCTTCTGTGCGATTATGCACATGAAGCTTTTCATACGTATTAAAACAATGTCTGCGAACTGTTTCCTGGCTTATGCCAAGACGGGCGCCAATTTCTTTATACAGCAGACCTTTGGCTAATAATTCCAATACCTGTTTTTCACGTTCGGTTAAATTTATGTTTTGCGGAATAATCTCTTTTTTTCTGAAAGCCTGCACCACTTTACGGGCAACCTGGCTGCTCATAGGAGCGCCGCCGTTTACAAGCTCAAAAATTGCCTCTGTTAATTTTTCGGGAGCTGTTGTTTTTAAAATATATCCATGTGCTCCTGCTTCCAAAGCGTTAAATACTTTTTCATCATCATCATAAGCAGTACAGATCATGCAAAGTGTTTCAGGGACATGCCTCCTGAGATAATCAATCAATTCAATACCACTCATACCCGGAAGATTAATATCTACAAGAGCCACATCAGGTTTTAATAAAGACAATTCTTCTTTTGCATCTTCAGCATTACCATAAGTGTTTAAGAGATTAAGATTCGGAGTGTTGAGTATTAGTTGAATCAGCGCCTCTCTGTAATCGGGAAGATCTTCTATGATGGTGATGCTGATCATAACAGTAAATTATAGCGGATTTTTATTGATTCATATAGCACTTTCGTGTGATAAGCTTTCAAGAGGAATGGAAATAATAACAGTTGTTCCTTCCTGGTTTAAAAATTGTATGGAACCATGCAATGCATTTGTTCTTCGCCGCATATTATTTAAGCCGTTATGTGAAAAATTTTCAAGGGGATATTTAAGTCCTTTCCCGTTATCATGCATTATCATTTTTAAATTCTCATCAAAAGTTATTCGCACATTAACTTCCGATGCCTGTGCATGTTTTACAATATTGTTCAATGCTTCTTTCACTATTAAAAATATTGCGCGACGGTTATTTCCTGCAACCTGCTTTTCAGGAATATTATCAGGCTCTTTAAAAAAGCAATTAATATTTGTGTTATCTAAAAAATTCATAGTGTACTCACGGGTATAAGCAATAAGGCTTTCTAAATTATCATTACTTGCATTTAATGCCCATACTATTTCATTCATCTTTTGTGCAAGTTCCTTTGATGATTCGGATATTTTATTGAGCTGCTTATCAATATTTCCATTCAAAGTTTTTCGCTTCATTAATTCAGTTAATAAACGTATAGTGGAAAGACCACCACCCATCTCATCATGCAAATCCATAGAAATTTCTTCGCGTATGTGATTCAACCTTTGATTAAGTTTTTCATTTTCTTCAAGCTCTTTTATTACCAGTTGTTGCGATGCTACAACATCATCCTGTATCAGTTTTATTTTATAAACAAGCCCGCTGTTAAGTATAAATAATTCCATTAATACGCCTAACTGCAGGAATAATTTGTGATTAGGATTAACTAATAAAGGATCATTATTATGCCAGCCTGCAAGTATTGAAACAAAGGTTCCAACAGATATCCATATACCTGCCATTACTATAACACGGCCCAATATTTTTTTTTGATAAAAAAGAAAATAGCCTGGTATACACATCGAACAAATAAAAATAACAGTAAATACAACTGCGTAAATTTTAGCGTGAACAATAAAATCTGAAGTTATAAGCAGGCTGAAAAAATTAATAATACAGTAAGAAAAAATAATAATCTCGATAAGCTTAACAAAACGATTGAGCCGTGGATACGACTCAGGTAAATTTAAAAATAGCTGTCCAAAACACATATAAAATCCATACGCTAAAAGAAAAATGGATTTTTCTATATATAAAATATTCAGGCCATTATTGCCGGCATATATATAATGATTTTCATCAGAAAGATACAGCAGTAGAAAATAAACAATAATGGTAAGAATGTACAAAAGATAATAGATATATTCTTTTCTGCGGAAGATATACCACTGAAATAATACAAAGCAAAATTGAAAGGATGCGATACCAAGAAAAAGTTCTTCTGATAGCATAAGGATATTTTTTGTTTAACCAATTATTCTGCTGTCTCAAAATATATCCTGGCTATTTAAATCACAAGGCTGGCAATCTAAAACCGGTAAGATGTTGTTAGCTTTGGTAATATATAAAATTGATAGTGAATTTTATCATTTCGAAGCAAAAATTGTTGCACAATAAAAGAGCGGATGAAAAAAATTTTTAAATCAAAAAGGGAAGATTTCTGTTATAAATATAATCTGTGATTCCGTATTTTCTTTATACAAAAGCAATGTAAGAACAGGCCATTAACTTCGTGGTATTTTTAGATTTATACCATTTTTTAAATGTAGCGACTTAAAATCTCAGTCAATTTCAAAAAAAACTGGCGATATTTTTGGTAAAAAGCAAAAAACTGTTTTCTTTCGTGCAAACGATTGCATAGATTGCTTGAGAGAATTACCATAACTGACATTGCCAAGGAATTAAATATAACTGCAGCCACTGTTTCGAGAGCTTTAAATAATCATCCCGGAATTAGCAAAGAAACAAAACAAAAGGTTGTGGAAGTTGCTGGCCGGTTAAATTATAAGGCAAATAAAATTGCCTCCTCACTTCGTTCAGGCAAATCACATGCAATAGGCGTATTAATTCCAAGTGTGGAAATAAGTTTTTTTGGTTCCGTTGTACATGGTATTGAACAAATGGCAAATAAGCATGGGTACAATGTTTTAATCTATCAAACCAATGAATCGCGTGATTACGAGGTAAAGGGTATTGAAACATTTCTTTCTGCAAGGGTTGATGGGATACTGGTATCTATTGCAAAAGAAACATCGGAGTATTCACATTTTACTGAGATAAAAAAGAGAGGTATCCCGATTGCTTTCTTTGACCGTGCAGTTGATGACCTGGGTATTTCTTCGGTCGTTGTAAATGATTACAAGGGTGCATTTGTAGCTACGGAACACTTGATAAAGCAAGGCTACAAGCGGATTGCACATATTTCAGGTCCTTTGCATATCAAAATTTTTAACGACCGCTTAAAGGGCTATATGGGTGCCCTGCAGGCAAATAAAATTGCAGTAGATCACGATTTGATTTATAATGGAAATGTTACTATAGAAGATGGCAAAATGGCGATACAATATTTTCTTGAAAAAGAAAAAAAGCCTGATGCGATTTTTGCGGTGGAAGATTATACAGCATTGGGCGCAATAAAAGAATTAAAAGACAGAGGCATTAAAATGCCTGAAGAATTTGGTGTTGTTGGTTTTGCCAATGAACTCTTTGGAGAGCATATTACACCAAGTCTTACAACCATTGATCAACAAACGGTAACCATGGGTAAGGAATCATTCAAGCTGCTTTTGAATATAATTCAGCACAAAGGAAATAAAGATAGTATGCCGCAAAAAATTATACTGGATACCATACCTATTTTCAGGAATTCATCGCTTCGTATTAATAATAATAACACGAAATAAATTTTTTTGCTTTAATGCAAACGATTGCATTTAAAAAGCTTTTGGTTAACATTCGAGACTTATTATTTATATAAATGGATACCATAGAAGGAATATTTAAAAAATAATTTTAATCATTTTGTATTAGCTGCTTTTTAATTTTTTAAACCAAAATTGCTTCACATGAAAACTACTGCAGACAATCACATTTGCACGGGCACCAAATGTGGTAAAGTACACCACCTTCTGAAAATTTTGCTCTTGTTATTTTTAAGTATCGGCGTTTTTCAAGTCTCGTTTGCGCGGTATGGCAAAACTCCTTTTGATTATTTTAAAGCAAAAGGTGTAAAGGGAAAAATCACAGACAATAAAGGAGAGCCTTTATCCAATGTAAGCGTTCTGGTTAAAGGAACCTCCAAGGGTGTCACCACGGATGCCAATGGAAATTTCTCCATTGAAGTACCTGATGACAATGCTACACTGGTAATTTCTTTTGTTGGTTTTGAATCCCGGGAAATTCCTGTGAAAGGTCAATCCAATATTGACATCAGCCTTATACCGGCATCTTCTCAATTGAGTGATGTGGTAGTAGTAGGTTATGGTACCGCTAAAAAAGCAACCTTAACGGGTGCCGTGAGTTCTATAAAAGGTAGCGAGCTTACAAAATCACCCGCCATTAATGTAAGTAATGATCTTGTAGGAAAAGTACCGGGATTGATTATTACACAACCCAGCGGCGAACCGGGTTACGATGCTTCTACCATAAGAATAAGAGGTTTAAATACATTAAATAATAATGACCCGTTGATTGTTGTCGATGGAATACCTGGTCGAAGTCTTGACAGAATTGATCCCAACAGTATTGAAAGCTTAACAATTCTTAAAGATGCTTCAGCTGCCATTTATGGTTCGCGTGCAGCTAATGGAGTAATATTGATAACTACAAAACGGGGTAAGACCGGAAAACCGCAGTTGGGTTTGAATGTCAATTATGGGTATAACCAGCCAACGGTATTGCCAAAAATGGCTGACGCAGCTACATTCGCGCAAATAAATAATGAAATTGTTATTTATCAATATCTACCCACCTCTGAATGGCTGGATGCATTTAATGCGTTCAAGACATCAACTTCTTATACTTCAAGAGATGGAGCAACTACAATTCAAACATCCTCTCTTCCTATTGATGGAAGCCCGGATGGAATTCAAAAATATAAAGATGGATCAGACCCATGGGGTCATCCCAACACAGATTGGTTCGATGCAGTATTAAAACCGCAATCAGCTCAAGGCCAGTATAACGTTACACTTTCCGGCGGTACAGAGTCTATGCGTTATTTTATTTCTTTAGGAACACAGCACCAGGACGGTAATTATTATCACAGTGCTACCGGCTATGATCAGTACAATTTCCGGACAAACATAGACGGGAAGATAAATAAAAATATAAGCCTGGGGTTTGATGTGGCAGGCAGGCTCGAAGACAGGCGGTTCCCCACCCGAAGTGCAGGGAGCATATTCAGAATGGTAATGAGAGGTAAACCAACACAGCCGGCATATTGGCCAGATGGCACACCGGGACCAGATATTGAATATGGTGACAACCCCGCTGTTATAAGTACTGATGCTACGGGATACAACCATGATAAAAACTACGTGCTCAACTCCAACATAAAACTTGTTATTAATATTCCCTGGGTAAAAGGACTTTCTTTAACCGGAAATGCTGCTATTGACAAGTCTTTCAGATTTGACAAAAACTGGCAAACTCCATGGTACTTGTACACGTGGGATTATAATACTTATGATACCATTAATGGAGTGCCTAAACCGCACCTCGAACCGGGAAAACGTGGCGCCGATGCAGCTTCATTGAATGAAACCTATACTGATGGCTATCTCTCTACGGTAAACGGTTTATTGAACTATGAAAATACTTTTGGTAGTGTTCACAACTTTAAATTTCTTGCAGGAGTCGAAGAAATAAAGGGTCACACTGATTACTTTAATGCTGCAAGATTCCATTATGCATCAACCACTATTGACCAATTGTTTGCAGGAGCAGCGCTTGATAAAGATAATAACGGAAGCGGTTCAATAGAAGCAAGGCTTAGTTATTTTGGACGTGTTAATTACGGTTATAAATCAAAGTACCTTGCCGAGTTTGTTTGGCGTTATGATGGCTCTTATATTTTTCCTGAAGCCAAAAGATTCGGATTTTTCCCCGGCTTTTCTCTTGGCTGGGTGGCTTCACAGGAAAATTTTTGGAAAAATATTCATTTTATTAACAACTTTAAACTTCGTGCATCATGGGGACAAACAGGTAACGATCGCATAGATGAATGGCAATATTTAGGCCTATATGGGATTGGAAGCTGGAACTGGTATATGTATTATGCTCCATTCGTTACAAATGGTTCTACCGAAAATCAAACAGTATATGAAACAGTTGTTCCTAATCCGGAAGTTACATGGGAAGTGGCGAACCAGGGGGATATAGGTTTTGATGCATCATTCTTAAACAATAAACTTACTGTAGAAGCAGATTATTTCAATTACAGGCGTTCTAAAATTTTAATATTCCCAAATGCTTCTGTCCCTCAAACAGCAGGGTATTCACCGCCACGTAAAAACATTGGAAAAGTTGCAAACCGTGGTTTTGACTTTAATGTGGTTTATAATGGAGGGAATAAAAAATTCAGTTATAAGATAGGTGTTAACGGCTCTTATACAAAGAACAAGGTATTGTTCTGGGATGAAGCAGCAGGCGCCCCGGATTGGCAAAAATCTACGGGTCATCCAATGGATGCAGGACTCTATTATGTAGCAGATGGCATTTTTGTTGACCAAAAACAAGTTGATGAAACACCTCATTACGCAGGAGCAAAGCCAGGTGACATTATTTTTGAAGATGTAAATCATAGTGGCACAATAAACGATAGTGATCAGATAAGAATTGATAAAACAGGGTTTCCAACATATATAGGAGGCTTAACAGCCGATTTCCAGTATGGTCAGTTTGATCTGTCCATTCTATTCCAGGGATCTGCAGGAGCTGTGCGGTATATATCTACAGAATCCGGATTAATAGGAAACTTTCTGGAAAGCTTCGCCAACGACAGGTGGACGCCGGAGAATCCAAATAGCAGCGGTCCTCGTGCGTATGACCGTAATCAGGGACCAGGAAATACCTATTATCTGCTTAAGACCGATTATATACGTTTAAAAACTTTGCAATTTGGATATACTGTGCCTTCCCGCATTATCAACAAATTGAATATTGCAAGTGCAAGAATATATTTCAGCGGATATAATTTGCTTACCTGGGCACCGGATTACAAAGACTTTGATCCTGAACTTTCATATGTTGATACTAATGTACCAGGTGGAGTCAGTACTACCACCAGCGGACAAAGTTATCCCTTGCAAAGAATAGTAACATTTGGTATTAGTGTAACCTTTTAATTTTTGAATTATGAAAAAGATATTATTGTTTTCTTTTGTTCTTATCACAATTGCACAATTGTATTCGTGCAAAAAAGATTTGAATGTAAAGCCGGTAGATAAATATTCAGATGCCTCCGTTTGGGGTGATCCTGCTCTTGCGCAGACTTTTGTAAATAATATTTATGGCGGTATTCCTCATGGTTTTAGTAATGTCATGATGAGTTCAATTTCGGATGAAGCTGTTTATAATGCCAACGGCGGAGATTGGGATGTAGTTAAAAGTCTTATCACACCCAGCAACTTAATGTTATTTGATTACAACTGGTGGACATCTCCCGCCACAAAACTAAGAGGATGGGGAAGTAGTTATAAATACATACGCGCCTGTGATCTTTTTTTTGACAAAATTGATGGAGTACCTTTTACCGACAGTTCAGCCAAATTTCAAATGGAGGGTGAAGTGCATTTTTTGCGCGCCTATCTTTATTTTGATTTAATGGAATTGTATGGCGGAGTACCCATTATTACTAAAGCTTATGCGTTGGATGACAGCACGAATGTTGCTCGTAACACTTTTGAAGAAACGGCTAATTTTATCATAAGCGAATTAGACGCGGCAGCCTCATTACTTCCTACAGTTCCGCTTAAGTTGGATGGCACTAGTGTTGATAAAGGAAGGGCTACCAAAGGGGCAGCTCTTGCACTTAAGGCAAGAACATTGTTGTATGTCGCAAGCGATTTTTATAACAATAATGCATCTTGGGCTGGAAGCTATTCGCACCCTGAATTAGTTGGTTATACAGGTGGTGATAGGGCTGCAAGGTGGCAGGCGGCAAAAGATGCCTGTAAAGCCGTAATGGATCTGGGTATATATTCACTATATGGTAGCTTAACACCTGCAACAGCGGAAGAAGCCACAACCAACTATAGTAATATTTTCTTATTGCAAGAAACTTCCGAAGACATTTTTGTTAAATATTTTACCACTAAAGTTGATGAAAACTGGGATGGGTATAATCCTGGTTTATATAATCAACCTAATGGCTATCACTGTTGGGGAAGTAATTGTCCGATTGGTCAAATAGTAGATGCATATCAAATGGCGGATGGCTCTGCATTTAGCTGGAGCAATCCTGCTGAGGCTGCAGATCCTTACTCAAATAGGGATCCCCGTTTTTATGCAAGCATCAACTACAACGGAGCACCATGGAGACAGCGACCTT
>WNGA01005936.1_pt1 | contig 20877 bp, 21 predicted proteins | sample 5400061 | NCBI WGS metagenome assembly WNGA01 (sample SAMN13153366, study PRJNA577476) | soil metagenome | isolation source: 100 cm soil or saprolite under grassland replicate 2 | place: USA:California | collected 2016-06-15
TCGGACTTGTAGCCGATGTCGACGACTGCGTAGTCCTTCGTCAGCTGGATGACGGTGCCGCTGACGACCTTCCCTTCCTCGATCGGGCCGCCGGTCTTCTGGCTCAGCTCGAACAGGGTCGCGAAGTCTTCGATCTCGGCCTCGGGCGTACGGGGAGTCTGATTCTCCATGAGTTTTGGGTACCGACCTTCGTTGGGATGCGCCGGCAGGCGGGACTCACGTCGGTCGCCGGCGAAACCGCGAACTGCCCCCTGGTTTCCTGCTCGCGTCCGGCCCGGGGAACGAGGCGAACGGCGCATCCCGGGGACACCCCGGTCTGCAAGATTGCGGAACCTACACGGCCGAGATCACAGCGTCAAGGCGTCTTGACTGGGCGTATCGGGGGGCGCCCCCCCCCGGTCAGGCGAAGGGGCGCGGCGGGTCCTGACGCCGAATCACCGCGCGCACCCCCGCCTGCTCGGAGAGCCTGTTCGCGCGCGCAGCGCCGCGCGGCCCGTCCCCTCAGCGCAGCGCGCGCAGCCAGCCGGCGACGCCGTCGACCACCCAGTCTGGCGTGGACGCGCCTGCGGAGATACCGACCGTGCGGCAGGACTCGAACCACTCGGGCCGCAGCTCCGCCTCCGTCTCGACGTGCCAGGTGCGCGGCTGGATGTCGCGGCAGATCTCGGCGAGGTGGCGGGTGTTCGCGCTGTTCTTCCCGCCCACGACGACCACCGCGTCCACCTCCCGCGCGAGCGCGCGGGCGTCCGCCTGGCGCTCCTCGGTGTCGTTGCAGATGGTATTGACCGCCCGCACCTCCTTGTGGCGAAGGACGAGCGCGCCCACGACCCGCGCGAACTCGGCGCCGATGCAGGTGGTCTGGGCGATGACCGCGAGCTTCTTCGCCGCGATTTCGGGGATCGGGCCGCCGGGCTTCACGACGGTGCAGGGCCCCTCCGCGTAGGAGACGACGCCCTTGATCTCCGCGTGGTCCGCGTCGCCGACGATGACGACGTGGTAGCCCTCGCGGGAGAGCCCCTGCGCCATCGCCTGCGGGTACTTCACGTACGGGCAGGTCCCGTCCACGACCTCGAGCCTGCGGCGCTCGGCGCGCTCGAGCTCGTCGCGGACCGCGCCGTGGGTCCGGACGACGACCGTGGTGCCGTCGCCCACGTCGCCCACCTCGTTCACGGTCCCGACGCCCTTCTCGCGGAAGCGCGCGACCGTCTGCGGGTTGTGGATGATGGGGCCGAGCGTGACGACGGGGCCGCGCCGCTGATCCGCGACCTCCATCACCTTGTCGACGGTCCGGCGAACGCCCCAGCAGAACCCGGCGGTCTTCGCGATCTTCACGTCCACGCGCGCTCTATATAACGCCGCGGCGGCGCGTGGCCATATCCCAGTCCGGGGGACCGGTCAGGTCTTCTCGCCGACGAACCGGTCCCGCTCGTCGCGGAAGAGGACGTTGAAGGTCGTGAGCGAGCCGTAGCAGCGCGTCACGTACTGCTGCATGTCCACCTTCTCGGCGTCGGAGAGCTTCTCGTGCGCGTTGATCTTCTGCTCGAGCACGCGGAGACGGTCGCGGATCATCACGATCTTGTGGAGGAGCGCGTCGAGGGGGATCTCCTTCGGCGCCGTCTCCGCGTCTCCGGGCTTCAGCACGATCGTGCCGCCCTCCCACTTCGGCGCGAGCTGGACCTCCGCGGTCTCCTCCTGCAGCGCTTCGCGGATCGCCTGGGCGAACTCCTCGCGAGTCATGTCGGTCAGCTCCTCGGGCAGCGGGGAAGAGGGGTTCGGCGAGGCGGCCGCGCGGTGCACGAGCGGCGCGGCCGGCCGCGGCGCGCGGCGCCGGGCGGGCTCGGGCGGCGGCGCGGCGGGGACCACCTCGCCGCGCGACAGGTGGCGCTCGCACGCGGGGGCGGTGCCGGGGAAGTCGCCCGTCCGCACCTTCAGCAGGCACGGCCCGATCGGCCCGCGCGCGTCCTCCAGGATCGGACGCCAGAGCCGGCAGCTCCCGCACTCCTTCGCCTGCCTGCGCGCCCCGTCCATGCCGCTCAGTCCTTCCGACCGCCCGGCGCCGGGGGCGCGCCCGCGGGCGCCGCGCGCGCGGCGAGCCGCGTCCGGACCTCCCGGACGAGTCTCTCCACCACCGCCTCGAGCGGCACGCCGCTCGTGTCCACGACGAGCGCGTCCGCCGCCGGCCGGAGCGGCGCCACCGCCCGCTCGGAGTCGTCGCGATCCCGCCGCAGCTGGTCCGCGAGCACGTCGTCGAAAGACGACGGGTCGCCCTTCGAGCGGAGCTCGGCGTGGCGGCGGCGCGCGCGCTCCTCCGGCGAGGCGGTGAGGAAGAACTTCGCGTCCGCCTCGGGAAACACGACCGTGCCGATGTCGCGCCCCTCGAGCACCGCGCCCGCGTTTCCCTCGGCGAGCGCGAGCCGGCGCTGCAGCTCGAGCAGGCCCGCCCGCACCACCGGCCGCGCCGAGACCTTGCTCGCGCCGAGCGACATGGGGGGCGTGCGGATCTCCTGCGACACGTCCTCGCCTCCGAGCAGCACGCGCTGCCCGGCGCCCGCCGACGGCGGTGGCGCGAAGCGGATCTCGACGTCCGGGAGGAGGTCACCGAGGCGGGGGTCGTCGTCGAGGGCGATCCCCGCACGCGTCGCGGCGAGGGCGACGGCGCGGTAGATCGCGCCCGTGTCCACCATCGCGAACCCGAGCTGCGCCGCGACGAGGCGCGACGCGGTGGACTTCCCCGCGCCGGCGGGGCCGTCGATCGCGACGATGAACGGCCGTGCCATGCGGCGCTACTTCCCGAGCACCTTCGCGAGGGCCGCGAGGCACCGCTGGTTCTCGACGCGCAGCCCGACCGTGATCCGCTGCGCGGCGGGGAAGCCGTAGCCCCCCATCGGCCGGACGACGACGCCCTCGTGCAGCAGCGCCTCGAAGAGCTCCTTGCCGGGGCGACCCGGGAACTCCGCGAAGACGAAGTTGCCCTGCGACGGGACGACGGTGGCGCCGAGCGCCTTGAGCCCTTCCGCGAGGAAGGGCCGCTCCTCGCGGACGAGCGCGCGGCTCAGCTCGACGTGCGCCGCGTCGTCGAGCGCCGCCACTCCGGCGGCCTGCGCGACGAGGTTCACGTTGAAGGGCGCGCGGACGCGGTCGACGTACTCGACCACCTCGGGTCGGGCGATGCCGTACCCGAGCCGAAGCCCGGCGAGACCGTAGATCTTCGAGAACGTCCGCAGCACGACGAGGTTCGGGTACTTCCGGCGGAGCGCCAGCGCGTCCTGGAACCCCGGCGCGTCCACGAACTCGACGTAGGCCTCGTCGAGCACGACGAGCGTGTCCTTCGGCACCGCGTCGAGGAACGGGAGCAGCTCCTGCTCGCTGAACCAGGTGCCGGTCGGGTTGTCCGGGTTCGCGAGGAACACGAGCTTCGTCCGCCGCGAGAGGAGCTTCTTGATCGCGTCGAGGTCGTAGTGGAAGCGCGCCTTCATCGGCGCCTCGACGAGCGTCCGTCCGTGCGCCTGCGCCGCGAGCTTGTACGCGATGAAGCTCTGCGCGCTCGTCAGGACCTCCTCGCCCTCGAGGACGAAGGTGCGGACGAGCAGCTCGATGAGCTCGTTCGAGCCGTTCCCGACGAAGACCTCGCGCGGCTCGACGCCGAGCTTCGCGGCGAGCGCGGCGCGCAGCAAGAACGCGGCTCCGTCGGGGTAGAGGCTGACCTTCGCGGCGGCGGCGCGGGCGGCCTCGACCGCGCGCGGCGAAGGGCCGAGGGCGTTCTCGTTCGAGGCGAGCTTCGCGACGTTCGTCACGCCGTACTCGCGCTCCACCTCCTCGATGGGCTTTCCGGGGACGTAGGGCGTGAGCGAGGCGACGTAGGGTGGGACGAGAGGCATAGGGGGCCGGGGTTATACCACGGGCCCGCGACCGGTCCGGTGCCGCACGGCGCCCGGCCGCCCGGCCGTCACTCCTCGGTGAACACGCCCATGACCCGGTACTTCTTGTAGCGATCGACGACGAGCTGGTCGGGCGTGAGCTTCTTCAAGTCTGCGAGGTGGCGCCGGATCCCGTCGGCGACCGTCTTCGCGATCGCGTCGGGGTCGCGGTGCGCGCCGCCGGGCGGCTCGGGGAGGATCTCGTCCACGATGCCGAAGCCCGAGAGGTCCTTCGCCGTGAGCTTCAGCGCCTCCGCCGACTTCTTCCCCTGCCCGGGGTCGCGGTAGAGGATCGAGCTGCAGCTCTCGGGCGAGATGACGTTGTACCAGGCGTACTGGAGCATCAGGATGCGGCTCGTCACGCCGAGCCCGAGCGCCCCGCCCGAAGCCCCCTCGCCGATCACGACGGAGATGGAAGGGACGCGGAGCGAGGACATGACCTCGAGGTTCACCGCGATCGCCTCGGCCTGGCCACGCTCCTCCGCGCCGATGCCGGGGTAGGCGCCGGGGGTGTCGATGAGGATCAGCACCGGCAGGCGGAACCGATCGGCGAGGTCGAACAGGCGCCGCGCCTTGCGGTAGCCCTCCGGCCGCGGCATGCCGAAGTTCCGGAGCATGTTCTCCTTCGTGCCCCGGCCCTTCTGGTGCCCCATGACGACCACCGGCTCGCCGTCGAACCGGGCGAAGCCGGAGACGATCGCGCGGTCCGCCGCGAAGCGCCGGTCGCCCTCGATCTCGAAGAAGTCGGTGAAGAGCCGGCTCATGTAGTCGAGCGTGTACGGACGGCTCGGGTGACGCGCGAGCTGGACGATCTGCCACGGCGTGAGGTCGCTGAAGATCTCCGCCTGGAGCTTCTTCGCCTTCCGCTCGAGCTTGACGATCTCGTCGGAGAAGTCGACGCGGGCACCGCCGGAGAGGTCCTTCAGCTCGGCGATCTTGGACTCGAGCGCGATGAGGGGGCGCTCGAACTCGAGTGCGAATGGTTGCTTGGCCACGGTCGGGCTTATAGCACGGCGCAGTGCAAACGCACGTTCTGCGGCCCGCGCGGCCACCGCCCGGCTCACCCCTGCTCGACGCGCCGCGCCATTGTCGCGACGTCGAACGGAGGGCGGATCCACTCGACACCCCGCTCCTTGCGAAGCCAAACGATCTGGCGCCGCGCGTAGCGCCGGTGCGCCACCTGCACGCGGCGGATCGCCTCCTCGACCGGGAGCTCTCCACGCGCCGCCGCGACCGCCTCGGGGTAGCCGATCGGCAGCTTCGGCGGGAGCGCGCCCTCGAACCGCGCGAGGAGCGCCCGCGCCTCGTCGAGGAGGCCGCCCTCGAACATCTCCCGCACGCGGGCGTCGATGCGCGCGTGCAGCTCGGCGCGCGGGGGGTCGAGCGCGAGGAGGACGGCGTCGTAGCGGTCCTCCCCGAACGCGTGGGCCGCGTGGAGGTCCGACGGCAGCCGGCCGCCCGCGGCGATCTCGAGCGCGCGCACGATCCGGACGAGGTCGTTCGGCCGGATGCGGCCCGCCGCCGCGGCGTCCACCGCCGCGAGCCGCGCGTGCAGGGCGGGGCGCCCGAGCCGTTCCGCCTCCTCCTCGAGCCGCGCGCGCAGCGCCGGATCGCGGCCGGGCGCGGCGACGACGCCGTGCAGGAGCGCGCGCAGGTAGAGCCCGGTGCCGCCCGCCACGATCGGGAAGCGCCCGCGCGCGGCGACGTCCGCGATCGCGGCGTCGGCGAGCGCGGCGAAGCGGGCCGCGTCCATTCCCTCCCCCGGCTCGGCGACGTCGACGAGGTGGTGGGGCGCGGCGGCGCGCTCCTCCGCGGTCGGCTTGGCCGTCCCGACGTCGAGCCCGCGATAGACCTGCTGCGAGTCGGCGTTCACGATCTCGCCGCCGAGGCGGCGCGCGAGCGCCACCGCGAGCGCGGTCTTGCCTGACGCGGTCGGGCCCGCGACGACGCAGATCCGGATCACGGGTGGGTCGTAGCGGGGAGACCCTCGCCTCGCCTCGCTCGGCTCGCGCCCCCCGCTCTCAAGGAAACAGCTTCTGCACGGCCGCCGGGAGGCGCGCCATCATCGCTTCGACATCGTCCGGCAGCCGCTCCACGACGCGCGGGCCGGCGCCGTCCGGCGCGGTGATCTGCAGCGAGAGGACGAGCCCCTTCTCGCCCCGCTCGATCGCGCCGCTCACCCGTCGATCGGCGCTCCGCAGCGCGTCGACGCGCCGCAGGCAGTCGTCCGACTGGCACTCGCCGAACACCACCGCGTTCTTCGCGAGGAACACGGCGGCCGAGACGTCCGAGGGGCAGACGACGTCCGCCTGCGAGACGTCGGCGAGCGCGGCGCAGACGCGCTCCTCGAGCGCTTCGGCGAGCGCCGCCGCGACCCCGACGGCGCGGAGCTTGTCGAGCGCGACCCGGAGCTTCTTCGGCGCCGGGAGCGCCTCGTCGCCCCGCGGCGCGCCCGGGGCGCAGAGCGCGACGGCGAGCGCCGCCGCGAGGGCGCCCCTCGCGATCACCTCGAGACCGCCGCCGACTTCGTCGCCTTCTCGGCGCGGTCGGGCACGGGCTTCACGGCGGCGGCCTGCTTGGTCGTCTTCCGCTCGAGCCCGAGCGCGTCCTGGACCTCGCCGAGGAGGAAGTTCGACGCGTCCTTCGCGTACCCGCGCTCGATCTTCGCGACCGTCCCGTCGCGCCGCACGATGAACACGGAGGGCAGCGGCGCCTGCTCGCCGAGGTAGCGGCGCGCGAGGAAGTTGAAGCGGTCGCTCAGGACCGGGTACGCCACCTTGGCGCCGGCCACCAGCTTCTTCGCGGCCTCGATCCCCGGCTCCTCCTTGTCGATGCAGACGCCGATGACGCGGAGCCCCTGGTCCCGGTACATCCGGTCGAGCTGCGCGAGGAACGGCATCTCGCGCTTGCAGGGCTCGCACCACGAGGCGAAGAAGCTGAGGAGCACCGCCTTCGACGCGGGGTCCTCCGGCTCCTCCCCGACGAACTTGTCGAGCGCGACCCAGCTCGTCCCGGAGACGTCGGGGTTCAGGGTACGGAGCGAGAAGGACGGCGCCGGGAGCCCCTCCCCGATCTCGTCGTCGGCGAAGGCCGGGAAGGCGGCGAGCAAGGCGGCGGCGGCGACGACCGGGAAGCGCATGGCGACCATATTGACACGGCGAGTGGCGGCCGCGAAACCGCCACGGTCACGGCACGCCCGGGCGCGGGGATTTCTTCAGAGGCTCTCGGGGCCGCGGAGGCGGGCCGTCAGCTCGGCGAGGGCGACCGGCGTCTCCTCGCGGGTGCGGACGTCCTTCAGCTTCGCCTCACCCGTGCGCACCTCGTTGCCGCCGAGGACGAGCGCGTACCGGGCCCCTACCCGCTCGGCTTGCTTGAACTGCGCCTTCATCTTCCCGCCGCGGGGATCGAGGTCGCACGGAATGCCCGCGCGGCGGAGCTCCGCGGCGCGGCGGAGCGCCTCGATCGCGCCCTCGGCGTCCGCGGTCACGAAGAACACCACCGGCCCCTGCGCCGGCGGCGCCTTCCCCGCCTTCTCGAGGATCATCGCGAGCCGCTCCTCGCCGAGCGCGAACCCGATCCCGGGGGTGGGCGGGCCGCCGAGCGTCTCGACGAGCCGGTCGTAGCGGCCGCCGCCGGCGACTGCCGACTGCGACCCGAGCGCGTCGCTCGTGAACTCGTAGGCGGTGCGGACGTAGTAGTCGAGGCCGCGCACGAGGCGTCCGTCGACGGCGTACGCGACGCCGAGCGCGTCGAGCGCGCCCTTCAGCTGCTCGAAGTGGGTCCGGCACCCGTCGCACAGCTCGTCGAGCAGGCGCGGCGCGGCGTTCAGCACCGGCTGGCAGCTCTCGACCTTGCAGTCGAGCACGCGCAGCGGGTTCCGTACGATGCGGTCGTTGCAGTCGGCGCAGAGCTCCGCCTTGCGGCCGGACAGATAGGCCTGGAGCCGGGCGAGGTAGGCGGGTCGGCACGCGGCGTCCCCGACCGAGTTGAGCTTCAGCTTCGCGCCGACGCCGAGCCGCGCGAAATAGTCCGCGACGAGCGCGATCTGCTCGGCGTCGATGAACGGCTCCGCGATCCCGAACGCCTCGCAGCCGATCTGGTGGAACTGCCGGTAGCGCCCCTTCTGCGGCCGCTCGCGGCGGAACATCGGGCCCATGTAGAACCACTTCTGCGGCCCCTCGACGTACGCGCCGTGCTCGATGAACGCGCGCACCGTCCCGGCGGTCCCCTCGGGGCGCAGCGCGAGCAGCTCCTCGCCCTTGTCCTCGAAGACGTACATCTCCTTGTTGACGATGTCGGTCGCCTCGCCGACGCCGCGCGAGAAGAGCTGCGCGTGCTCCACCGCAGGGGTGCGCACCTCGCGGTAGCCGTAGAGCGCGAAGACCTCGCGCGCGACCCGCTCCATCTCCTGCCAGCGCGCGACCTCCGCCGGCAGGACGTCGTTCATCCCCTTGACGCCCGAGATCTTCATGGCGGCGGGGTTCTACCAGAGGACCCGCCACAGCGCACGGATCGGGGCGCGGGGCACGCGCGCTGCTCGATGGGACGGGGGACGGAGCGCTCTAGGCCGGAGCGCCGATCGGCTCGCCCACGCGGACGCGCGCGCCGGCCACGAGCCGCGGGTCGAGCCGCACGCGCCCGGGCTCGAAGAGCACGATGACGGTCGAGCCCATCTCGAACGCGCCGAGCTCCTGCCCCTTCTCCACCGGGAGCGGCGTCTCGTAGTCGCGCGCGCGTGGCATGGCCCCGGGCTGGTTCGTGTGCGGGACGGTCGGGTCGTAGAAGGCGCGCACACGGCCGACCACCGTCGCGCCGACCGCGACCACCGCGCAGCGACCGACCGGCGTGTCCATCACGGTGACGAGTCGCTCGTTCACCGCGAACAGGCCGGGCACGGTCCGCACGGAGGCGGCGTTCACCGGCCACAGGCGCCCCGGGACGTGACGCCAGCCGGCGACGGACCCGCCGAGCGGGAAGTGGATGCGGTGGTAGTCCTTCGGCGACAGGTAGAGCGTCGCGTAGGCGCCGCCCTCGAGGCGCCGCGCGAGCGCCTCGTCGGCGAGCAGCGCCGCGGCGGTGTAGTCGATCCCCTTCGCCTGGACGAGCCGCCCGCCCGTCGCGAGACCGGCCTCGGACACGGCGCCGTCCACCGGCGACACGGGCGTCGTGTCGCCCGGCGCGATCGGGCGGAGGCCGGGCCGGAGCGGCCGCGCGAAGAACTCGCCGAAGGTGCGGTAGACCTCGAGGTCCGGGCACTCGGACAGATCGATCCCGTAGCGGCGCGCGAACGCCTTCATCGCGGCGAGCCGCACCGGCGCTGGGGCCCGCCACCGGGTGAGCGCCCCCGCGACGCGCGAGAGCGCGTTCTTGGGGAGCATTCGCAGGGCGGAGATGAAGAGCCGGTCGTCCATGGGCGCGCGGGAGTGTACACGCGCCCCTGCGGGTGCGACGCGACTTTCCGGCGCGCGGCCCGGGAACGAGGTATCTAGGGCCGGCCGAGTTCGGTTCACCTCCGATGCCCGCACCCAAGTCCCTCAGGCCGAAGGCCACCCTCGCCGTCCGCAACGGCGTGCTCGCCACCTGCGATCGCGGGCTCGCCGACGCGGGCCCGATCTCGGGCGGCGCCGTCGCGATCGACGAGCGGCGGATCGTCTGGGTCGGACGCGATCGCGACCTCGACGCGGCGGTGGACCTCTCGGACGCCCGCGTGCTCGACGCGCGCGGCGGCCTCGTGACGCCCGGGCTCGTGGACTCGCACACGCACCTCGTCTTCGCCGGCGAGCGGGCGGGCGAGTTCGCGCTCCGCTGCGCGGGGCGGAGCTACCTCGACACGGCGCTCTCCGGCGGGGGCATCGTCGTCACGACGCGCGAGACCCAGGCGGCGTCGGATGCCGCCCTCCTCGATGCGGCGATGGCGCGCGCGCGGCGGCTCCTCGCGCAGGGCGTGACGACCGTCGAGGTGAAGAGCGGCTACGGCCTCACGGCCGCGGCGGAGCTCCGCCTCCTCCGCGTCATCCACGCGCTCGGCCACGAGCTCTGGCGCGAGATCACGATCGTCCCGACGTTCCTCGCGCACGCGGTCCCGCCCGAGCGCCAGGAAGACCGGGCGGCGTTCGTCCGCGAGCTGTGCGACGAGCTCCTGCCCGCCGTCGCGAGGGAGAAGCTCGCGGTCTCCTGCGACGTCTTCCTCGAGGAGGGAGCCTTCGACGCCGACGAGGCCCGCCGGATCCTCGCCGCCGCGAAGCAACGCGGGCTCGTGCCGCGCCTCCACGCGGACCAGCTCACCGCGGCCGGCGGCGCCCGCGTCGCGGCGGAGACCGGCTGCGCCTCCGCCGACCACCTCGACCTCGTGGACGACGCCGGGATCGAGGCGATGGCCCGCGCAGGCGTCGTCGCGGGCCTCCTGCCGCTCTCGAGCCTGTTCCGCGGGTCGGAGCGGTACGCGCCGGCGCGCCGGCTCCTCGCGGCCGGGGTCCCCATCGCGCTCGCGTCGAACCTCAACCCCGGCAGCGCCATGAGCGAGAACATCGGGCTGCTCCTCTCCCTCGCGTGCCTGAAGCTCGGGCTCACCCCCGCCGAGGCACTCGTCGCGCTCACCGCCGGCGGCGCCCGCTCCCTCAAGCGCTCCGACCTCGGACGGCTCACGCCCGGCTGCGAGGCGGACCTCGTGCTGTGGGGCTGCGGCTCCGTCGAGCACCTCGCGTGGCACATGGCCGTGAACCACGCCCTCTCCGTCGTGAAGCGGGGGCGCGTCGTCCACGAGGCGCTCCCCGGGGCGGCCGTCGACTGCAGGTGACGCCATGCGGGTCGGGCTCGTCTCGGACACCCACGGCCGCCTCGAACCGCTCCTCCCCGAGCTCTTCGCACGCTGCGCGCTCATCCTCCACGCGGGCGACGTGGTGGCGGAGGACGTCCTCGCGGCGCTCGCGCGCGTCGCTCCGGTGACCGCGATCCGGGGGAACAACGACGAGGGGACCTCGCTCGCCCGGCTCCCCGAGACCGCGCTCGTGCGGCTCGGCGCGCTCGGCGCCCTCGTGGTCCACGATCTCGGTGCGCGCGAGCGGCCGAAGCCGCCCGCGCGCGCCCTCCTCGCCCGGGAGCGCCCCGAGATCGTCGTCCACGGCCACTCGCACCGTCCCGGCGTCGCGCTCCTCGAGGGGACGCTCTTCGTGAACCCCGGGAGCGCCGGTCCCCGGCGCTTCTCGCTGCCGCGCGCGGCGGCGATCCTGACCGTGAGCGGCCGGACCGCTCGCGTCGAGCTGTTCGACCTCGCCGGAGCGCGCCCCGCGCCGCTCGGGGATCCCTTCGAGGCGGCGCTGTGAGGAAGCGGAGCCCGCTCCCGCCCGCGGGGAAGACGCTGCGCGCCGTCGGCTTCGACGACGCGCCCTTCGCCCGCGGGCGCCGGGGCGACGTCGGCGTCGCGGGGGTCGTCTGCGCCGGCACGCGCTTCGAGGGGCTCGTCTGGGGCCGCCTGCGCCAGGACGGCTGGAACGCGACCGACGCGCTCGCCGGGCTCCTCCTGGGCGGAAAGTTCCTCCCGCAGCTCCACCTCGTCCTCCTCGACGGGGTCTCCTTCGGCGGCCTCAACCTCGTCGACCTCGCGGCGCTCGCCGAGCGCCTCGGCCGCCCGTGCGTCGCCGTGATGCGCCGGCCGCCCGACCTCGCCGCGATGGAACGTGCCGTCCGCACCCTGCCCCACCCCGAGCGCCGGCTCGCGCTGCTCCGCGCCGCCGGGCCGATCCACCGCGAGGGGCCCTTCACGTTCCAGGTCGCGGGCGCCGGCCCGGCGGAGATCGGCCTGGCGCTCGCCCGGCTCACCGATCGCGGCGCGGTGCCCGAGCCGCTCCGGCTCGCCCACCTCGTCGGCGCGGCGGTCCGGCGCGGAGAGAGCGGTCGGCGCGCCTGACCCTCCCGGGCGGTCCCCGTGGAACCGGCGCCGCGCGGCTGCTACATCTCCTCGCGGATGTGCCGCCTCTTCGGCCAACACGCCCACCCCGGCATCGACCCTTCCGCGCCGCTCTGCTCCGCGGAGAACGCGCTCCGCTTCCAGTCGCACAAGCACCCGCACGGCTGGGGCATCGGCTGGTACGAGCAGGGGCTCCCGGTGCTCCGCCGCGGCGTCCTCCCCGCCCACGCGGACGAGGCGTTCGTCCACGCCGCGGCGGCGGCGCGCTCCGCCGTCGTGCTCGCCCACGTCCGCGACGCCTCGATCGGCCCCGTCTCGAAGGAGAACACCCACCCCTTCCAGCACGGGCGCTGGCTCTTCGCGCACAACGGCACGGTCGCCCACTACAAGAGCTCGCCGAAGGTGCGCGAGGCGATCCTGCGCGAGATCGACCCCGACCTGCGCGAGGCACTCCGGGGCGAGACCGACAGCGAGCGGTGCTTCCTCGTCTTCCTCACGCGGCTCCGCGCCCGGGGGTCGCTCGACGGCGCGGCGCTCGAGCACGTGCGCCGGGCCCTCGCGGAGACGACCGCAGCGGTGACCGAGCTCGCAGACGCGCGCGCCGCCAAGCCGTCCACCCTCAACTTCCTCGTCTCCGACGGCCGGCTCCTCGCGGCCACGCGTCACGGCAAGACGCTGCACCTCGCGACCGACGCCGGGCCACGCCACGTGCTCGCGCTCGCGAGCGAGCGGATCGGCGCCGGCGCCTGGGAGGACGTCCCGGAGGACGGCTTCGTGGGGACCGAGGACGGGCTGCGCGCCGTGCGCGGCGCGCTCCGCCCGCCCCTCGCCTGAAGCTACTCCAACCCCGCGATGGGGAAGCCCCGCGGGTAGCGGACCTCGTAGCGGAGCTCGACGACCTTCTCCTCGCGCGGCGTGAGGGCGAGCTCCCAGACCTTCACGCCCGGCCGCTCGGGGTCCTCGCGCGTCGCCGCCGTCGTGCCCTCGAGGACCTTCACCTCGATCTTCTCGTCGCGCGACACCGGCACGAGATCGAGCAGCTTCACCGCGACCGGCGCCGCGTACCGGTTCTTCACGCCGATCCGGACGCGATAGCGGTAGACCTCGTCCTTCGAGATGATCCCGGCGGACTCGCGCCGGCGCTCGAGCACCTTGCGGTCGATCTCGATCCGATCGTCGGCTCCGAAGGCGAGCTGGAGCTCGCCGCCCGGCGGCGTGGCGGCGATCGCGGCGCGCCCCACGAACTCGTCGCCGAGGTAGACGCCGGCCGTGCCGGCGAGGAGCGGGAACCCGGTCTCGTTCACCGCCTTCGCGGTGAGGAAGGCCGCGGCCTCGACCCGCGGCGCGGCGGTGCGGACGATCTCGGCCTTGAGCGGGAAGCGCGCGAGCGAGACCTTCCGGGCCTGGCCGGAGCCGTCCACCGTCTCGCGGCGCGGCGTCGTGAACGACGCGGAGAGGAGCCCCTCCTCGACCGTCGCCTGCGGGATCTCGACCGCGACCTTCGCCTCGTCGAGCTGGTAGGCCTCGGCCTCGGGAGCTGCCGAGCGCGCCATCGCCGGGGCCGACGGCATGGGCATCCCGCGCTCCCTCCGCTGGAGCATCGGCCGCGGCGGCTCGGCGCGGGCGAGGTAGCGCGGCTCGAGCTGCGGGACGAAGAGGCCGCGCGCCGGCTGCGCGGTCGAGACGCGAAGGCTCACGTCGCTCCAGTCCTCGCCCGTGCGCTGCCAGACCGAGCCGAGGAACGCGAGCTCCATCGTGCCGGCGTCGGGGACGAGCCGGGCGTCCCACACCGGCTGCCAGCCGGCGGCGCCGACCGCGTACGAGAGGCCGAGCTCGAGCGCGCCGGCGCGGTCCGAGTCCACCTCGACGACGACGCGCTTGCTCGTCTTACCGCGCTTCGCCTGTACTTTGTCGAGGTCGGCGCGGGCCTGGGCGACCCGGCGGGCGAGCTCGCGGCGCGCCACCTCGGCGCGGCGGACCTCCTGCGTCCCCTCCTGCAGCTCGCCGGCGACGAACGCGGCGAGGTCCGACCACTCGCGCGCGGCGACGGCGCGGACGGCGAGGTTCTTCGCCCGCTCCTCGGAGTAGGTCGAGCGGAGCGAGCGGACGAACTCGAGGCGCGACTGGGCCGCCTTGATCCGGTCATCGAGGCCGCGGTCCTCGTCCTGGAGCCGCTCGAGCTTCTCCTCCGCCGCCCGGGCCTCGCCCGCGACCGCCTCCTCCGAGGTGATCCGCTCGACGGTGACGCCGAAGACCCGCGCCTTCGCGGTCCCTTTCCCCTCGATCCGGATCGAGTCGTCGTCGAGGCCGTCCGGGAACCCGTCGAAGACGAGCCGCGCCGGGCCCCCGAGCAGCTCGACGCGGGCGACGCGCGAGACGCGTGCCCCCGAGCGATAGACGGTCACCGCGTCGATGCGGGACGGCGCGTTCACCGCGGGGGAGCCGAGCGAGAGGGAGGGAACGGCGAGCAGGACGAGAGCGAGCAGGCGCATTGGGAAGTTCTCCTTCCTCCCCATGACGCACGAGCGTACGAAAAGGTCTACGGGGCTACCTGGACCTGGACCTGGACCTGGTCGTGGACTTCGCCCGCGACGTCGAACCGGCCACCGCCCTCGCCGCGAGCTTCCTCGCGAGCGCGGCGTGGCGCTCCCCGACGCCCTCCACCGCGACGTGCCGGACGTCGGGCGCCCGCGCGTCGTGCGCGAGCCTCAGCGTGAGCTTCTCCTCCGGCAGGGCTCCCGGGATCCGGTCCGCCCATTCGACGAGCAGCGCGCCCTCGGCTCCCACGAGGTCGCCGAAGCCGGTGCCGTACAGGTCGTCCTCGTCCGCGATCCGGTACAGGTCCGCGTGGTGGACCGGGATGCGGCCCGCGTAGGTGGCGACGATGGCGAAGCTCGGCGAGGAGACGTCCCCGGGCGCGACGCCGGCCCCCGCGCACGCGCCGCGCACGAGCTGCGTCTTCCCCGCGCCGAGGTCGCCCACGAGCGCGACGACGTCGCCGGGCGCGAGCAGGCGCCCGAGCCGGACCCCGAGCGCGTGCGTCGCGCGCGCCGAGCGCGTCACGAGCCGCCCCGCCACCCGCTCCGTCACCGCCGCCACTCCGCCCAGACCTCGCCGATCGCGTCGCCGAGGTCGCCCGCGACGAGGCCGCGCTCGCCGAAGCGTGCCGCGGCGAGGTCCCCCGCGCGCCCGTGCACCCACGCGGCGACCCGCCCGGCGGCGGGGGGGGAGAGCCCGCCCGCGAGGAGCGCGCCGCAGAGGCCCGCGAGGACGTCGCCCGTGCCGCCGGTCGCGAGCCCCGGGTTCCCGGTGGGGATGATCGCGGGTGGCGCGTCCGGATCGGCGACCACCGTCCGCGCCCCCTTCAGCACGATCGTCGCGTTCCAGGCCCGCGCCTTCGCGGCGGCGACTCCGAGCCGGTCCGCCTGGACGTCCGCCGTCGTCATCCCGCAGAGCCGCGCCATCTCCCCGGGGTGCGGCGTCAGGAGGAGCGGCACGCCGAGGCCGGCGAGGAGCCCGGGGTCGGAGGCGAGGGCGTTCAGGCCGTCGGCGTCGACGACCGCGGGCTTTCCGGCCCGATCGAGGAGCGCTCGCAGGAGCTCGCCCGTCTCGTCGCCGCGCGGGATGCCCGGGCCGATCGCGAGCGCGTCCGCGTCGCGGGCGGCCGCGAGAAGCGGCTGGAGATCGGCGCGTCCGAGCGGGCCTTCCCCCGGGAGCGCGAGGCTCATCGCCTCGGGCCGCCCGGCGAGCGCGAGCGGCAGGACCTCGCCGCGCGCCGCGAGCGTCACGAGCCCAACGCCGCCGCGCAGCGCACCGGTGAGCGCGAGGTGCGCCGCGCCCGTCTTCCCGGCCGAGCCGGCGACGACGAGGAGGCGCCCCGCGTCGCCCTTGTGCGCCTCCCGCTGGCGCGGCGGGACGAGCAGCCGCGCCTCGACGTCGGTGAGGAGCTCGCAGGTCACGGGCACGCGGCGCGCCGCCTCCGCCGGGATCCCGATGTCGTCCACCGAGACCTCGCCGGCGAGCGAGAGGCCCGGGTACAGGGCGAGCCCGCGCTTCGGGAACCCGAACGTCACGGTCCGGTCGGCGCGCACGCACGGGCCGAGGGGGCGGCCGGTGTCGGCGGACAGGCCGGAGGGGACGTCCACCGCGAGCACGCGCGCGCCCGCGCTCCGGGCGTCCTCGATCGCCGCGATCGCGCTCGCGAAGGCGCCCTCCGGCGCCCGCGCGAGCCCGGTCCCGAAGATCGCGTCCACGACGACGTCCGCCACCCCGGCGGCGAGCGGCGCGAGGACGCCCTCGTCGATCGGGACGCCGGCTCGGTCCGCCTGCTCCCGGACCGCGCGCGCGTCAACGGAGAGGCGCTCGGGCGGGACGAGCGACATGACCCGCGCGTCGCGCCCCGCCGCGCGCAGGAGCCGCGCCGCCACGTACCCGTCGCCGCCGTTGTTCCCGCCGCCGCACACGACGACGAAGCGGCCGCGCGGCCCCGCGAGCGCCACGGCGGCGTCGGCGACCGCCCGCCCCGCGCGATCCATGAGCGTGAGCGAGGGGATCCCGAAGTCATCGATCGCGGTCCGATCGATCTCCCTCATCTCCGCCGAGCCGACGAGCCTCACGACCGCCCTCCCTCGAGGACGACGACGGCGGCCGCGATCCCGGCGTCGTGCGTCAGGGAGAGGAGCGCGCGGGTCGCGCCGAGCCGGGCCTGCGCGCCGGCGGCGGCCCCGCGGAGCGCGACCGAGGGGGCGCCCTCGCCCCGGAGCACCTCGACGTCGTGCCAGCCGATGCCGGGAGGCGCGCCGAGCGCCTTGGACGCCGCCTCCTTGGCCGCGAAGCGGGCCGCGTACCGCGTCGCCCGGTCCACGACCGCGTCGCAGTAGCTCTGCTCGGCCGCGGTGAAGCAGCGCGCGAGGAACCGCTCGGCGAGCGCCGGCGGACCGTCGAGGATCCGCCGGATCCGCGCGATCTCGACCACGTCGATGCCGAGCCCGACGATCACGTCGCCCCCCTAAGCGCGCGCCCGCTCGATGAGCTCCTTCATCTCGCGGACGGCGCGCTCGAACCCGACGAGGACCGCGCGCGCGACGATCGCGTGGCCGATGTTCAGCTCTTCGATCTCGGCGATCTGCGCGATGGGGCCGACGTTCTGGTAATTGAGCCCGTGCCCCGCGGCGACCTCGAGACCGAGCTTCGAGGCGGACTTGCACGCGTCCACGATCCGGGACAGCTCGCGGCCGCGGTCGGACGCGAGCCGCGCGTCGCAGTAGCGGCCGGTGTGCAGCTCGACCACGTCCGCCTCCGCCCGGTGCGCCGCCTTCACGTGGTCGAGGTCTGGGTCGATGAAGAGCGACACCTTGATCTCGGCGTCGTGGAGCGTCTTCACGATGCGCCGGATCGTGTCGCGCCCGGCGACGACGTCGAGCCCGCCCTCCGTCGTGAGCTCCTCGCGGCGCTCCGGGACGAGCGTCGCGACGTCCGGCTTCGCCTCGTAGGCGAGCTTCACCATCTCCTGGGTCGCGGCCATCTCTAGGTTGAGCCGCGTCGAGACGGTCTTCCGCATGATCGTGAGGTCGCGCTCCTGCACGTGGCGGCGGTCCTCGCGCAGGTGGATCGTGATCTGGTCGGCGCCGCCCAGCTCCGCGAGCATCGCGGCGGCGACCGGGTCCGGGTACTGCGTGCGGCGGGACTGGCGGAGCGTCGCGACGTGATCGACGTTGACGCCCACGGGAACCACCGGAAACGAAAGAAGCCCGGGAACCGGGGACGGAGCGCGCATTACCGCTCCCATTGGGCCTTCCCCGGTTTTCCCCGTGAACGTGAACGTGACCGTGACCGTGACCGGTATTTCGCCGTACGGAAGCGCCCGCGACCGCGCTACCCGATCGCCTTGCGCAGCTCCTCGGCGATGGCCTCTGCCTGCGCCCGGATTCTCTTCCCGTCCGGCCCCTCCACCAGCACGCGGACCTTGTTCTCGGTCCCCGAGAACCGCACGAGGACGCGGCCGTCCGTGCCGAGCGCCTTCTCGACCGCGGCGATGGCGCGGCCGACCGCGGGGAGCTCGGAGAGCGGCCGCTTCTCGCGGACGACGACGTTCACGAGCGCCTGCGGCACCGGCTCGAAGCAGCGCGCGAGCTCGGACAGCGGACGCCCCTCCCGCTGCATCACCCCGAGCACGTTCAGCGCCGCGGCGACGCCGTCGCCGGTCGTCACGTGGTCGAGGAAGATGAGGTGGCCCGACTGCTCGCCGCCGAAGTTGTAGCCGCTGCGGCGCATCTCCTCGACGACGTAGCGGTCGCCGACGGCGGTGCGCACGACGCGTCCCTTCACCGGGGCGAGGGCGCGCTCGAGGCCGATGTTCGACATCACCGTCGCGACCACCGTCCTCTTCGCGAGGGTGCCCGCCCGGACGAGATCGCGGCCGAGGAGCGCCATGATCGCGTCGCCGTCCACCACCCGCCCCTTCTCGTCCGCGAGGATGACCCGGTCCGCGTCGCCGTCGAGCGCGAGCCCGAGGTCGGCGCCGTGCCGCTGGATCGCGCGCGCCATGCCCTCCGGGTGGACCGCGCCGCAGGCGTCGTTGATGTTCGTGCCGTCCGGCTTCACCCCGAGCGGGATCACCTTCGCCCCGAGCTCCTCGAACACCGCGGGCGCGACGTGGTAGGCGGCGCCGTGCGCGCAGTCCACGACGACGGTGAGGCCGTCGAGCGTCAGGTCCTTCGGGAAGAGCGACTTGAGGAAGACGACGTACCGGCCGATCGCGTCGTCGAGCCGCTTCGCCTTCCCGATCCGCGTGGCGGTGGGCCGCAGCGCGCGGAAGTCCTCGGCGCCGTCGTCCTCGGCGCCGTCGAGGAGGAGCCGCTCGATCCGCAGCTCCATCTCGTCCGGCAGCTTGAAGCCGTCGCGCGAGAAGAACTTGATGCCGTTGTCCTGGTACGGGTTGTGGCTCGCGCTGATCACGACGCCCGCGTCGGCGCGCATCGACTCGGTGAGGAACGCGATGCCCGGTGTGGGCAGCGGGCCGCAGAGCATCACGTCGACGCCCATCGAGCAGATGCCGGACGCGATCGCCTGCTCGAGCATGTAGCCGGAGAGGCGCGTGTCCTTGCCGACCACGATGCGGTGCCGGTGCGGGCCGCTGCGGACGAGGTAGGCGAGCGCACGACCGAGCCCGAGCGCCATCTCCGCCGTCATCGGGTGGACGTTCGCGACGCCGCGGACGCCGTCGGTGCCGAACAGGCGGCGCTGCGCCGCCGTCGGCGCGGGGCGCGCCTCGTTCCTCGCCGCCGCGCGGGTGCGCGCGGCGCCGTTCACCGGGGCGGGTCGGGGGAGCTTCATCGTGTTCTCGCGGGGGGCCATCGGTTCGCAACCTAGGGAGCGGGCCGCACTCTAGCGCGGTCCCGGGCGGGCGGCTCCTGCATCGCGCAGCGCGGCGGCGACGAGCGCCGCCTGGCGGCACGCGGCGACGTCGTGCACGCGGAGCAGCTCCACCCCCGCGAGCACGCACGCCGTCACCGCGGCGAGCGTCCCGGGCACCCGGTCGCCCACCGGCGCGCCGGTCAGCTTTCCGATGAAGCTCTTGCGCGACGGCCCGACGAGGAGCGGACGCCCCAGGGCGCGCAGCTCGCCGACCCGCGCGAGCAGCTCGACCCCCTGCTCGGCGGTCTTCGCGAACCCGATGCCGGGATCGAGGATGGTCGACTCGGCCGAGACGCCCGCCGCCGCCGCGCGCGCGAGCGCCGCGCGAAGCTCGGCGGCGACCTCGGCGGCGACGTCGTCGTACACCGCCCGGGCGGCCATGTCCGCCGGCGTCCCGCGCATGTGCATGAGCACGACCGGCACGCCGGCCCGCGCCACCGCGCGCCCGAGCTCCGGATCCCGCAGCCCGGTCACGTCGTTCACGAGGTCCGCGCCGGCGGCGAGCGCCGCGCGCGCGACCTCGCCCTTGCACGTGTCGACGGAGATCGGCAGCAGGAAGCCCCGCGCCCGCAGCCGCTCGATGACCGGCACGACGCGGCGGAGCTCCTCCTCGACAGGGACGGGCGGCGCGCCGGGGCGCGTCGACTCCCCGCCCACGTCCACGAGGTCCGCCCCCTCCTCGGCGTGGCGGAGCGCCTCGGCGACCGCGGCGTCGGGGTCGAGGAAGCGGCCCCCGTCGGAGAAGGAGTCGGGGGTCGCGTTCACGATCCCCATGAGGAAGGGGCCAGGCCCTTCGAAGAGCCTGGCCCCGATCGACATGCGCATGAGACGACCCGCCGCCCGAGGAACCGGGCCGCTACGCCTTGCCGGCGGCGGGGATGATCCCGCCCGTCTCCGCGATCGAGGTCTTCTTCTTCTCCGCGACCGCCGTCGCGAGCGCCTTCACCGGGGGCGGACGCGCGATGACGCCGCCCGAGACGATGACGTCGACGTCAGCCGCGTCGAGCGTCTCGTACTCGATGAGCGCGTCGGCGATCTTGTCGAGCAGCGGCCGCTGCTCGAGGAGCACCTTCTTCGCGCGGCCGTACTGCTCGAAGACGATGCGGTGGACCTCGGCGTCGATCTCGCGCGCCGTGTCCTCGGAGAAGGACTGCACGGCGGACATCTCGCGGCCGAGGAAGACCTCGCCCTCCTTCTTGCCGAAGGCGAGCGGTCCGAGGTTCGACATGCCCCACTCGCAGACCATCGAGCGCGCGAGGTTGGTCGCGACCTCGATGTCGTTGCCCGCGCCGGTGGTCTTCTGGTCGAAGACGATCTCCTCCGCGATCCGGCCGCCCATCAGGATCGCGACCTGGTTGAGCGCGAACTCCTGGTTGATGTTGAGCCGGTCCTCCTGCGGAAGCTGCTGCGTCAGGCCGAGAGCGCGGCCGCGGGGGATGATCGTGACCTTGTGGAGCGGGTCCGTGCCCGGCAGCGTCTTCGCGACGAGGGCGTGGCCGGCCTCGTGGACGGCGGTCGTCCGCTTCTCCTTCTCGGAGATGAACATCGAGCGCCGCTCGGTGCCCATGATGACCTTGTCCTTCGCGAACTCGAAGTCGTCGATCGCGAGCTTCTCCTTGTTGCGGCGCGCCGCGTAGA
>WNGA01005958.1_pt1 | contig 20877 bp, 19 predicted proteins | sample 5400061 | NCBI WGS metagenome assembly WNGA01 (sample SAMN13153366, study PRJNA577476) | soil metagenome | isolation source: 100 cm soil or saprolite under grassland replicate 2 | place: USA:California | collected 2016-06-15
CCTGGCTCCAGCCTCATCGCGAGGATGAAGCCGAAAGGTGTAGCCTGGCGGCTTTCGCGACAGGAGACGCGCTAGCCAAGTGCGCTTGTCCTCATGCGGCTTGCGAAGAACGTAATTCTTACCTTTATTTCCCTTGCCGAGTTCGGCGCTTATCAAGACGCCGCGGCGAAATTGCAATTGCCGCAAATGTTGTTCGATCCTGGCGAAATATTCGTCGGTGAGTTCCTGCCTCAGCATCTCGAACAGTCTCGAGAATCCTTCCGATTCAAATTTTTCCGCATATTGGTCTGCGATACTCCTCAGCCTCTTCAGCATGCCCACAAACATCTGTAGGATGTCCACCGCCCGGTGGAGGGTGCCGGCGGGGTAGCGACCAAAGAAGCTCCAGGAATTCTTCTTCTCTCCTTCGATCGCTGCGATCGCGATCTGATAGACGTCCCTCACTGTCGACTCATGTTTTGAGCAATCCCGAAAAACATGCTGGCGGTAAAGTATGGTCTCCAAGTCAGTGACGCCGGACAGCACCGCCACCTTTGCCACCTCAAACAAAAAAGTGTCGCTGAGCGCCATTGCATTGAACAAAATGTCCAATCCCAGGTCTTGCGTCAGCGCCGGTTCGTTCCAGGGGAGGAGCTGCTGCAGCTTGGGTGCTTGATCTCTGTACCCTGGACGTAACTCCTTTTCCCTCCGCGCCAGAACTTGTTGCGGGTCAAAATCGCGATCTCTGTACATAAGGAACGCTTTCATGACTTGATGCGCTCCTTCATGCGGTCGTATGTAAGCCGGTATTTTTCGGCAATTGCCATCGCATATGCCAGTCCATCAGCGGGCCGCCTCACAATCTTGAATGTTCGCAGTGTCGGGTTTTCCGGGTCAATCGTGCTGACCATGGAGACGGTTTGCTCGCTGAACGATGCTAATTCGTCCACGAATGTCACCCAAACGCAGAGCAAATCCAGCTCTACTATCTTTTCCATCAATTTTCTGCCCAAGAAGATCTCGTCTTGCAGCGTTGTCGAGGTGAAAATTTCATTCATGATGATGACGGATCGCGACGTGGCGCGCTTCAGAATATTGTGAATTCTGGTCAGGTCGTCCTCCAGCTTGCCGCGGAGATTTTCGACCTTCTCCTCTCTTTCAAAATGAGTGAACAGCCGGTCGAAGAGAAAGAGTTGCGCTTCTCGGCCGGGGACCGGACACCCGATGCTGGCGAGATAATGCAACTGTCCGAAGGTGCGAGCGAACGTCGTTTTGCCGCCCTGGTTTGGACCGGAGACGACGATGATCCGCTCCTTGCCTTGCAAGGAGAAGTCATTCCAGACGATGGAAGCGTTGTCGTCGATGAGCTTTTGGGCCAGTGCCAAATCGAATCCTTCGTAGTCGTACACCTCCTTCGAGTTGTCGGAGACGCGCGGGTAGCAGAATCGCAATCCAGCGCGCTTCAATTTTGCCGCTTGCTCTAAATACGCGACGTAAAAATGAATCTCGCGGTCGAAGACGGCTATCGTTCCGTCGATAAAATTGGCGTGCCGCGCATGGTAGTCGTCGAGCCTTGAAAATAGGTCGGGATTCGATTGCGCGACGAAATCCAGTACTTTGGCTTCAATGTGATTCATGTCCGGCGAGGAGCGGAATTTGACCCTGTAGTCCTTCACGGCTCCCTGCTTGAACTTTTCGAATGTCTCCTCAACGTCCGCGCTGTAATCAATTTCCGTTTCGTAGTTGCGAACGGTGAATGCGTTGTCCTTTATGAGCACGCAATATGCTACGGCAGACAGACCGGCCTTGAGCGTGTTCGTTTCCTCCACGAGCGAGGTAAAGTAGTAGCCTGCGGCATAGTTCGTCAGATATTCGTGAAAGGCGAGGAAACCGCGCGACTTGAGCGGTACAGTGGAGAGATCGCCTGCGAAGCGCTTGATGGCGTTGCAATAGAGTTCCACTGCATGCAGAAACCAAGCTTCCTTCTGATATCTGTAGTACAGCTTGTCCGACTGGGTCAGATGTTCGCGGATTTCGCGCATGCATTGCGAAAACGACCGTACGTGCTCAAACAGAACTGGACTTTCGAGGTCCTGCATTATCTCGTGGCGATATCCGATCGCGTCGACGTCATGCAACGAAGCGTAAAAGAATGGCTTCAAATTGTATTCCTCTTTGCCGGCCGTGATAGCGGCTACGATTTGATCAAGATTCAAGTCGCCAAAAAAGTCGGGCGCTTCAGTCAGCTCTTCTTTGAGGCTGTCGTCAGCTCGTGCAAACAGAATGCTGCGGAAGATCATGGGAAATGCGTCATTCGACGCGGATGTCCAGGACGACGTGCCGGCGCGTTGAACCGAGACCGACGATCTCGGGTTCATCTCGGTGACGCTTGAGGCAGAGTCGGCCACCGCCGACACCACCGCGCTCCGATCGCGCAACTCGTCAAATTCGGAAGTCATAAAAAACTCCCACCAAAGCAGCGCTTCGGTAGGAGTCATCAGCCCCTGGGGGCGGTTTCGGCGAACTCCATCGCCAACGTATGAACTATCTTAGTGCCGCTACGGTTCCCGTCAACACGCGCTTCGCCGTATGCTGCGTCCTTCGCGAAGCCGCTTGCCTCAGGCGAAATCGTCGCCTATGTTTCTGAGACAGGGGATGGGGTCCTCCTTGAAACGCCGATAAGGCTGATGACTCCTGCCGCGTGACGTCAGGCGGTGGGAGCATGAAAGACGTACTCCCCAACTCCCGCCTTTGCCGGACGTTGCGCACGCTATGGCATCAAGCCATGAAGGAGCGTGCGATGACCAAATTGTTTTCGGGGCTGCCTTCCTGGATGGCCTCATCATGGATGTAACGACTCCCAGAACCGCCGGAAAACGACTCATCGGCAAGGCAGCGGCGATGCGGTTCATCGTCCTGATCGGCATCGTTAGCCTCTTCGCCGACATGACCTATGAAGGGGCACGGAGCATCACCGGACCCTATCTCGGGGTCCTCGGCGCATCGGCAACTGTCGTCGGCATCGTCTCAGGCTTCGGCGAGCTGATCGGATATGCCATACGGCTGGTATCCGGCTGGCTGGGAGACCGGACGCAGCGCTACTGGGCGATCACGATTGGCGGTTACGCCCTCAACCTCATTGCGGTGCCGCTGCTGGCGCTTGCGTGGCGCTGGGAGGCGGCGGCAGTCCTCATCATCGCCGAGCGCATGGGTCGCGCGATCCGTTCGCCTCTGCGCGATGCCATGCTGTCCCATGCAGCGAGCCATACGGGCCTCGGTTGGGGTTTCGGGCTGCATGAGGCATTGGATCAAACCGGCGCGATTCTCGGCCCGCTCATGGTGAGCGCCGTGCTGTATCTGCAATATGGCTATTCCACTGCTTTCGCGATCCTTTTGGTTCCCGCCGTCATATCGCTCGTACTCATTGTAACCGCAAGATTTCAATTTCCTCGGCCGCGGGACTTCGACCTCGCGCCCCCGCCCTTGCGTACCGTCGGATTCAAGCTGACGTATTGGGTCTACATGGCCGCCGTTGCGCTGATTGGTGCGGGGTATGCCGATTTTGCATTGATCGCCTACCATTTCGGTAAAGCCGCGGTCGTATCGGCGCCGCTCATTCCGATCCTCTACGCGGTCGCAATGGCGAGCGACGCGATAGCCGCGCTGGTCCTCGGACATCTGTTCGACCGCCGCGGAATCATCGTTGTCGTAGTGGCTGCAATCGCTGCCGCCGTCGCTTCTCCGCTCGTATTCCTTGGCGACGTGAAGGCAGTGTTTCTCGGCATGATCCTGTGGGGCATCGGCATGGCCGCGCAGGAATCCGTGATGCGTGCCGTCGTTGCCGGGATGACGGCGCCGGATCGCCGCGCCACCGCTTTCGGCATTCTCAACGCGGTCTTCGGCGTCGCGTGGTTTCTCGGCAGCGTCCTCCTCGGCATCGTCTACGATCAGTCGATCATGGCAGTTGCCATCCTGTCGCTCATCCTGCAGCTGCTTGCCGTTCCCCTGTTGCTGTTCATCATGAAGAAGTGAGCCGACCGATTACGACCGAATTCTCATCACCGTTCGCTTGGCTGATTTGGGGTTTGATTCGGTCGCGATGTGCTCGACCAGATGGAAGATGAGCGCCATGAAAAGCTTTGCGCACCCATCCTTCTTTCGGCTGTTCGATCTGCTGCTGAGCAACACCAATCCGGGCTTGAAACTGTCACGGTGGACGGTCGATGGCGTAGAGTTCGAACGCGAGAGGCACAGCTTCATGGGTCCGAAACATGGTGTTACCATCGAAATATTCACTTTGACGCGCGGAGGGCGTCGCGGCTGGACCCTCATGGTGACCAAAGAATATTGGTGGGCGGGCGCAGAGAGCAAAGCACTGAAAAACTTGCGCTGGGCCCGCCCGACGAGCGGTCAACGCGGTGACGTCATCGCATGGCTTCGCGAACAGGAGTCGGCATTCCAGCGCCCGACGGCGACGAGTGAGCGAGCCACGGCTCCCGCTGATGCAATCAGAACAATGTCGCTTGCAGCACGCAGGCGATGACGGACTGCATGGAGAGGAATCATGAGCCCTGTGATTACGTCAATCGATGCTCTTGAAATCCTCGACTCCCGGGGACAGCCGACGCTTCGCGTCACGGTGACTTTGGACGGGGGCCACCGCGGTACCGCGTCCGTTCCGTCCGGCGCATCGACCGGACGGCATGAGGCAGTCGAACTTCGCGATCGGGATCCTGGCCGGTTTAACGGCAAGGGGGTCCTCAAGGCAGCTTCGAACGTTCGAACGACCATCCAGCGGCACCTCAAGGGCTTTGATGCAAATCAACAGGCAAACGTCGACTATGCCCTGATCGAGCTCGACGGCATGGAAAACAAATCCAATCTCGGTGCCAATGCTGTTCTCGGCGTCTCCATGGCGGCTGCCCGCGCTGCCGCCGCTTCGCTCGACCTCCCGCTCTATAAATATCTGGGGGGCTCGGCTGCCCGCCGGCTGCCCGTACCGATGATGAATGTCATCAACGGGGGACAGCATGCGGAGAACTCCCTCGACTTCCAGGAATTCATGATCGTACCTCATGGCGCGCCGACATTCGGCGATGCGCTCCGGCACGGGGCAGAGACATTCCACGCGCTGAAAGTTGCGCTTCATAAACGAGGCTATTCGACTGCCGTCGGTGACGAGGGCGGATTTGCTCCGAGTCTCAAGAGCAATGACGAAGCTTGCGATCTGATCATGGAAGCAATTCGCACGGCAGGCTTCAGGCCTGGGGATGACGTCGCGGTCGCCTTAGACCCGGCAGCGACATCCTTTTGGAAGGACGATCAATACGTTCTCGAAAAATCGGCCGTCGGGATCATGTCGCGTGACGCGCTTTTGGATGAATATGCCCGCTTGATCGAGGCGTATCCGATCGTGTCCATCGAGGACGGTTTCGCGGAAGACGATTGGACAGGTTTTCGCGCACATACGGCCATGCTTGGAGGAAGAATTCAGATTGTCGGCGACGACCTCTATGCGACCAATCCGAACTTGATCCAACGTGGCATTGAGGAGAAAGCGACCAACGCAGCTCTGATCAAGCTCAATCAAATCGGTACGGTGACTGAAACGGTAAAGGCGATTCAGATATGCCGAGAAGCCGGATGGCGGTACGTTATTTCGCACAGGTCGGGCGAAACTGAAGATACCTTCATAGCCGATTTCGCCGTTGCCATGGGCGGCGGCCAAATCAAGGCGGGGTCCCTGTCACGAAGTGAGCGACTCGCAAAGTACAACCGATTGCTCGAGATCGAGCGCGAACTCGGCTCCTCGGCTGTGTACGAAAGTCCATTTCGGAAGATCGAATGAGGCGGAAGGCGATCTCGAAGAGGGTACCTTCATGACGGCGACGTTGCCACATCCCGACGATCTGCAGCATGCGATTTCCAAGCTCAAGTCGCTTCATGACGGCGACCGTGGCGTGGTTGAAATAGTCGCGTGGGGTAATCGGGCAATTCCAGTCCTTCGTGCGCTGCTGTTCGAACGAGAGCCGAGCGGCCTCTACCAGGTGCGGTGCCGGGCGGTTGATGCCCTGGCCGCGCTCCGCGCCTACGATGTACTGATCGATTTTTTGAGGATGCCCCATGAGGCTGCCGATCCCGTCGAGCGCTTAGGCGACGATGCGGTAATCAACGCTGCCGCTTTGGCATTGACGACCGTGCGGGAGGAGCATGTCTTCCAGCTACTTCTTACTCTCGCCAAACATCGTCGCTTGGCCGGTGTGATCGGAGCGCTGGGCGCAAGCCATCGACCGGAGGCAATGCCAGATCTAATCGACGCGCTTGAGGAGGATGATTGCCGCCTGACTGCCGAAAGAATGCTTAGAAGGTTCGGCAGTTCGGCGCAGCCCGCACTGATGAAAGCCGCGATTTTGCGATTGCCATCGGCTGAACACGAAAGCGAGTCGAGCATTCGGCGGCGTAGGAGTGCGCTCGGGCTGTTGATCGAGATGGGAATTCCCCCGGAAAAATGGCCAGCATTGCGGCACCTGATCACGGACGAGGACAAAAAGATTGCCGTGCTCGCCTGCAAACTCTGCCTCAAGAGTGCTCCGGACAGGAACGATGCCGTCCGCCGCTTGATGGATTTATTGCCGGACGCCGACTGGATGCTCGCAAGGGAAGTACGCAAAATCCTTGATCGATATGGCCGCGAATTCACGAGGGCGGTCTAACGGGGCCCGCGGCGGATCAATGGTGCACGGAGCGACAGGGCCACCACTCTCTCAGAAAGGAGGGACAGGTTTATCGGCAGAAGCGCTCGTGCGGCAAGGTCGCGCCTGACGAAGCTTGCAAGGGCCTCAAATGGCGAAAGAGATTTGGGCGGACCGAAGCTCACAAGTCTCCCGCCTGAGAAATTGATTTGCAGATCGAGAAACATTCCACGCATGCGGATAGGTGAACAACCGCTCGCTTCAACGACAATCGGTGCTCCCGTGTCTCGACGGCGCTGCACATACGCGCGCCGATATTGACGATAGAGGCTCCTCCGATATCGCATAATCTCGACAAGCACCGAATCCGGAACGACGTGATAGACACGCAACGTCAGCGTCAGCGCAAGTTCCATCAAATGGCAGTAGGAATAATTCGCGAGCCCCCGGCGTGCCAGGCCGATTTTTCTACGCTCGAAGGGTATTCCAAGCTTGCGCAGCGATTTGACGTACTCGTTGAAAGTGCCTTCGCTCGCGGCCCCTCGAAAACCAAGCTCGCTCAAGACCCAAAGCGCTCGACCGTGGTGGAGTTCAATGTCCGGCAGCGCATTTGGCAGGCTGTCGAGCGGTTCCTGTTTATGAGCTTTCTTCTGTGCAGCTCCCATTGAGTCCTCCCGCAGCACGAGGTGAAACGGTGACGCCGCCCTATCGGTCGGGACTTTAACTTGGCCCCCCCCCGCGACTTCGATCACGCTGCAGCTTCATCCGGCAACAGAATCAGGGCAATTGATAGAGTCATCGTGATGGGTTATGTTGCGGAACTAACGGCAATAAGCAGTCCTGTACAAAAGAAGCCGTCGATATCCGGCGATGGAGTCCGCCGAAACCGCCCTCACAGGCTGATGACTCCTACGGTTGCTCCACACGATCCGCGGAGCGCGGTGGACACGTAGGAAGTGGGCCAGCAGGGTGGGTTGAGCGATGCCTATCGCCGCCGTTCCAACTCTCGTCGAAAACACGAGCTTCGTGGTCGCGCGGTCATGGCCGCGGGTTGCCGACAGCCTTGAAGGCAGGGCCGCGAGGTAAACCATGCTCGATCGCATCCTCTACAACCTCCTTCAAGTCTTCGTCGTTGTTGCCTTCGCTCCGCTCGTCGAAGGTATCGTCAGTCGACTGAAGGAGAATCTTCAGTCGAAGCGCGGTCCGAGCATCTTTCAGCCCTACCGCGACATCTGGAAGCTTCTGCATAAGGATGAAATCGTTTCCGAGCAGAGCTCATGGATCTTCCGTGCGGCCCCTTACGTCGCCTTCGCCGCGCCGATCTTCGTCGCCCTGCTCATCCCTGTTCTGACCCGCTACCCTCTGTTCTTCGCCTTCATGGGAGACATGCTCGGCGGCGGGTTCATTCTGGCCCTTGGCGGGTTCTTCACGACACTCGCCGCGGTCGACACGGCCAACCCGTACGGTCCCATGGGCGCGAGCCGCACCCGCATGGTCGGCTTCCTGGCCGAGCCAGTCTTCATTGTCGTCTTCCTCACCGTCTCGTTCGTCGCCGGGTCGACCATCCCTTACATCGTGCAGATGCGCTGGGTGACACCGATCGCGAATTTCTTCGAGCCGTCTCATGTCCTCCTAATGATCGCCTTCCTGATGCTCATCCTCGCCGAGGATGGACGCTTGCCGGTCGACAGCCCGTCAGGCCAATTCGAGCTTGCCATGATCGACCGCTCGAAGTCGCTCGAATACTCCGGGCGCGGCGCCGCGCTCATCAAATGGGCCGGCGCGATGAAGTTCTTCGTCCTGATCTGCATCTTCCTCAACGTGCTCGTCACCCCGTGGGGCCTAGCTCAAGGGATGGGACTGGGAGAAGTATTGCTGGCCATCCCGCTCGTTCTCCTCAAGGTCTTCGGTTTCATCCTCGTCCTCGTCTACATCGAGTCCTCGCTCGCAAAGCTGCGGCTCTTTCGGATCACCGAATTCCTGGGAGCAGCGTTCGTGACCTCCGTCGTTGCGATGATCACCCGACTGTCGGAAATCTAGGAGGAGATGATGTCCAGCTCGTCCTTCCCGGTCATCTCCGCCCTCGATGCATTGACCGGTGCTCTGTTCCTGCTCACAGCGCTCGGAGTCGTGGCCACACGTCAGGTCCTCGCGTCTCTGCAGCTCTTCATCCTGCAATCGTTGCTGCTGTCGCTCTCGGCGATTCTCCTCGGAATCGCGTTGGATTCGGCTCATCTCTTCGCCGTCGCCGCGATAACGATCGCCACCAAGACCCTTATGATCCCATGGCTGCTCCGGCATACGGTCAGCGCCGAGGTCTACCGCACGCGCGAGATCGAGCGAGTCCTCAACATTCCAAGTTCCCTACTCGTTGCTGCGGTTCTCATCGTCGTTGCTTACATTGTCGCCAATCCGCTCCTTGGCGCGGTCGAGGTGCCGTTTGCGCGGATCAACCTGCCGCTCGGGATCGCCGCGATGTTCCTCGGTGGGTTCACGATCGCCGTCCGACGCGAAGCGGTGCCGCAGCTTCTCGGCCTGCTCGCGGTTGAGAACGGCGTGTTCTTCGCCGGCATCGCGATCGTTCCGAATCTGCCCGTCATCGCGGAGCTCGCAGCCGCTGTCGACGTTCCGGTCATCACGCTGGTAATCGGCTTGCTGACCCGCCGCATCCACAAGCGGCTGGGCACGACGGCAGTCGGACGGCTGGCGGCCTTACGGGAGCAGTGAGATCGCCATGGAACTCGCGGCTGTACTCATTATTCCGGCCATCGCCAGCGGGCTTTCGCTCCTGCCCTTCGGGCGCCGCTACGCTGCCCCGATCACCCTCGTTGCGACCGCGGCCGTCCTCGGGCTCGCTGCTGCAGTGGCGGTGGAAGCCGCCCGCACCGGGCGCGTTGACGCATTGGACGCGTGGCTGACTTGCGATGGATTGGGCGCACTCATCCTGTTGCTTGTTGCATTCGTCGGCTTCACTGCTGCCTTGTTTTCGTGGGGTTACATCGAAAGGCGTGCGGGGCACAGCAGCGACATCAACGTACAGCGCTACTACTGTCTCTACAATTTGTTCGTTCTATCGATGCTCGCAGTGCCGGTGCTCGCAAACGTCGCCCTGATGTGGATCGCTGTGGAACTCACGACGTTGCTTTCTGCATTCCTTGTCGGCTTCGAGGACACTCCGGAAGCACTGGAGGCAGCGTGGAAGTACGTTGTGCTCACCACGCTCGGAGCAGTACTCGCCTTGCTTGGCTTTCTCATCCTCTACTGGGGTTCTCGAGTTGCCGGTTATGAGCCTTTCACCTGGGTTGGGCTCATCGAAGCGGCGCCGCACATGCCGCCGACGCTTTTGTGGCCAGCCTTCCTCCTGATCCTTGTGGGCTTCGGGACTAAAGTCGGACTTGTCCCGATGCACACCTGGTTGCCCGATGCGCACAGTCAGGCGCCCGCCTCGATCTGCGCTCTCCTTTCCGGAGTCGAGACGACGACGGTGCTCTACGTCATCCTGCGGCTCTTTCCCGTGATCGGTGTATCGCCGGGGCTCGACGCCAGGCCCTGGTTCATCGGCTTCGGTTTGGTGTCGGTTGGTATCGCGACGCTGCTGCTGATCTACGTCCGGGACTTCAAGCGGATGTTTGCCTTCTCGACGGTCGAGCACATGGGAATCATCCTCGTCGCAGCCGGGCTCGGCGGCGCCGACGCGCACCTCGGCGCCGCCTATCAGATGACCGGGCACGCCATCTCCAAATCCTTTTGCTTCTTCGCGGCTGGCATCATCGTCATGGCCGTCGGCACACAGCCGTGCGCGGCCTCATTCGCTCATCGCCGCTCTCAGCCGTCGCCCTCGTCGCTGGCGGCTTCGCTATCGCCGGAGCACCGCCCTTTGCCGTCTTCGTCAGCGAACTGGTGATTCTGAAGGCGGGGCTCGCAAGCGGCCAGTACCTCGCTGTTGCGCTGTTGGCATTCTTCGTCGTGGTCGCCTTCTGCGCCGTCATGTTCCACGTCAACCGCATGGCTTTCGGCGCGTCTGACCGCGACACGCCCGCGTTGGCGACGCCAGCGTCCTGCAAAGTCACGCTCGCTTTGGCCGCAATTCCCTTAGCCGTGATCGGAATTTACGTCCCTGCGCCGTTGCACGACCTGCTGAAGGCGGCAGCGGCTGCCATGGGAGGCTGAGCGAGGCCAAGATGGCGATTGAGCAGACTACCGAAAGGTCAACCAGCTGGACGATTCTTCCCGAGCTCTCCGCCCGGATGTGGAACGGCCGTGTTATCGCGACGGTTGATGATACGGCGGGGGTATGGCGTCTCGAATGCCGCTCTGCAGATGTGGTCAAACTTTGTGAGTGGTTAGCCCGGGATCTCGGTTACGTCTTCGCCACCCTGGTCATCGAGGAAACGCCGGGATCTGCTTGGTTGCTTACGTATGTCTTCTACAAGGACGACGGTCCGCCATGGGTACACGTCGAGTTACGGATCACTTCACACGACAGCCCGGTCCCCTCGATTAGCGGTATTGTGCACGCGGCTGACTGGCACGAGCGCGAAGTCGAGGACCTTTTTGGACTGATCTTCGAGGGCCATCCGCGGCTCGGCGAATTCATTCTCCACGAGGACTGGCCCGAAGGGGTGAATCCGATGCGCCCGGGCTTCGATGCGCGCCAGCGGGTGGAGCATCGGCAGGCGAATGCGAAATGGGAGCCGCCCACGATCGTGATGGCGCCCGGCTCTTTCGCCATGCCGATCGGCCCAGTGTTCTCGGATTTTGCCGAGTCGGCTCATTTCCTGCTCGAGACCGTGGGCGAAGACGTCATCCACACGATCCCGCGGTTCTTCTACAAATACCGGGGCGTCGAGAAGATCGCCGAGGGACAGAAGGTGGACCGTGTGCTGCTCCTCGCCGAAAGGTTCTCGGGAACCGCCGCCTTCGCCCACGGTATGGCCTTCTGCCAAGCCGTCGAAGCAATCTGCGGGATCAGGGTACCGCCGCGCGCGCAGGCGCTGCGCACTGTCTTTGCCGAACTCGAACGGCTGCGGCATCACGCGGCGGCGATAACCGGCATATGCAACTCGACAGCGTTGGCGGTCGCAACCAGCCAAGCCGCGCTCATTGAGGAGAATTTGCTTCGCCTAAGCTGCGAGATCGCCCAGCATCGGTACTTGTTCGGCATGGTGATTCCGGGCGGCCTCACCCGCGATCTTTCCGACGAGGACTGCTTGCATCTCGCTACGGCAGCTGGCGGCATCGCCGAGAGGCACCGCGAACTCCACCAAATGCTGCGCTATTCCAGCAGCTTTCTCGACCGGCTGGAGGAGGTCGGGATCGTAACCACAGAAAATTCTGTTTCCTACGGCCTTGTCGGCCCCATCGCGCGAGCCTCAGGCGTGGCTCGCGACATTCGCAAGCTGTTTCCCTACGCGGGCTATGCAAGAGTCGACTTCACTGTCCCGGTCGAACAGGAAGGTGACGGCTATGCCCGCCTCCGCATCTTGTTCCGCGAAGCCGAGCAATCAGCCGCTATCATACGTGACGTCCTGTTCTCACCTCCCAATGGCCCGGTCTGTACCGGTCGTGCCTCGTGGTGCGCCGGTGCCGCGCTTGCCGCAGTTGAGGCTCCGCTGGGCGCGGCTTTCCACTGGGTCAGGCTCGACGACGAGGGCACGGTCGCGCGCTACCGCGTGACCCCGCCCTCCTTCACCAACTGGCACGCCTTCCACCTTGCGGCTGAGAATTTTGCCTTCCAGGACTTCTCGATCATTCTCGCCAGCTTCGGGCTGTCGAACGCCGAGTGCGATCGATAGGAGCGCATCATGGCGAACTGGGTGCTCAAGGGTCTACGTACCGGAATAAGAACCAGCGTCTATCCGCGAGCTCACGACGAGGCGCCCGGCGTCTCGCCCGGCCGTCCCCTCGGAACAACTCTGAGATCCGCCGAAGACGCGGACAGCCTCGTTCGGCGCTGCCCCACCGGCGCAATCACGCGCAGCGACGGTGGGGTCGCGATCGACCAGGGCCGGTGCGTTCATTGCTTCCGCTGCGGGCCGGGTGGGGATGAGGCCGCCGTCACTTGGGAGGCAGGCTACGAATGGGCTTCCCATGCCGATGAAACCAAGGCGGCGCAGCGCAAGCTGGACAGTGTCTTTGGCCGTTCGCTGCACATCCGCTTTGTCGATGCGGGGGCCTGCGGCGCCTGCATGAGCGAGGCACGACAGATCAACAACCCGCATTACAACATGCACCGCCTTGGCTTCTTCATCACCCCGACGCCGCGGAATGCCGATATTCTGCTCGTTGCCGGCCCTGTATCGGACGCTATGCGACACCCGCTGCGCAAGACGTATGAGGCGATGCCGCCGCCGAAGCGCGTCGTGGCAATCGGCGCCTGCGCCATTTCCGGCGGCGTCTTCGGCCCGAGCTTTGCCGCTTCGGGCGGCGTCGCCGAGATCATTCCCATCGACATTGTTGTCCCTGGCTGCCCGCCACCGCCTTTGGCGATCCTCCATGCCCTACTCCTCGTCGTCGAGAGAAAACCGCCCTCGACGCTGGTATCCCCACCGCCCGAACCGGTCACGGACCGAGCATGAGCACAACCGCCCAGCTCTTCGCTGTGTTCTTTGCCCTCTGTATTGGAGGCGCGGTCGCGGCGTTTCTGGTGCCGGCGCGCTGGAACCTGATGGTGCTTGCGACTGTCGGATCGTTGGCCGCGCTCTTTATTCTACCAGTGAGCGCTCTCCTTCTCGTTGCCGACGCCACCTTCCATGCCGAATTGTGGGCAGTGCTCTCGCTGGGGACGCTAAGTCTCGGGGCGGACCGGCTCTCTGCGCTCTTCCTATTCGTCACCGGGTTGGTCTTCCTCGCGGTGTCGATCTTCTCGGGCGTCTATCTCACGAAGTACCTCGCCCGTTACAACCTGCGATATTTCAGCGTCCTCTATCACGCCCTGTTCGCTTCAATCGTGCTGGTTCTCATCGCCGACGACGCAATCTCGTTCCTCGTGGCATGGGAGTTGGTGTCGATCGTGAGCTATCTCTTGGTCAATTTCGAGCACGAACGCGAAGAGAGTTCGCATGCCGGCTTCGTCATGCTGGCGATGAGCGAGGCCGGGACCATCGCGGTTGCGATAGCGTTCATTCTCATCGCGGGCGCCGCAGGCACCCTGGATTTCGCCAAGTTACGGTCTGCGGCGCCAGCGCTCACCGATGAGATCGGCTGGGTCGTTTTCCTGCTGTCGTTCTTCGGGTTCGCGGTGAAGGCGGGCTTGGTGCCCGTCAATAGTTGGTTGCCTCTCGCCCACCCGGTTGCCCCCACCAACGTTTCGGCGCTCCTTTCCGCGGTGATCGTGAACCTGGGGATCTACGGAATCATACGAGTCAACCTGGACATCGTTCCGTTGACAGGAAGTGGTCCCGGCCTGATCGTTCTGGTGATCGGCAGCCTCTCCGCCCTCGTCGGCATCCTCTACGCCACCGTCCAGGCCGAGATGAAGCGTCTTCTTGCCCACAGCACGATCGAGAACATGGGAATCGTCGCGGCAGGTATCGGAGCCGCCATGACCTTCCTGGCGACCGGCCATCCGGTCATCGGGGGCATCGCTCTCATCGCGGCGCTGTATCATCTCGCCAATCACTCGGTTTACAAGGCGCTCCTTTTCGTCGGGACCGGCGCCGTGGAAGCTGGAACCGGTACCCGGGATCTGGATCGTCTTGGCGGCATCGCTCGCCGGATGCCGTGGACGAGCGCCTTCTTCCTCATTGGCGTGCTGTCCATATCGGCGCTGCCGCCGCTCAACGGCTTTGTCAGTGAATGGCTGACGCTGCAGACGATGCTTCGTTCGGCCGTACTGGCCTCGACGCCGATCAAGATCGTCTTCGCGGTCTCGGGCGCCCTCCTGGCGCTGACGGCCGGGCTTGCCGTCACCTGCTTTGTCAAAGTCTATGCCATGGGCTTCCTCGGCATGGCGCGGTCAGAGGGGGCGGCCAACGCCGCCGAGGCGCATCTCGGCACTCAGGCATCCCTGGCGCTGCTCGCGGCCTTGTGCATCCTGTTGGGAGTTCTCCCGACCTACATAATCCCGGTGATCGACCGTGCCGTCGTGCCCGTCGCGCATGAGAGTGCAACCGCAGCTCTGGTGCCACCCTTCTTCAGCGCCGAGGCGCAGCAGCAGGAGAGCCTGGCTCCGGCGTTCGTCGCTGAATTCCACGATCTTGGCGCGCAGGTCGGCCGCGATGTGCTGCCCGGGCGCGGCCTCGTCGTCCTGCATCGCGGTGAGGAGCGCAATCCCGTCGTTTTCGCGATGTCGACCTCCTACATGCTTGCCGCGCTTTCGGGTATCCTTGCGTTGAGCTTCATCGTCTTCCGACTGCTGACCCGTGGCCGCGCGCTTGCGCGGGGTGCCGTTTGGGACGGCGGCCTGCGCCGCCTCTGGCCGGAGTTCACCTACACCGCAACGGGGTTCTCAAACCCTGTGCGTGTCATCTTCGACGCCATCCTGCAACCGGCCGCTGTCGAGGACAGCACCGAGGCCGTCGCTCAGCACTTCCGAACGGCGATCAGACGCGAACATTCCGAAGTCCATATCGTCGATCGCCTCGTCCTTGATCCGCCGGTGACCGCCTTGCGATGGCTCGCCGACATCGTAAGGAGAATGCATGTCGGGCACGTCAATGCCTATGCAGCCTACGTCCTCCTGACGATGTTGCTCGTCCTCATCATTGGGGCCGGGATTTTCTAGGAATCGTTCGAGCGAATATCGCGCTATGCTGCGGGCACGGGTTGAATTGGGAGGAACCGCGAGATGTACAAGAAAATCCTTGCGGGGAATGACGGCTCCGACAGAGCATTCAAGGCTCTTGCCGAGGCCTTTAACATAGCGAAGCGGTATCAAGCCGAGCTGCACATGATCATCGTCGAGGAGCTACCGCGATTCCCCGGCAGCATCGACGAGGTGGAAGGTGAAATCGAGTCGGCCGACCGCCGCTTTGCGCCGGTGATCGCAAGATCGAAGGGCTTGGCGGCGGAGCAGGGCGTGACCTTGCAATGTCACGTCGTCCCCGGCCATCCGGTGCCGACGATTGTTGAGTTCGTTCGCGAGCGTGGATTTGACCTTCTCGTGCTTGGCTTCATGGGCCATTCGGCGATTTATGACCGGATCATCGGCAGCACGTGCGACCGACTTGTCCGCTTGGCGCCGTGTAGCGTGATCGTGGTGAAGTGAGCAGTTTTCGGCCTGAGAAGCTTTTTGAAACATCGTTTGACCTCTCGGCGACGTAAAAGCAGCTGACGTCGCGACCAGTTACTTGCTCTCTTCCACTGGAACCGGTTGTGGCCGTTCGTCAGCCGGAACGCCTTCATCGCCCTTGTCCGGCAGAAGATGGCTCGGCAGGTAAAAGATATTGGCGATGAGCGTCGGGATGACGGCGCTGCCGATCACGCCAGCGACCAGCGTTGAGTACTGTGCCTGGTCGATGATGTTGTGTGATAGCCCAAACAGCGCCGAGATGGTCCCGAAGGTCAGTCCCGTCGACATCAGCAGGGTCGTGTACATCGCCTCCTTGTTCGGCGAGCCATAGACCTTCGTGACGGGGTAGACACCCACGATTTTTGTGGCGACCTTGACGATCAGCAGGAAAATGAATGCCGCCGGTGCCGCGATGAGCTGCGGGATCGAAACAAACGACCCGGCCCGAATGAAATAAAACGGCGTAAGCAAACCGAAGGTTACCGTACGCAATCGCCTGATCAGAGCATGATCCTTGCCGACCGTACCGGCGAGCATCATTCCCAACAGATATGCGGGGAGCACTGCCTCGCTATCAGCCCACGTTGCCAGTGCGCCTAGAGCGAATAGAAAGAACAGAAGATATTTCGCTTCGAGCTCGGACGGCCGGTCCCGGTAGCGCTTGAAGAAACGTGGGGTGATCCAGGGAAGCGCAATGAACGCAACAATGGCCACTCCTGCAAACAAAAGCGTCTTGTATGTGAATGGTGCGAAGATAAAGCCGAGCGCCAACACCGTCCCGAGATCGGTAATGAAACATGCGGCCAGAACCGTCTTGCCATAATCGGTGACGTTAAAGCCATATTCCAGCATCACCGCGTAAACCACGGCAACGGAGGTCGTCGACAGGGCGACGCCTGCGAGCCAGCTCGGCATCGGCTCCCAGCCAAGCAGGTAATATGCCGCCGCCGTGCAACCCAAGAACGGACCGAGAAAGCTCGCCAAGCCGACAGCCACGGCCTCCTTCCACTTCAGTTTGAAAACAGCGGGGTCGAGCTCAGCGCCCGCCAGAAAAGTCAGCACGATCGCGCCCGTGCCGGAAAGGAACTTCACCCAGGATTCATCAGTACCGAGAGCACTCGCTCCAATGAGTGCGCCGATGATCAACTGAGCGACCGTACCGATGATGATCTCCGAGAGAGCGGTGGACACCCTGAGCCAAGCCGAGAGGAGCCCTGCAATCAGAGCCAAACCGAGCCACGTTGCGGCAAGAGTCCATACCCCAGTCATCTTCGTCCCTTTTGCTTCGGTTCGGTGGAGGGTTGGTCAAGACCGTTTGGGCCGATCGCCACCGCGATGCTTCTCTTCCACGGCACATTGATCCACTCGCCCGCCCGTTGACGGACGAGCATGGTTCCAAATCGTGCGCGAGGTGAAGGCACCAAAAAAACCCGCCCTTCGGCGGGTTACAATCCTCCCACCGCCTTTCTCGCGCGGCAGGAGTCATTAGCCTTATCGGCAGTTTTGGGGGACCCCATCCCCATCTAGCTTGTACAAAAGCATATTAGGCAATCGCGCTTGCACACGCAAGCCTCGCGGCCGGCCTGTGGCCTCAAGCCGAGCCGGCGTGTACGTGCTAAGCGGGCGCCGGCATGAACGCGCCCGGCCCGAAAACCATCATCGCCTTCGTCCGCAGGTTCGTTACGGATCGCGCGCTGCGGCTGAAGGCGATCACCTTCGCGTCGATCGGGGTCGTCAACACGATCGTCGATTTCAGCCTGTTTTCGTTCGGCCACCTGTACATGGGCCTGCCGATCGTACCGGCAAATTTCTTGTCGTGGACGGTCGCGGTCACCGGCTCGTTCGTGATGAACTCGCTCATCACGTTTTCCGCGGAAACCGGCCGCGAACTGCGCGGCAAGACCTATGCGAGGTTCATCGCGGCGCAGCTCAGCGGGCTCGTGGCCAATACCACGACCGTCTTCGTCGCGTCCTATTTCATGCCGGTCCTGGTCGGCAAGGCGCTCGCCATCGGCGTGAGTTTCCTGGTCAATTTCTCGCTGTCGAACTTCGTCGTGTTCCGCCCCCGCCGGAAGGCCGGCGACGTCGGTTGAGGTTCCAGCTAGGAACCGAGCCCGGCCTCGAGCTTGGCGTAGAGCGGATTGTCGCGCGCGAACACGTAATCGAGGCTCGCGACCGAGACGGCATCGGCGCCCTTCTCGCGCAGGAAGCTCGCCAGCGCATGCACCGCATCGTGCGGACAGTGCAAGGTCACGACGTCCAGGATCGGGCCGTCGAACGGCGTGACGGCGCCGAAGCGGTCCTTCACCTCGGCGAGCAGCCGGTTGTCGCCGAAGGGAACGCGCGCGCGCACCTCGCGGACGGCGTGCGCGCGGCGCTCGGCGGCGATGCGGTCGAGGATCACGCGGGCGGTCGCGCGCTCGGCCGCGCCCCAGCCGGCGCGGCTGGCGGCGACGAGGTTCGCCTGCGAGCGCAGGATCACGCCGTCGTCGATCGCCTTGAGCGCGTTCGCCGCCAGGGTCGCCCCGGTGGTGGTGATATCGACGATCAGCTCGGCCGTGCCCGCCGCCGGCGCGCCTTCGGTCGCGCCTGCGCTCTCGACGATACGATAGTCGATGATGTTGTGCGCGGCGAAGAACGCGCGCGTCAGGTTCACGTACTTGGTGGCAAGGCGCATCTTGCGGTCGCGCCGGAGGCGGAACGCGGTCGCCACGTCGTCGAGATCGGCCATGGTGCGCACGTCGATCCAGGCCTGCGGCACCGCGACCACCACATTGGCCTCCCCGAAGCCGAGCCGGTCGAGAAAGACCACGCGCTGTTCGGCGTCGGCGATCGTCTCGCGCACCAGATCCTCTCCCGCCACGCCGAGGTGGACCGTCCCCTGCGCGAGCTGCGCGGTGATTTCGGCGGACGACAGGTAGGCGACTTCCACGCCGCCGAGGCCGGCGATGGTGCCGCGGTAGTCGCGCGCGCCCCGCGGCTGCACCAGGGCGAGCCCGGCGCGGGCGAAAAACAGCTGCGCGTTCTCCTGCAGGCGGCCCTTGGAGGGAACGGCGAGGACGAGCGGTCCGCTCATGGCCCGTCCCCTTGAAGGCGCTCGATCCACACCGCAAAGCCGACCGCCGGTATGGGCGCCGCGCTGCCGAGCCTTGTCAGCAGCCCATCGTAGCGCCCGCCGGCGACGAGCTGGCGGTCGAGGCGGCCGTGCGGATCGTGCAGCTCGAACACGAAGCCCGAGTAATAATCGAGGCCGCGCCCGAACGCGGTCGAGAAGCGGATGCGGGATACGTCGATCCCGCGGGCGGCGAGAAAGCCGGTGCGGCTCTCGAACAGATCGATGACGGGATCGAGCGCGGTTCCGGAGTCGGCCGCAAGCGCACGCAGCTCCACGGCGGCGGCGTCGGGATCGCCGCTGATCGCGAGGAAGCGCTCGATCAGGGCGCGCGTCTCGCCGGGAAGCCCGGTCCCGGCCCCGAGCGCGGCCTGTTCCAGGAAGCGATCTGCGATCTCGTCGACCGAGCGGCCGCCGACCGCCGAGATGCCGGCAATCGAGAGGAGATCGGTGACGAGCGCGTGCGCCGCCGTGGGATCGGAGCCCGCGAGCGCGGCGAGCACCCCCTGATATTCCGGCCGGCCCTTGGCGGCGTCGCGCGCGAGCCGATCGAGGTCGGAGGCAAGATTGGCCTTGCGGTTGAAGTCCTTGACCAGCCGGCGCTTCCACGCCGGCGCAAGGTCGAGCGTGGCGATCAGGGCGGAGAACAGCGCCACGTCGCCCACGCGAATCTCGGGCGAATCGAGGCCGTAATGGCTGCACGCCTCGAACCCGAGCGCCAGCATCTCGGCGTCTGCCGCGGCCTGGTCCTTGCGGCCGAAGGATTCGATGCCGGCTTGGAGAAACTCGCCGGAGAGCCCGCTGCGCTGGCGGAACACCGGCCCGAGATAGCAGAAGCCCGCGGGCGCGCCGGCGGCGGACGATTTCAGGTAGTCGCAGGCGACCGGGATGGTGAGATCCGGCCGCAGGCACAGCTCGCGGCCGTCCGCATCGGTCGTGAGGTACATGCGGCGGCGGATGTCCTCGCCGGAAAGGTCGAGGAACGGCTCGGCCGGTTGCAGAAAGTCGGGCGCGGCGCGCGTGTAGCCGGCGCGCTCGAAATGGGCGAGGAGCGCCTCCGCCCGCGGATCGGGCGCCGTCAGGTTGGTCGTGGCCTTGCCCATCCGGAAGTCGCCTTCTTCAGCCCAGGCGGCCGGCCTTTAGCACGGCGGGGAAGCGGATTCGACCGCCTTCCATGGATGCGCTTAACGCCGGCTCTCGGTTGGATAGACGGTGTCCTACCGGTAGCGGAGAGCGTTCCCCGGCCCACGACGCGAGCCTGATCCCAGGGCACAACTGTTATTATCGCCGTCCCTCTACCTGAACCTGTGGCGGTAAGAATTCGTAAACGGAATTCATTCAAATTATGGGCAATAAACGAGGCCCTCATGACAGTCCCCACGGCTGCCGTTCCCCGCCCGGTCGTTCACGCCTTCTACCAAGCGCTCGCATCGCGCGATCCGGCCCGGATCGCACCGTTCATCGACGATGACGTGCGGTGGACGATCGTCGGTCCGGTCGACGTCCTTCGGTTCTGTGGCGAGCGGCGCGGAAAGGCCGCGGTGCTGAACCTGTTCCAGCGGGTCGTCCCGGAAGTCCTCGCGGTCACGGCGTTCGCGCCGGAGATCCTGCTGGTCGATGGCGACCGCGCGGCGAGCTTCAGCCGCATCACCGGCACGCTGCGCGCATCCGGCCACACGATCAGCTACCGCTGCGCGCACTTCATCCGGTTCCGCAGCGACAAGGTGGTCGAGTGCCGCTCGATCATCGACAGCTTCGATGCCGCCGAGCAGGTGCTCGGCCACCCCATCGACCTGACCCAGGACCGGGCACGGAGCGTGCTCGACGTCCAGGACGTGAGCCGTTCCCTGGTGTAATACGCT
>WNGA01011961.1_pt1 | contig 20873 bp, 16 predicted proteins | sample 5400061 | NCBI WGS metagenome assembly WNGA01 (sample SAMN13153366, study PRJNA577476) | soil metagenome | isolation source: 100 cm soil or saprolite under grassland replicate 2 | place: USA:California | collected 2016-06-15
TGGATGTAGTGTGGATTGGACTCGGGATATCGACGGCGTGGACTCTGGGACAGGGGCGGATCTGAACTAGGTTCCGGTCCCCTTCCCCATCTCGCGCTCCTCGCGCTCGCGTTGTTCTCGCGCCAGCCGGACCCGCTCCTGGCGCTCCTTCGCGGCGGCTTCAGCGGCGGCCTCCCGCTCACGCTCCTGCGCGTTCCAATCGGTGTTGGCAGCGGCTTCTTCCCTGGCCCGGCTGACGCGCTGCTGGCGCTCGCGCATGCTGTCCTTCTGCCGTTGGTCGCGTTCGACGTCGCGCTGGGCCTTATTCTTGAGGTGCGCCCACCACATGACGAGGAAAAGGCCAAACTGGGCGGGCAGGACGAAGATGAACGACGCCGGGAACAACTGATCCACGGTTATCGTGACCGCGACACTCGCCAGGGCCCACTTCCATCCGGTAAGGTGCTCGTAGTCCGCGGCGAAATAGAACAGCGCCGCGAAGGTGAAGAGGCCACCACCGAGCCCAAGCATGCGTTAATATGTGAAACCAGGTTTGGGGATGCAATATTATTTTCCGCCGATACCTATTCAGGAGGATGGTAGAATGCCCCGCATAGTCTGGATCATCCTGATAATTGTGATCTTTGGCGCGGCGATATTCTTCCTGCGGCGGTACATGGAGCGTTAGGTGTGTTGACGGTCTTTCTGCTGTCCCCCGCCAGCTGCGCCGGCAGGCGCGCGCAGATGCTGCTCAAAAGTCAAACGAGCCCACTGACGGCGCGGCTCGCCAACGGCGGCGCGCCGCTCGGCGAAGTCTTCACCTTCATGAGCAGTCTGTATTTCCGTGGAAAGCTCGCGTATGCGAACCAGTTCGGGCGCCCCTTCGTCATCGCTCCCGGACGCGGTCTCCTCCCCGCCGACGTCCTGATTCGCGTCGAAGATCTGCGGAAGATGGCGACGGTACCGGTCGATGAAACCGAGCCCGCGTTTCGCGACCCCCTCATTCGGGATGCCACGGCGCTGCACCGCGGATTGGCCGCCGACGACCGCGTCGTGTTGCTCGGCAGCGTCGCGACCGACAAGTACGTCGGCCCGCTCCTGGACGTCTTCGGTGAACGCCTGCTCTTCCCTGCCACCTTCGCCGGCCGTGGCGACATGAGCCGCGGCGGTCTGCTGCTACGCTGCGCCCAGTCCGGAACGCCCCTCGATTACGTGCCCGTACACGGCGCCGTCCGGCACGGTCCCAAGCCTCCCAAGCTCCCGCGCCTGAAGTAGGTTCAAGCCCGGGAGGGACCCCCGTGGCGGCCGATCCCCTACAGGAGCGACTGCAGCGCGCAGTGTCGCCGGACTACCGCGTCGAGCGCCTGCTCGACAGCGGCGGGATGGGACGCGTCTACCTCGCTCACGAGTTGATGCTGAACCGCGGCGTCGCGATCAAGGTCCTTCGGCCCGAGCTCGCGACAGCCGAGGGCGCCGAGGCGTTCCTGCGCGAGGCGCAGATGATGGGCAGCGTCCGCGACAAGAATGTCGTCGTCATCTATCGCCCCGGCGAAGGCGAGGGCCTCCAGTACTACGTCATGGAGTTGGTCAAGGGGCCCACGCTCGAGCGTCGTCTCGAAGCGGGTCCGATCCCACCTGAAGAGGTGATACGGATCGGCAGCGACTTACTCCACGGCCTCCAGGCGATGCACCGATTGGGGTTGGTGCATCGCGACATCAAGCCGAGCAACGCGTTTCTGCTGTCGGACCTGGCGTTGGTCAGCGACTTCGGGATTGCGCGACCGCTCACCGACACGGAGGACGACTCCGACGATAGAAAGGGAACTCCAGACTACATGGCCCCCGAGCAGGTCACCGGGGGACCGATCACGCCTCGGACCGATCTCTACTCGACTGGGGTGGTGCTGTACGAGGCACTGTCGGGGCGCCGGTTCCACGAGCAGGGAAAGCAGGTCAATTGGCGCGGCATTCCACGCCGCCTTGCGCGCGTCTTGCGGCGCGCCGTTGCGATCGAGCCGGCCGCGCGCTGGCCTGACGCCGCGACATTCGGCCAAGCCCTGGAACGGGCGGGCGCACCCATCTTCGCTGGGCGAATCGCCGTGGTCACCGTTGGCGCGGTGATCCTGGGCGCCCTGATTGTGTGGCTCTGGCCGCCCGGGGCGACGCCGACCAATCCGGGCGCACCGCAGGTGGCGTTTGGCGAAATCGAATACGTCGGTCCGACCGACCACCGCTCGGTTGCTGACTCGCTGCTGCGCATGGTCCAGTCCGAATTGCACGGTCATATCAATTTCCGAGATCGGGCACCGCTCGTGATCCAGGCGCGCATGACCGTCACCGGCGACGACGTGGGCTTGCGCCTCACCGGTGGGGTTCCTGCCTCCGAATTCCACGTCCCACTCGAGCAGTGGCCAGCGCTGCGCGATTCGCTGAGCTATCAGATCGTGCTCGGCGTCTGGGCGGATCGAAGCCCACTCCTCCCTTCGCTGCCGCGACGCGCTCTGCCCCGCACATCGGAGGGACTCGCGCAGTTCATGGAAGCGGAGCAGCTGGTCGCCGAGACAGAGTGGGAGAAGGCGTATGCCGCGTACAAGAAGGCAGTCACCACTGACCCCAGCTGCTGGATCTGTCTATGGCGGATGACCGAAGTCGAGCGCTGGCTCGGGATCGAGCCAGATCCCGAACGAGTGCGTCAGTATCTGGCCCACGCTGATTCGCTGCCGCGTTCGTACGCCAGCCTGATTCGTGCCGCACAGTTGCCCCTGAACGCACGACTCGACACGCTGCGGGCTGTGACCCAGCGCGACCAGCAGTTTTTCCTAGGATGGTTTCAGCTTGGCGACGAGCTGTTTCATCGTGGCCCGCTCGTGGGCCACCGCCGCTCCGCAGCGATTCCCGCGTTCGAACGAGCGGCCCGCTTGCGACCGGACTTCGGACCGGCCTGGGAGCACCTCGCGTGGGTCGCCACCGCCGAAGGAGACTCTACGAGCGCGGCGAATGCACTCGATTCGCTGCGAGCCCACAGCGGCGTGCCCGACCCCTTCTCAGCCGTGCTCCGGGCGCTGCTCCGCCTCGGGTTCGAATGGCGCTTCTTCTCGCCCAGCGAGGCACAACGCGTCACCGTGCAGATCGTGAATTCACCAGAAGCCCAGAGCAGCCCGAACCTGGGCGCAGGGCCGCGGATGCTCCCAACGTTTGACGTGCCTCGCGGAGCAATCGCGTTAGGCCAGATCCTGGAGAAGAATCAGCAGCACGACGTGCGCCGCTCCGCGCTCATCGCCGAGGCAATGGGCTCGCTCGCGCTCGGCCGGCTGGAGGATGCGCGTAGCCTGGCGGCCAAGGCAGCGGACGTGTCGCACGACGCGGAGCTCGATCTGTTTACGGCGGAATTGCAGGGGACGCTCGCGCTGCTCGACACGGGAAGCGTCGCGACTTCGGACGCTCTCAAGGACCTTCGCCTGTGGTCTCAGAGCAAGGACGCCAAGCTGCGCGATCGTACAACCTGGCTGAGCACGCTACTCGAGCATCGCTGGCAGTTCCGCCCGGGCGGGCCCCATGAGCTGAGTATCCTGCTCACCGCCGATTCGCTGGCAGCTGCAGGTCAGCCACGTGCTGCGCTCAACAAGCTCGATCGGATCAACGTTGACTCCGTCGCACGATCGGGCAATCCGTTTTTCAGAGCCATCGTGCATTTCCAGCGAGCCGCCTGGCGCGCGCAAATCGGCGACATCGAGGGTGCGAAAAACGAGCTCGTCTGGCACGAGCATCTGGACCTCGTGGGCCTGCCAACCGGTCTCCCCCAGGCGGCGGACGTCGACTGGGCCTTCGGCACCCTGGCGCGCTGGCGTTTGGCGCAGCTGCTCGACCGTAGCAGCCATGGTGAACATGGCCAGGCATGCGACGCATACACCGCGGTCGTGCGGCATTGGTTTGGAGCTCCGGCCCCCTATGGAGCGCGCGCCGACACGGCTCGGACTCGTACGCTCGAGCTGAACTGCGCAGCGGCGGCACGGTGATTCGCTTCCATACGTTGGGGACGCTCGAAGTCACGATGGACGGCGCGGAGCCACCGGCCCAACTGCTCTGGAAGAAGAACATCGCGCTGCTTCTGTACCTGGCGCGCTCGCCCAAGCGGCGCTGCACCCGAGAGCAGCTGATCGGATTGCTCTGGCCGGACAAGGACGACGCCGCGGCACGCCAATCGATGCGTGAGGCCATTCGTGTCGTGCGCCAGTGCGTGGGCGAGGACCGGCTCAAGACAACAGGCGACGTCGTGCAGCTGTTGGACGGCGCGGTGGAGCTCGATACGGACCAATTCGAGAAACTCGCACAGCAGCGTGACTGGGCACACACGACGCCCCTGATCAACGGCGAGTTCGTCCACGGCTTCAAGGTCGCCGACGCGGCCGGCTTCGAAGATTGGCTGACGATCGAGCGGTCGCTCTGGCATGGACGCGCGATGGACGCGCTGCTGCGTCACGCCGAAGAGCGGCTCGACGCGGGCGACGAGCTCGGCGCCGACGAACCGCTGCGTCGCGCCCGGGAAATGGACCCGCTCTCTCAGCGCGCGCTGCGGGCGCACATGCGGCGCGTGGCAGGCGCGGGTGACCGGTCAGGCGCCCTGCAACTGTTCGAGCAGTTCCTGAGCGACGCCCGACGCGACGGGGATGTGACGGTAGAGCCGGAAACCAAAGCGGTGGCCGAGCGCTTGCGGGGCGGGCGCGCGTGGCACTTGCCGAAGGAAGCGCTGTCTCCCGAGCGCAGTGTGTCGTGGCGGCGCGCGCCGTTGCTGGGCCGGGGACGTGAGCTCGCCAACGCGCTCGCGCAGTGGCGCACGGCACGGGCCGGGCGTCTGGCGGTGGTCGTGATCGAAGCGGAATCCGGCGGCGGCAAGACGCGCTTCGTAGAGGAGCTCACGACGCGCGCGGCGTTGGATGGTGGCGTGGTCATCGCCGTACGCGCCGTGCCAGCGGATCTGGAGCATGCGGCGAGTGGGATGCTCAGCCTGGCGCGAGGCGGGTTGCTGGACGCGCCCGGTGTCGCCGGCGCGCATCCCGGCGCCCTCGCCACGCTCGCCTTGCAAGCGAGCGAATGGGCGGAACGGTTTCCACCAAAGGGCCCGGCAGCGGATACCCGGACCCTGGACGCCGCCATCGCCGAAGTGCTGCGCGTGACGACCGCCGAACAACCGCATCTGCTGGTATTCGACGACGCGCAGTGGATCGATCCGACGTCCTACCAGATGATCGAAGCGCTCATCCGCGATCTCACGCGCGCCCCTTTGCTCATCGTGCTCGCGACGACGCCGGAACCCGCTCCGCCGAAGCTGGCGGAGTTGCGGGCTCGCATTGGACGGGATGTCCCGGGCGCGGCGATTTCGCTGGGCAAGTTGGACAAGGAGGCGATCCTGCAACTGGTCGAATGGGCGCTGCCGGCGTACAAAGGCGAGGCCGCCGATCGGCTGGCGCGACGCATCGCCGCGGATTCCGGTGGGCTACCGCTACTCGCGGTCGAGATCTGTCACGCCATGGCGCAAGGCCTCGATCTCGAAGCGACCAATGGCGCGTGGCCGCATCCGTTGCGCACGCTCGACTCGACGTTCCCGGGCGATCTTCCCGACACGATCATCGCGGCGATTCGCGTCGGCTTTCGCTGTCTGACTCGGCCCGCGCAGCAGGCGCTGGTGGCCACGGCCATTCTCGGCGAGCGCGTGGCGGCAAAGCGAATCGGCTGCGCCACGGATCTCAAAGGAGACGCGTTGCACGCGGCCCTGGACGAGCTGGAGTGGCGCCGCTGGCTCGTTGCCGAGGCGCGTGGCTACGTGTTCGTCGCGCGCATCGTGCGTGACGTCGTCGCGCGCGACATGGTCACTGAGGGCGAGCGCCAGCGCATCCTGGCCAAGAAGTGCTAACGGTGCGACGAACCACTCGTCTCGGGTATCATCTCGCTACCCTCTCTGGAGAAGCCCCATGAAGCTCTCGTCGTCATTCGCGTTCCTCGCCGCAACGTTGCTTCTTCTGCCATGCGCCGCGTGGGGACAGGGCGGCTATCGCGGCGGTCTGAGTCAGGGCGGCCGGTACGGACCGCCCGCGCCAAAGCTTCCCGGCGTCGAACTGGTTGGACCGCTCGATACAGCACTCGCGCGCGTGATGCTCACCCTGACCCCCGATCAATCGACGCGCTACCAGCAGACGTACGACTCGTTCATGGTTGCGACCCGTCCACAGCGTGACAGCGCGAATGCGGCGATCGCGAAAATGAACGAGCGGCTCGACGACGGCGATCGCGCCGCGGCGGCGTTCTACGCCGAGCATCTGCAGGACCTGGGCAAGACGCTGCGAGACCGACAGGACCGGTTCGAGGGCGATCTGCGCCGGTTCCTGAACGGCGATCAGATCAAAGCGTACAAGAAGTGGCGGGAGGACCAGGACCAGGCCACGGAAAGAAAACGCCGCGAAAATCAGCGGCGATGGGACGAAGCGGGCTTCCGCGGGCAGTTCGGCGCCCCCGGTACAGCCGCTCCCGAGATCAAGACGGCCCTCCCCACACCGCCGGGCGTGGCGGCGCCGGCGGTTGGCTCGCCCTCGGTGCGAGTTGGACGAGCCGTCTACGTCACGGGCCAGCTCGGCGTGGACAGCACGGGGACGCTCGTCGGCTCCGATCTGCCCGCGCAGGCCGAGCGCGCGTTCGCGAATCTCCGCGCGGTACTTCAGAGCGCGGGCGCGTCGCTCCGCGACGTTACGGCGCTCACCATTTACGTCGTCAACTATCGGCCCACGGATCTCGAGACGATCCGCACGGCCGGCGCCGCGTATTTCAGCGCGAACGGTCCCATCGCCACGGTGGTCGGCGTGCAGTCGTTGGGTCGCGATGGCGCGCTGATTTCGATCGGCGCGACGGCTTCCGCACACTGATTCGATAACGCGCGGGCGCAGTTATGATACTGCGCATGAATTCGAAACATCTGCCGCTCCTCGCGGCCCTCGTCTCAGTCGTCCTGTGGGCCGCAGCCTTCGTCGGGATCCGGGCCGCGGGCCGTTCGTTCTCCCCGGGCCCGCTGGCGCTCGGGCGTCTGGCGTTGGGCAGTGTGCTGCTGGGTGCGCTCGTGATCTCCCGCCCGACGATCCGCCCCACGAGACACGAGCTCGCCCTGCTCGTGCTCGCCGGCCTGCTCTGGTTCGGCGTCTACCAGGTCGTCCTCAACGAAGCCGAGCGACGCGTCGACGCGGGCACCGCGTCGATGCTAGTCCTGGTGGCTCCAATCTTTGTCGTCGCATTGGCAGCGGTATTCCTGAAAGAGCGCACCACTCCCAACCTGCTGCTGGGGGGCGCGATCGCGTTCAGCGGCGTCGTGGTGATCGGGCTGGCGACGTCGTCACACAGCGCCTCGCTCCTTGGCGTGATTCTCTGCCTCATCGCGGCGCTCTCGTCCGCGATCGGCCTCGTCGCGGAGAAGCCGGTCCTCAATCGAATCACTGCTCTGCAGGCAACGTGGACGTGCTGCACCGTCGGCGCGCTCTTCTGTCTGCCGTATGCGCCGCAACTCGTGCGCGAGTGGCGCGTCGCGTCCAGCGGTGGGATCGCCTGGCTGCTCTTCCTGGGTGTCTTTCCCACGTCCATCGCCTTCACGACGTGGGCCTACGCTCTGGCCCGCGGATCGGCGGGACAGGTCGTCGCAACCGCCTACCTTGTCCCGCCGGTGACGATCGTCCTCGGCTGGCTGATCCTCGGCGAGGCACCGAGCCTCATCGCCGTGCTCGGCGGCGCGCTCTGTTTGGTCGGCGTGGCGTTCGCGCGAAAACTCCCCGCGGTTAAGGTCGTTCCTCCCGCTCGTCGTCTGTAAGGTCCACTGCCATCGGGAAGAAGAGGGAGCGTTTCACTTCGGGATAAGGAACTCCCCACCCTCGCGCATCGTGCCACAGAATCCGATTGAGCCGTTCGCTGGGCGCCGCATCGGGATCGCGGAAGTTCATGCGAGACGACGCGAGCGCCGCGCGCCGGCGTTCCGCCGCGTGCGGCCCGGTGATCGACCCCACCCGCTGGTTGACCTCGAACAACGACTGCCGCGGCACAAGAGCGCTGTACGGTTCGAAGGTGGGCGCTTCGTCGGGTCCGATGAAACTCGCCCGCATGTCGGTGGCGACGAGATCGTAAATGCTGAGCGCCGGCAGGCCGAGCATCAGCTCGATCGTCTTCACCATGCTCGGCTGGTGGTAGAATGTCGGATCGATAACACCACGTCTCGCGTACGGGCTGGCGACCAGAGCCACGGTGCGGTGCCCGTCGATGTGGTCCACGCCGTTCTGCGCGTCGTCTTCGACCGCCAGAATCGCCATCGATTTCCAGAACGAGCTGTGCGAGAGGCCTTCCACGATCCGGCCCAGCGCCAGATCGTTGTCCGCGACGCATGCCTTGGGCGTACACCATCCAGGGTCCGTGCCCTCCGTGTGATCGCTCGGGAGAATGATGAGCACGAGATTCGGCATGGTATGCTTCGATTCCCATTCGCGCAGATGCTCGAGCACAATGTCGGCCTTGACCACGTCCGGAACCGTCAGCGTCCAGCCTGGATATTCACGGACCAGTATGCGATCGAGCGACGGAATGTCAGAGCGCGTGTTGTAGTGTTTGGCGACGGCGGTGCGGAAGTAGGCGGCGTTATGGGGCTGCGAATCCCGGTACTGCGTGAGTAGCGACATCCGGAGCGTGTCGCTGTACCACTGGGGAGACGGGGCGTATTCACCGAAGACGCGCACCGTCTTGCCCTTCGCGCCCGCCGCCTCCCAGAGAAACCCGCCCGCTGAGTACGCGAGCGGGTCCACGCCTTCCGACGGATAGCTGCGGCCCGAGTAGAGCGGCCACATCGGATACTCGGTCTCATTCGCCTGGGTGAGCCAGTTGTGCCCGTCCGCCGAGTTGCCGCCGGTCGCAAAGAAATGATCGAGCAGCACGAACTGCTCGGCGAGCGCGTGCGCGTTGGGTGTCACGTCGTGGCCGTACTGCACGAGCGAGCTGTCGCTCGCGCCTTTGCCGATGTCGCCGAACACCTGGTCGTAGGTGCGGTTCTCGCGAACGATGTAGACGACGTGGTCGATCAACGACGGCTCGCCGGGACGCTCGGGGACCGCGCGAGCCGCGACATCGCGACGCGGCGTGAGCAGCGGTCCCCCACTATCCGTTCTCAGCGTCAAACGATTGTTCTGCGCGACCGAGGTGGTGTAGGCCGCCAGCTCGGCGGCAGACGGTTGCGAGATGACGTTGACCGAGCCGCGATACGAATGGACATACCGGCCCGTCAGACCCAAGGGGCGTCCAATTCCTGAGCCCACGCCAAACAGGGACCCGACCGCAATCGTGTGACCGTCCTCGCTCACATCGACCGTCGTTGGATACCACCCGGTGGGAACGAGCCCGCGCAGCTGGCCGCCGGGCACCCCGTAGACTGCCACCGCGTTCACGCCGCCCAGGGTTACAAAGAGCGTTGTGGCATCCGGGGACAGCGCGACAGCTGTGGGCGCGAGACCGATCCGGTTCTCGCGAAACGGGGCGATCGCGATTGTTTTGACCACGCTGTCGCGTCGTGTGTCGATCACACTGACCGCGTCCGAGTTGCCGTTGGCGACGTACAAACGATCACCGATTTCGTCCCACGCGACGCCGGTGGGATGACGGCCCACCGGAATGACTTTTTGTACCGTGCCCGCCACGAGATCGACGCGCGTCACGCTCCCAGGCTGCGCCATGCCGCGCGCGTCCACGCCACAGACCCATCCGTGCTGACCACCGCGGCCACGGGCAGCACGCCGAGCGGGATGGTCTTGAGCAGCGAACCGCTGTCGGCATCGAGGACCGCGAGGGCGTCATTCGCCGGCAGCGGCACCACCACCACGCGATGTCCAGAGGCGTTCGCGCGCAGGGCGACCGCCGGCGACCCGGCGATGTAGTCGCCGAGGGCGGGAGATGACCACCGCACGACGGCGCTGTCGCCGTCGTCATAGGCGGTGAGCTGTGCGACCGATTGTGTGCGAGCGAGACGGTCGGATCCCGGGATCCGGCTCAGCGCGACGTCCGCAGGCAGGCGTCCGACACTCGAAACCAGCGCGCGACGGGTCACGGGATCGATGGCGATACCCTGGACGCCCGCGCGGCCATCGAACGCGGCACTGCTGACCACGGCGTTGTCGCGCCAGCCGAGATGGTACGCCGCGCCATGGATGGACACCCAGACCTCACCGGGACGCGTCCCGAAGCGGACGCCAAACACCCGATCGGTGAACACGCTCTGGACACCTGCCGGCGCCACGCGTTGTGTGGTGGCAATGGTGCCGGGGTCGGAAATCTCACGCCGCGGCTGTGGCGGTGGATTCGTGGGCGCCTGCAGCAGGATTACAAACGTCAGCGCGAGTTGTGACACGTTCCTAACTCCCCACTGGTAGGTGACCCTGCTGTTTTGCTGCCATAATTATCGGACATGCTGCTGACCGTGTGCCTGCTGCTCGGCTGCGCCTCCCCCACGCCGGATTCCCTGGGAATCTACTCGGGCCGCGAGCGCCAGCTGGACGTCCGGATTCCGCGATTCGACGGCGACGTCGTGATCGACGGCGACCTCGCCGACTCGGCGTGGGCGCACGCCGCGCTCCTGACCGGCTTCTCGCAGTACGCTCCGAACGACGGCGTTCCAGCCGTCGACTCGACCCAGGTGCTCGTGTGGTACTCCGCGCACGCAATCTACTTCGGGATCCGCGCCTACGAGCTGCATGGCCAGGCCACGGCGACACTCGCCGACCGCGACCAAATCTTTGGTGATGACAACGTGCAGATCCTGCTCGGCACGTTCCATGACGGCAAGAAGGCGCTGATGTTCGCGGTAAACCCGCTCGGCGTGCAAGGCGACGGGTCGCTGATCGAAGGCGCCAACGTGACCGCGAGCGGCTTCATCGGCAGCGCGGTGGTGGGGCGCGAGCAGCCCGACTTGAGTCCCGACTATGTCTTCCAATCGCGCGGGCGTGTGACGGCGTGGGGGTACGAGGTCGAGGTGCGCATCCCGTTCAAGAGTCTCCGCTATCAGCCGAAGCAGCCGCAGGACTGGAGCCTCAACATCGTTCGCCAGATCAAACACTCGGGCTTTGAGGATTCCTGGTTCCCGGCGCGTCGTGCGAGCGCGACGTTCATCGGACAGTCGGGGAATCTCATTGGCCTGGCGGGGATGCATCGCGGCCTGGTCGTGGATATCAATCCCGAAGCGACCGGAAAGGCCACCGGTGCACCCACCGCGTCCGGCTACGACTACGACACGGGAAACCCGCAGATCGGCGGGAACGTGCGTTGGGGCGTCACCGACAATCTCAACCTGAACGGCACGATCAAGCCCGACTTTTCTCAGGTCGAATCGGACGCCGGTCAGCTCGCGTTTGATCCCCGGCAGGCGCTGTTCTTTTCCGAGAAACGGCCGTTTTTCCTCGAGGGGAGCGAGCTGTTTCAGGTACCGCAGAACCTCATCTACACGCGCCGCATCGTGCAGCCCGTCGCGGCCGTGAAATTGACGGGCAACGCCTCCGGAACCGATATCGGGTTCTTGTCGGCGGTCGACCAGAAGTTCGCGTCCGCGAGCGGCGACGAGAATCCCATCTTCAACATCGTGCGCGCGCAACGCGGTCTGGGCCACGGATCGCGCATCGGCATGGCGTATACCGATCGGATCGAGGGCGGCAACTACAATCGCGTCGCCGAGGTGGACAGCCGGCTGGTGTTCAAGGACATCTTCGGACTCAACCTGCAGGTGGCCGGTAGCCGGACGCGCACCGGTGGCGCCACCACGACCGCGCCACTGTGGCTGGCGCAGTTCACGATTCAGCATCGCACCTGGGGATTGCGCAGCGTGTTCGCCGGCATCTCGGATGATTTCCGCTCGGCGAGCGGGTTCATCGGGCGCGCCGGCATCGTGCATTCGTTTGTCGATCCGAGCTACACGACCTACGGGAAACCGGGTGCGTTGTTGCAGCGGCTCACGGCCGACATCGTCGTGGACGGCATCTGGCAGTATCAGAACTTCATTCACGGCCGGCGCATCCAGGACCAGAAGTTGCATTTCAACGTCAACACGTCATTGCGCGGCGGGTGGAACGTAGGCGCCGGGTACTTCGCCGAATCGTTCGGCTACGATTCCGCGCTGTACGCCCGCTATCGGCTGGAAGTACCCAAGTCTGGCGGCGGGCTCGACACGATCCCGTTCGTGGGGCAACCGACCATCGGCAACGGCGAGTACCTCATCCAGATCGGGACGCCGCAGTGGAAGCACTTCAGCGGCGGCGGATTCTTCCTGCAGGGTCATGACGAGAACTTCTTCGAGTGGGCGTCGGCGGACCTCCTACTGCTGAGCGTCAATGTGTCGTATCGGCCCACGGACCGGATGCGCAACTCACTGAGCTATTTCTGGCAACAGGTCGATCGCCGCACCGACGGCAGCCTGGTGAATGTGGGCCGCGTCGCACGGATGAAGGTCGAGTATCAGCTCTTGCGGCCGTTGTTCATCAGGCTGGTGGGCCAGTACATCCAGGATAAGACCGATTCACTGCGCGATGACTCCCGCACCGGCGCGCCGATCCTGATTGCCGGACCCGGGGGCGTGACGCGCACGACGGCGAGCGTCACGAATCTCTTCCACGTCGATGCGTTGCTGAGCTATCAGCCGATCCCCGGGACCGTGGTGTTCGCGGGATACGGCAGCAACATGCTGGACGAGGACGCCTTCCGTTTCCGCGGGCTCACGCGGACCGACGACGCGCTGTTCGTAAAGCTGAGCTATCTCTTCCGGCTCTGACCCCTCCCTCTTGCCGCCCGTCGCCCGCCGCTGCATTCTGAAGGCACGGGCGACCTGATCCGCGCCCAACCTCTTCGGCCCTCCCCCAGCGAGGGCCCCGTGAAATAATCGCAGAGCCTTTGGACGCCGCGAGCGTCACCGCTGGGGGGTGTGTGCCCGTGGCTTAACCAAAGGAGCGATGCAATGACGGTCAATAAAGACTTCAAGCGGCTCGTTCGTCAGCGCATGCAAAGAACGGGCGAATCCTACACTTCAGCACGCACAAAACTCCTTCATACCAACTACGCCAAGCTCGCCGGGATGAGCGACGCGTCCATCAAGGCGAAGACCGGCTGCACGTGGGAGCGCTGGCTGACAAGAGCGCCGTCGCCGTTCAGCATACCAAGCTGCGCGACCGGGTCGCCGTCGATCGCATGAAGGCGTTTTGGCAGGACCGGCTGGCCGCACTGGGAGACGTGCTCTGATCAACGTGCTGTCGCTGTTGGTGCTGCTTCAGGCGGCGGGCTTCCCGCAGTCGGGCCCGCCGCTCCGGATTGGTGTCGATCGGCGCGTCGAGTTGATGGCCATTCTCTTCAAGCTCGCCGGCGCGGGGGAATTCAACCAGAACAACTTCGTGCAGTACAACGCGGACATCCAACGCCAGTTCGGATCGTTTCGTGATCACGAGGCGGTGACGCGGGCCCGCGAGCTGCACGATCGCTCCGGTATTTCCTTTTCCGCGGTGATGGCCGTCGCCATCCGGCTGACGGATCCGCCCGAACTCCGCGAACGGGTCGCGTTCGATTCCGCGGGCGGCTGGAGGGCGCCGCCCGACGAAGTGCGACGCTTTGTGGAGGCGGCACGACGCTTCGCCGTCGAGGCGCACGCCGACGATTTCTTCGCGGCGCACCGCGTCCTCTACGACACGGCGAACGCGCGCCTGCGGCGACCAATCGACCGCCTAGCCGACCTCCAGTGGCTTTCGGATTTCTTTGGCGTGCCGCCCGACCGGGACTTTGTCGTGGTCCCGATGCTCGCCAACTCCGAGACGAGCTTTGGGCCGTGTATGCAGCCGCCCAACGGGCGTCTCGAGTGCTACAGTATCCTCGGCCACCACTGGACCGATTCGGCGGGCTTTCCCCTCTATGATGACGGTTTCGTGGGGACGCTCGTCCACGAGGCGGGTCACGGGTATGTGAACCCGTTAGCGAACGCTCGGCGTGTGGATTTCGAGCGCACGGCGCCGCGCGTGCATGCGCAAGTCGCGGACGCGATGAACGCCCAGGCGTACCCCTGGGCCAGCATGGTAAACGAATCGCTGTTGCACGCGGTCGAGGCGCGTTACGCCGTCGCGCACCAGGGGCCGAGCGTCCTTCCCAAGTTTTTCGCAGATCAGCGCAGGCAGAGCTGGTTCTGGGTGGAAGAGCTCTACAATCTGTATAGCGATTATGTGGCCGATCGCCGGACCTTTCCCACGTTCGCGGGCTTCATGCCACGGGTGATCGCGTATTTCGACTCGCTTCCCGAGCGCGTGCCGGCCATGGTGCGAGCGTACGATGCGCTTCGACCGAAGGTGATCTCGCTCTCCATCGAGAACGGGTCGCAGTCTCTGGATCCGGGAATCCGGGAAATCGTCCTGAAATTCGATCGCCGGGTGCGAGAGGACGGCTGGAGCCTCGTGCCATCGTTTGGACATTCGAGCCCCACACCCGAGTCCATTGCGGGCCTTCCGAAGATCACCTGGAAGGGATGGGAGGCCGGTCCCCGATCGACCGCGATCAGAAGCAATCTCGATTCAGCGGGCACGACGTTCCGCTTCGGCGTGGAGCTGGAGCCCGGCAGAGCATACCAGTTTCAGCTCAACACGCCGCATGGCTTTGGATTTCGCGATGCCGAGACGGGCGTGCCGCTCGCTCCGTATCCGATTCGGTTTCAGACGCGGCGCTGAAATCCGGCGCCGTGAATATCCTCGAGGCGATCGGAAACACATCTCTCGTTGAGCTTCGCAAGGTCGTCCCCGCCCGCTGCGCGAACATCCTGGTCAAGCTCGAATGGGAGAACCCGACCGGCAGCATGAAGGACCGGCTCAAGAATCAAGACCGCATCACCGGCTATTATCCCCTCGGCGAGGAGATCTGGAGTCAGACGCAAGGGAAGGTCGATGGCGGCGTCTTCACGCGGCGTCGCGACGGTCCTGAAGCATCACAACCCGAATGTGAGGATTGCCGTTGTGGACCCCGGGGAATCGTCGGTGCTGCTGGGCGGGGAGCCGGGGCCTCACAAGATCGAAGGGGCAGGAATTGGCTACACGCCTCCACTGTTCGACCGCTCGCTCGTGGACGAGATCATTCCCGTAAGAACGGACGATGCGAAGGCGATGGCCAGGCGACTCGCACGCGAAGAGGGGCTGTCATGGCAGATTCTGGGCTGAAGTACGTGGGCACCGACGTGTACAGGAGATAGCGAGATGCTCGTGACCTCGTTCGCTGCCGCACTGCTCCTTCAGGTCGGGCCTCCGCTGGTCGATCACCATCAACACTTCTTCAGTCCTGAGTTCGCCCAGCTGGTCGGCATCACCCCAATCGATGCGGACAAAGTCATCGCGCTGCTCGACTCGGCAGGGATTCGCCGGGCTCTCGTGCTGTCGGTCGCGTACAGCTGGGGCAATCCCAGCCGGAACGTGGAGAACGAATACGAGCATGTGAAGCAAGAAAACGACTGGACCGCCCAGCAGGTGGCACGGTTTCCGGACCGGCTGCGCGCGTTCTGTAGCGTCAATCCGCTGCGTGACTACGCGCTGGCCGAGCTGGACCGCTGCGCCGCCAATCCGCAGCTCCGCACCGGCCTCAAGCTGCACATCGGGAACTCGGCGGTGGATTACCACAGTCCCGAGGATCTCGAGAAGCTGCGGCATGTGTTTCATGCGGCGAACGCGAAGCACATGGCGATCGTGATCCACATGCGTGCGTCGATCTCGCGGAACTTGCCGTACGGCCGGACGGAGGCGCAGGTGTTTCTGGACTCGATTCTGCCCGCGGCACCCGACATTCCCGTGCAAATCGCTCATCTCGCGGGGGCCGGTGGCTACGATTCGACCACCGATGCCGCCCTGTCCGTCTTCGTCGACGCGATCGGGCGCCGAGATCCGCGAGCGAAGCAGCTCTGGTTCGACGTCACGACCGTCACCCGTAGCGTAACCCGCGAAAACGCGAAGCTTCTGGCCATGCGCATTCGCCAGCTCGGTGTGGACCGCGTACTGTTTGGATCCGATGCGGCGGCCGGCGGCAACCTGGCGCCGCGCGAGTCATGGGCCGAGTTTCTCACGTTGCCGTTGACCGAAGCGGAGTTTCGGACGATAGCGAACAACGTTGCTCCCTACATGCGATAGGAACCATGAAAACCATCCGACTCCTTCCCCTGGTCTGTGGCGCCTTGTGCGCACCGCTCGCGGCACAGCAACGCCACACGATCACGCATGAGGACGTCTTCCTCATGAAGCCCGTCGCCAGCCCGGCGATCAGTCCCGACGGCCGCTGGATCGTCTTCAGCGTCACCGAGCCGTCGTACACGGAAGGCGAGCAGGTCAGCGATCTCTGGCTCGTGCCGAGCGACGGCAGCGCCGAGCCGCACCGTCTCACCAACACGAAGGGCGGCGAGAGCGGCGTCGACTGGAGTCCCGATAGCAAGCGGATTGCGTTCAGCGCGCGCCGCGAGGGAGACGACGCAGCGCAAGTATATGTGCTGGATCTGAGCGGCGGCGGCGAGGCACAGCGCATTACGAACATCTCGACCGGCGCGTCGAGCCCCCTGTGGCGTCCCGACGGCCGCGCGATCCTGTTTTCGAGCATGATCTACCCTGGTGCGACAACGGACTCGGCAAATCGGGCCGCTGCCGCCGAGCGGCGTGCGCGGAAGTACAACGCCCGCGTGTTCGACGCCTCGCCGATCCGGCTGTGGGACCACTGGCTCGACGACCGGCGGGCGCATCTGTTCGTGCAATCGCTCGAGCACGGATCGCAAGCACGCGATCTGCTGGCAGGGTCACAGCTCGTCCAGGGCGCGGGATTCGGTGGTCAGCTCGGCAACAGCGGTGAAGACCTGGCCGCCGCCTGGTCGCCCGACGGCAAGCTCGTCGTGTTCGCCGCAACCACGAATCGCACGGACTGGGCTCATGGCGACGTGGTGCAAGCGCTGAGGGTCGTGAATGCGACGGCTGGCGAACCCTTACGGCTCACGCAGGGCAAGGACGATTACGACGCGCCGCAATTCAGTCCAGACGGAAAGACGCTGTACGCCCTGATGACGCCGACCAACGAGCGCACCTTCAACAATCGCCGCCTGGTGGCATCCTCCTGGCCATTCAGCGGCGGCGCCGCGATGCGAGTCGTGACAGGCGGTGCCGATCATTCGGTGGGCACGTACGCGGTCAGCCCCGACAACCGCACCCTCTTCTTCCTCGCGGAGGATGCAGGACATCAACGCCTGTTCCGCGCCCCGGCGACGGGGGGCAAGGAGCAGGAAGTCGGCACGATGACCAGCGGGACATTCGGCAGCCTGCAGGTCGCTTCAGGGACAACGGGCACCGCACTCAAAATCGCGGCAGTCTGGGAGAGCGGCACGAATCCGCCGGAGATCGTCAGGATCGATCCGGCCACCGGCCGGGGTACGCCGCTCACGAAGTTCAGCACCGACCGCGCCGCCAGAATCGACTGGCAGCCGCTCCGTGAGTTCTGGTTCACCTCGAGCCGCGGCAAGCGCATCCACAGCTTCTACGCGCTGCCGCCGGGCTTCGACTCGACTCGCAGCTATCCATTGTTCGTGTTGATCCACGGGGGCGCCGCGAATATGTGGACCGACAACTTTGGCCTGCGCTGGAATCCGCACCTGCTCGGCGCCCCCGGCTACGTCGTGCTCATGACCGATTACACTGGCTCGACCGGATACGGCGAGAAGTTCTCGCAGGATATCCAGTTCGATCCACTCGAAGGTCCGGCGAATGATCTCAACGAAGCCGCGGACTCCGCGATCAAGCGCTTCCGGTTCCTCGACGCATCGAGGCAGATCGCGGGCGGCGCGAGCTACGGCGGCCATCTCACCAACTGGCTCGCGGTGACGACGACGCGGTATCGGGCGTTGGTCAGCCATGCCGGCGAATGGGATCTCGAGACGCAGTGGGCCACGAGCGATTTCAACTACGATCGCGAGCGCAACGTGGGCGGCCCGCCGTGGGAAGACCATCCGATCTGGCGCACGCAGAGTCCGATGCGCCGTGCGGCGAATCTGCACACGCCCGTGCTCGTGTCGGTGGGGGAGCGCGATTTCCGGGTGCCGATGAACAACGCGCTCGAGTTCTGGACCGCGCTGCAGCGCCAGCAGATTCCCAGCCGGCTCATTATCTGGCCGGAGGAGAACCACTGGATTCTCAAGGGAGAGGACAGCCGCTTCTTCTATAAGGAGGTGGCGGCGTGGTTCGCGCGCTGGCTGGGCGCGCCGGCGGCGACGGGCCAGTAGCCGAGGGCCAGGCTCGGCTGACCCCGGGGCGACGCCCCGGGGTTAGCCGAGCTCCCCAAACATCTTCGTTGGATCGGCTTTGGCCAACTCCACGAGAAAATCCGCGACCTTTTCGGTCACCGCCTCGACGTAGCGCTTCCCCTTCTCTGGCGTAGACGCGGCCGGATTTCCCGAGCCTGTGTCGTCGGTCACCTGGCGCCAATTTCGCGGCGCCCAGGCCCATCCCTCGCGGAAGGCCGAGATCTTGAACTTTCGGGCTGCGCCGGGCCCGGCCTCGGCGAGCGGCAGGACGTGTTGCGGCGCGATGTGTTGCATCACACTGGTCTCGAGCTCAGCGGCATGATCGCCGAGGTCGGTAAAGAACGGCTTCGGATCCACGACTTTGTACCAGTTGACCGTGCAAAGAAACAGTGAGACTTGCGGCTGGAGCTCGCGAATCATTTGACGAAAATCATTCGCGCCGTGTCCGTTAAAAATCACGAGCTTCGGAATTCCCTGCCCCGCGAGTGACCGCGCGACATCGCGCAGCACGAGCGCCTGGGTGCTCGGGTTCATGTTGATACACAAGGGAATGTCGAGCTGGCCGGTATTCACGCCAAAGGGCACGCCGGGCAGCACGACTACTTTCGCGCCGCGGCTCCACGCCCGCTCGGCCGCGCGCGCGGCGAGCTCTTCGGCCTGGATGTTGTCGGTGGTGTACGGAAGATGGAAATTGTGCGCCTCGGTCGCGCCCCACGGCAGTACGGCGACGTCGTAGCGCACATCGCGCACGGTTTTCCAAGTCAGCTCGGCGAGGATGTAGGGACGCGGCACGGGCCATCCGGTTCGATTTGAATCTCCGATACTACACTCTCAGGGGTTGACGCGCTTCCCGGCATCCCGTCTCTTCGAAGCCGAATCCCATCACCCATCCGCGGTCTGGAGGAATCGATGCGGCGCTGCTTATGGTGTCTCGTATCGCTCGCGCTGGCGGCCACGCCACTGCCAGCCCAGGGAGGGGGGCTCCGCGACAAGATCTCCCAGCTCTTCATTTTCACGAACGGGAAGGATCCGCTGTTCCTGGGCGGGACGGCCGGCTCCGATTCGGCAACCGCCCTGCACGCCGATCACTTCGTTCCCTCAGCCAATGCAGATAACGGCTCACTCATTTCGTTCATCAGCGCGGCGATCAGCCAGAACGTCGGCAACCTCCCTGTGAGCGCCACGAGCGGCGGCTCCACGTTCCGGTTCGAAGCGGGAGTCCCTGTTCCCACATCGGGCTCGCCCGGTGCCGTGTTCGGCGAGCGCGCCCCGACGCTCGGCCGCGGCCGCGTCTTCGTCGGCGCCAACATCAATCGCTTGCATTTCGAGACGCTGCGCGGCGTAAACCTGAACGACATCGAGATGACGTTCACGCACGAGAACGTGACCGGTCCCGCCTGCGACGCCGTCGTGGGCGCGTCCTGCACGCCGTACGGCGTCCCGACGCACGAGAATGACGTGATTGACCTGCGGCTGGCGCTCGACATCGACATGACGGTCACGTCGTTCTTCGTGACCTTCGGCTTGCTCGACCGGGTCGACATCGGCGTGGTCCTCCCGATCGTCTCCACGTCGCTGCGCGGCACGAGCAACGCGCAGATCGTGCCGTTCGGCGGTACGACGGCCCAGCATTTCTTCGGCGGTACCCCCGCGAACCCCGAGCTCTCGACGACCCGGTTCGTAGAAGGATCGGCCACCGGCGTCGGCGATATCGCCACGCGGGTCAAGATCAATCTCATGCGCTCGGAGCGGACCAACTTCTCCGTGCTGGCCGACGCGCGCTTCCCCACGGGCAGCGCGGACGATCTGCTGGGAGCCGGTCACGTCGCGGCCCGCGGTCTCGGCATCCTGTCGGCGCGATTCGGCGCATTTTCACCCCACGCCAACATCGGATATCTGTTTCGCGCTGGGAGCTCGCAGAACAGCGCGGTGCTCGCCACGGTCGGGTTCGATCACGTCATGGCGCCGTGGGCGGCGATCGCGGTCGACCTGGTGTCGGAGCTTCAGGTCGGTGAGAGCAAGCTGCGGCTGCCGGGCACCGTCACCTACGACCTGCCGTTCCGCCGCACGGTCGAGCCGACGAACATCCCCATCGAACGCGATGACGTGATCAACGGGTCGTTCGGCTTCAAGTTCGTGACGCATAGCGGCATCACGCTCGTCGCGAACACGCTCTGGCCCCTGAACCGGGGCGGACTGCGGCCGAACGTGCTCTGGACCGCCGGCCTGGAGTACAACTTCTAGCCTTCAGCGGATCGCCGTGATCCGCCAGCCGTTCGCGGCGCGGGCGAGCGTCGCGTGAAACGTCACCGGGCGCCGCTCGGCGCGACCGGTGCTGGCGTTGTCGTACTCGTAGACCCCGCTGACCGTCGCATCGGCTGACGCCCCGCCGACATTTAGGCTGGTGACGCTAAGAGTGGCTTTGAGATTGCGTACGCGGTCGAAGAACGTCTGCCAACTCCCCTGCTGTGCCGCCGAGAGTCCGGGATACGCGTGTCGCACCTGCTCGATGTCGCGCGATTCGAGCGCCGCCCCGTAGCCCGTGATCACCTTCTGAATATCC
>WNGA01015063.1_pt1 | contig 20871 bp, 19 predicted proteins | sample 5400061 | NCBI WGS metagenome assembly WNGA01 (sample SAMN13153366, study PRJNA577476) | soil metagenome | isolation source: 100 cm soil or saprolite under grassland replicate 2 | place: USA:California | collected 2016-06-15
ACCAAGACCTGTTCGTGATCTCCTCGACCGGGATCGTGATCCGGGTCCCGTCCGCGCAGATCCGCCGGGTGGGCCGTTCGAGCCAGGGCGTCCGCACGATGAAGGTCGACGAAGGCGGCAAGGTCGTCGCCATCGCCCCGGTCATCGTGCAGATGGAGGGCGCAGAAGAAGGGTAGGGTTGGCTGGAGGTGTCAGACTTCCCGGGGGAACGAATTGAAGTTCCGCTCTTCGTCGAGTTCTTGACGCCTGGCTTCCTCGAATAGCACAGGAGCGAACTCCTTCAATGCTGAAGCAAAGTCGTTGGGAGATTGAGCACTCTCGAGCCGAGGAATGAGGGCGCGCATCTCAGAGAGTGTGGCGAGAGCAATCTTGTCCTGCGCTGTCGCCAATGCGCTACGTTGATCGCCCGATAGCTCTTGGCTAAGCACGTCTTGGATCATCCTAAGTTTCTCTTCGTAGGAAGGTGGCAAGATCTGTATCCGGAAGTCAAAGCGGCCTGGTTCTCGGATAGCCTCGTCCATGGACTTAAAATGATTCGTCGCAACGAAGAACAGACAGGTGGCCCTGTCATGGAGGTCCTGAAGTTTGGGAAGAAAGGCAGTGGTCAGAAACATTGCCTCGAACGAGCCCTCCGGCCCAGCGCGAGTCCGCATGAGCTGCTCCATTTCGTCGAAGAACACGACGGTGTCCTCCAACTCCATGAGCCCGTCAAATATTCTGCTAGCGAGGTTTGCCACGTTTGGTAAGCCCTCCCGCGCGAAATCCCCCGGGTCAAGGATGACAACGGGCCACCCCAATGCAGCCCCGACTGCCCTCACGTAAGAGGTCTTCCCGGTACGAGGCGGTCCAAATAGGATGCCGGATCGGATTCGCGCCCTTGGGCTCTTGTTTCGGAACAGGGAATAGCTCTGCTGCAGGCCTGAACTGGGTTCAGCCAGGGGTTGGATCAACCGGTCCCCTAGAAGGCCGCCAAGAGCGTGGGGTCGTCCGTCGAGATCGATCGAAGGTTGGTAGAAGCCAGAGAACGCCTTCGGATCAGGGGGGCTTGCGGGTGTCGACTTCAGATCTGCGACGACTGTGTGATGAATTCGCTTGGCCAGGTAGGCCCTGTAGAACTGGAGGAATCGGTAGACCTCTGCCGTCGCCCAGGACTCGGGTCCCCGTTCCCCTATCTTCACTCGTGCACCTGAGCGCCAGAGCGGGAGTGGAAAGCCGGGCAAGCGGTTTCGAACTGCCCAATGAAGCGCGCGAGCGAGATTCTCCTCATGCGGTACAAGGAAGTCGCGTTCCGCCTCAAAGTCATTTAGGACTGACGATAGGAACTCGAAGGAGAAGCAGTAAGCGTTGCCGTGTTCGCCATACACGAATAGCGGGTCTCCCTTTTCCCAGACCCCCCGCTGCAGCTGAGCCCCGAAGATGATGCGAAGAGCGAGTTCGACTATGCCGTCACGAAGTTCCTGTCGGTTGAACCTGTATTGGAGAAGCAGGTTGTAGCCCAATTGATAAGGATCGCTGTCGTCGTCGTCAGACTGAAAGAGGGCAATCTGTCGATGGAGCTCTTGGCCTGACCAGGTCACGCTCTTCTTTGCTGCTGTTAGGTCTTCCTGCCAGTGAGCCAAGCCGACCATTGCCCAATAGGTCAAGTAGCCATTGGGAGGGAATCCCTGGATCGAAACGCCGTCATGTGCGAGCGCCTCGGAGATGGCCTGCACGGAGGTCTGGACGACCGCACTATCCGCATTGGCGCCAACAGTTTTCAGGAGAGCGAGTGCCTGTCCTACGGTAAATGGGTTGAGGTGATTCAGTCCTCGTGTCGTCAAGCCCTTCCCCGGCTCGAGCGTCGCACCTGACCCGAGCCCGTCTCCTTCTTCGAACCGACGTACGAGTGCCTCGAGTATGAGAGAGAAGTCGATGGACGCTTCTGTGACGCCAGGAGACGATACGAGGGAACGGACACAGGTGGCTGCACTAGTGATGCTTATGCGTCGCTCTTCGTCACCGGAGGTGACATCCAGAGAAAACGGCCCCACCTTCAGAGTAGCGTCTGTGCGACGCAGCCCTTGAAGGTCGACCACGGGGATCTGATGGAATCGATTGAGAGCACTTAGGTGGAAGTCGCAGAGCTCGGTTGTCTCTTGTTTCAGCTCCAAGAGACCCCCGAAGGGATGCGGCATGCCTACTCCCTACGCGGTGTCCGACACCAGGAGTGAGTCCTTGCTCGCGCCGGCGGCCGAGCGGATGAGTCCATCCGACAGGTTGAGGTTGCTTGGGATGATTGCCTCGGCGCCCAGCAGCTCAGCCAGTGTGGACGCAATGACGTTCGAGGCCACCGCGCCTGAAGCCCACGCTGGGTCCAGGCCGAAAGAAGCAGCGACAGCCTGTGGATGGAGTGCGCTGAATTCGCGGGAGAAGGCTTCGAACTCCGAGGAAGGCACCTCAGACACGTGGGTCGCCGAATGATGGCTGGTCCGCATGGGCACTTGGCAGCGGAGAAGAAAGTCCAATTCGCCACCCGTGTGCACAAGCCGTGAGGTGCTTGTAAGATCCGCTAGCTGGGATACCAGCCGCTGCCGAACGTAGTCTCGGAGGGTGGAGTATGCCTCCCCGTCCATAGGTGATGTCCAAGGCCAACGTCGCATGATCTCATGCGTACCGAAGTCGAAGTAGACGGGCCTGCGATTCCTCGCCTCGCAAAGCAAGAGCTGGGCAGAACCACCACCGATGTTCAGGATGGCAGGCGGCTCGGTGGTCTCGCTTGGAAACTCAGCAAGCACCGCCTGAGCCACATAGCTAAGCTCCCGCTCGGGACTTAGCACCTCGACGGAAAGGCCCGCCTTCTCTTCGATGCAGGAAATCACATCGGAGGAGTTCCGAGCGCCCCTGAGTGCCGCCGTTCCAGCCACCTTGATGATATCGGCGTCTAGGTCATCACATGTATCTCGCCATGCCTTGACTTGGGTTGCAACGGCTTCGATGCACTCAGTCGGAATGTTGCCATGAGTGATGACGTCCTTCATCAGTCCGATCGAGTTTTTGGCCTGCTGGAGCACCTTCGGCTTTCGCCCAGACCTGAGAGAAGAGATCTTGAGCTTCAGGGTGTGGGAGCCAATATCAATAAGCCCCACAGTAACGTCATCATTCGAGAAACCATGCGGGATAACCGATGGCCAATTCGCCGCGAGTATCCCTTCAAGATTCACCAATAGCTCCTGATGATTCCCGAAGGACGCCACCGTCGTCCTACTGGCAGATGGGTAGCGCCATGGGGTCTGGGCTCCGAGCCCCCATACGAGCGTGCTCGGCTCGGTACCGACCTCGTACATTACGATCAGCCGAGTCCGAGGACTTCTAGCTGCAAATCCCAGTTCTACATGGACTCCACGAGCCCGGTCAGGTAGCGCAAATACAACATCACTCGTCTCCACATGCCGCAGACAAAGGGCGCTGATAGAAGCTGGATCGTAGTACACCTCTCCCCAGAGTCCTTCGTCCCTATGGGGCAAGCAGGTTTCGAAACCGAATCTTAGGAATACGTCCTCAAGACTCTCAAGAAGTCCGGTATAGACCCCTGGACTCACTTGGCCGTAGGCGAGCTCCGGATTGGCGCGTCGCGAAACGCGCCGGAAGGGTGCAGCTATGTATGCCTTTGCCATTTCCAGGACTCCTCTATCTCCCCGCTTTGGCCCTAGTTCGGCCGCCAGAGCTGGCTGCGATGGCACCCGCCCTTTGCTGATTCTGTAAGGATGCCTTCAGGGTCTGCCGACGCGTCAGATCCACTACCTCGGCCGCCTCCCTCGCTTCACGGCGCCAGTGCGGAAGAGGGATGGCGACTAGGTGAAGCAGCTGCTGCCCAGGACTCTTGAGGAGGGACTCAACGGTTCCCCACCGGGTCATCTTGATGAGGTCTGAGCGTCCATCCCAAAGAAGCACTGCTTCGCTGAGAGACTCCCTCCATCTCTCTTCAAGTAACTGCTTTGCTCGGCGGACGGTCTGGAGCGAACACCCGGCGTCTCGCAAGGCCTTGACTGTCCTCACGACGACTGCGTCTCTAACCGACCACATCCGACTCACCCGCCGCCCGCTCGATCCTCTGATCGAAGGCTCGACCAGCCCAGTGCGGACCCAGTAGTCGAGCGTAGCCATGTTGACCCCTGCCAGTTGACTGACAGCACGTGTGTCCAGACCGAGATCCTTAGGCGCGGTGGCCATGAACTAATCTTAGCTATTAGGATTAGTTAAAGCAAGCCAGAGCGACTCCTTCGAGGGGGTACTCTAAGTGGGACCTTCTTACCACCCCGCAGTGACAGGCCAAGACCTCAGGTCGGTGTCTTGTTCGGGCCCGCTTCGGGGGCGGGGGCGCGGCGGAACAACGTGAACAGGGCGGCGTCGTAGGCGATCTTGAGCGCGCCGGCGGCCAGGAAAGGTCCGGCCAGTGCCACGTGCTGCATGAGCGCGCCGCCGGCGACGGGGCCGAGCGGCCGGATCGCGTATGGCCGCCGCCGCCAGCCGCTCGTCCGGGTCCACCATCGCGACGACGTACGCCTGGCGGGTGGGGACGTCCATCTGGGACAGGGCGAAACGGGCCAGCAGCAGGGCGATCGCCAGGCCGAGCGACGGCGCGAAGGGGACCGCCGCCAGCAGCAGGTTCGACGGCAGGTGCGTGAACACCATGGTGTTGAGCAGCCCGATGCGGCCGGCCAGGCGGGCCGCGACCAGCGAGGACGCCGCCTGGAGCAGGCCCGCCCCGAAGAACACCACCGCCATCAGGTCCACGCCCGCCCCGAATTTCCTGCGGAACCAGAACACCAGGAAGGCCTGGACGACGAAGCCGCCACCGAACGCGTCGAGCGCGAACAGCGCGGAGAGCCTGGTCACCGAGCGCCGCGACCGGTGCAGCGTGGGCCGGCGCTGCGAGGACGGTTCGGCGGAGTCGGGCTCGACCGCCGGCGACAGCCGCCCGGCCAGGACCGCGCAGACCACGGCGAGGACGGGAAACAGCAGGAGGAAGCGCTGGTTCGGCGGGAGGGACGGGACGACGCCGCGCAGCGCCGCCGGACCACCCGCGGCGAGGGCTCCCACCGACCCCGTGAGATAGGCGATGGCGTTGTAGCGGCCGAACACCCGCAGCCGGGCCCGCGCGTCGGCCTCCCCGATCATGGTCTGCTCGACCGAGGTGATGGGGCCCGACTCGTTCGGGTCGGTGGACAGCGTGCCGGTGAGCGCCACCAGCAGGAGCGCGGGCAGCCAGGTGGTGAGGGCGTACACGGCTCCGGCGGCCCCCATGCCCAGGAGCAGGACCGCGTACAGCCGTCGCCGCCTGATCCGGTGGCCGCGAAGGCCGAGGCCGATCGAGGTGAGGGCCATCCCCGCGAGCATCGCCGTGAAGACCAGCCCCACCTTCGCGTCGGACAGGCCGGCCCCGGCCAGGACGGACCCGATCAGGATGCTCCCGAACCCGTACAGGAAGGCCCGGAGGGCCTGGACCCACACGATGGTCCGGAGGTCGCGCTCGATCCGCCCTGGGGCGAGCCGCGCGGCCGGGATCGGTTCGGTGCCGTCTGCCATCGGCCCATAATCCTCCCGTGAACGAGGGGCTCGGCGTCGCGCTGATCGTGGGGGGAGCGGTGGTGATCCTGGCCGTGGCCTTCCTGCTGCGGACGCGGCTCCCCGGTCGCGTCGTGTTCGCCCTGGCGGCGGCGGCGGGCGTGGCGATCGGCGCCGGGGCCCTCCTCGTGCAGTCGCAGGTCTCCCCGGTGGAGTGGGCGGTCACGCTGGCGGCCCTGGCCCTGCTGGGACCGGCCCACGTCCGGATCATGTTCGGGCCGCTGGGGCGGCGGCAGCCGGCCTGACCCGCGGGTGGACGCCGGGTTCGAGATCCTCGGCCACACCGCCGACGTGGGCATCCGCGCGTGGGGCCCCTCGCCCGAGCGGGCCGTCGAGCAGGCCGGGTGGGGGCTGGCCGAGATCCTCGGGGCCGTGGCGACCGGCCCCGGCCGGCCCCACCCGATCGAGGCGGACGGCACCGACGTGGGCGCGCTCGTCGTCGCGTTCCTGGACGAGCTGCTGTTCCTGCACGAGACGGAGGAAGCGGCCTTCGCCGCCATCCGGGTCGACCGGGTGGAGGACACCGCGGCCGTGGGGGAGGTGGAGCTCGCGCCGCTCGAGGGCGAGCCCGACGGAACCGCCGTGAAAGCCGCCACCTACCACCAGCTGCGAGTGCACACGGAGCAGGACGGCCGGACGGAGATCACGGTCTACCTCGACGTGTAGGCTCGGCTCGATGGAGCCCGAACGGGTGGAGCCGTTCGTGTGGCGGATCCCGGTCGGAACGGTCGACGGGATGCGCGTGCCCGGCGTCGTGTTCGCCTCCGACGACCTCATGCACAAGGCCGTGGAGGACCGCGCGGTGCTCCAGGTGGCGAACGTGGCCACGCTTCCGGGCATCGTGGCGGCCTCCTATGCCATGCCCGACATCCACTGGGGCTACGGGTTCCCCATCGGCGGCGTGGCGGCCACCGATCCCGACGACGGCGGCGTGGTCTCGCCGGGTGGGGTGGGGTTCGACATCGCCTGCGGGGTCCGGCTGATCCGCTCCGACCTGGAATGGGAGCGCGACGTCCGGCCCGTGATCGAGGAGCTGGTCCACACGCTCGCCGCGCGAGTTCCCCGCGGCGTGGGGACGAGAGGGCTGATGCCCCTGGACCGCGACGGGCTCCGCCGGGTCCTGGCCCAGGGGGTGCGGTTCCCGCTGTCTCAGGGGATCGGCGTCGACGGCGACGCGGAGTTCTGCGAGGACGGCGGGGTGCTCGAGGACGCCCGGCCCGACCACGTCAGCGACCGCGCGATCGAGCGCGGCAGGGGCCAGCTGGGCTCGCTCGGGGCGGGGAACCACTTCCTGGAGGTCCAGCGGGTCGACGAGGTGCGCGACGCCCGGGCGGCAGGAGTGATGGGGCTGTTCGAGGGCCAGGTGTGCGTGATGCTGCACTCCGGGTCCCGCGGCCTGGGGCACCAGGTGTGCACCGACTTCGTCAAGGTCATGGACCGGGAGATGCCGAAGCTCGGCATCGAGGTCCCCGACCGGCAGCTGGCCTGCCTGCCCGTCGAGCACCCCGAGGCCGCCCGGTACCTGGGCGCCATGGCCGCGGCCGCCAACTTCGCCCGGGCCAACCGCCACGTCATCACGGACGGCGTGCGAGAGGCGTTCGAGCACGTGCTGGGACGGTCGGCGGCCGACATGCGCCTCGACCTCGTGTACGACGTCGCCCACAACCTGGCCAAGCTCGAGGACCACGAGGCCGGCGGCCGCGCGCGCCGCCTGTGCGTGCACCGCAAGGGGGCCACGCGAGCGTTCGGGCCGGGCCATCCCGAGCTGCCCGCGGCGTACCGGGGGATCGGCCAGCCGGTGACCATCCCCGGCAGCATGGGAAGCGCCTCCTACGTCCTGGTGGGAACGGCCCAGGCGGCCGGACGGTCGTTCTCCTCCACCTGCCACGGCGCGGGGAGGGCCATGTCCCGGACCGCAGCCAGGAAGGTCATGCCCGGCCACGAGCTGGCCGGGCAGCTCCGCGACCAGGGAATCGTGCTGGCGGCATCCCACCTCAAGTTGCTTGCCGAGGAGGCTCCGTACGCGTACAAAGATGTCTCCGAAGTCGTATCCGTCTGCGAGGGTGCGGGTCTGTCACGTGTCGTGGCTCGCCTGCGCCCCGTTGGCGTCGTGAAAGGATGAGGATGGCTCGCACGGTCGAGATCGCCCCACCCCGCACCGAGCGGCGGGCGCCGGAGGTCCGGCGGACCCGGGTGATCGTGAAGAAGGTCGGCCCGTGGTCGGTCTTCAAGTTCTCCCTGCTCTTCTACTTCTGCGTGATGCTGGTGATCCTCCTGGGGCTCACCATCCTGTACAACATCCTGGCGGCGGTGGGTGTGCTGGACTCGGCGTCCAAGCTCCTGGGCGACCTCGGGTTCGGCAAGAACTTCGAGTTCCACGGGTGGTGGCTCCTGACCCGGGCGTTCGCGGTCGGCGTCGTCATGGTGGTGTTCTGGTCGCTGGTCACGCTGCTGATCACGTTCATGTACAACCTCATCTCCGACCTGGTCGGGGGGATCGAGGTCACGCTCACCGAGCGCCGCTGACGGCGGCCCTCCGGCCGAGGTCCCGGCGGCCTTGTCTTGCCGCTCGCTTCCGGCCCCGAGTATGCTGGCCGGGGCCGGGGGCGGGTCCGGGCGCGGGTCGGTGGTGTGCCCAGGAGCTTTCGGGCCTGTAGCTCAGGCGGTTAGAGCGCATCCCTGATAAGGATGAGGTCGATGGTTCAAGTCCATCCAGGCCCACCGAGGGGAGGTCCGGAACTCGAGAGGCGCTGAGGCCGGGTGCCACGACGGACCGGGGTGTTCTCCGGTCCGAAAGGAGGGGGAGGTAGTGGGCGAGAAGAAGGGCGGCAAGAAGAGGAAGTTCTTCCTGTTCGTGTTCTTCGCCGGCATCGTCGCGGCGGTCGCGGCGTTCTTCAAGCGGCGCCGGGGACAGGGGATCGAGGAGAGCGAGTGGCAGGAGCTTCCCCCGCCCGAGGGCGGCTAGGGTAGCGACGTCCCCCCAGAACCTCTCCTAGGCCTTTCGGTGACCAGCGGGGCCTCGCTTCGCGGGTCGCGTTCATCCGAAGGGCCCCAATCGAGCGTCCGTGCTCAAGGGCGATCGATCCCGGGCCGAATCCCGGAGCATGGGCCCGACGTACGGCCGGCAGGAGCCGTCCGCAGAATCGAGTGAAGGACCGGCGCAGACCATGACGCTCCACTCCTCCCGGCGCATCTCGACAGTCCTGTGGCAGGTCGTCCCGGGGATGGTCCTCCCGGGCCTCATCTACTTCGTGGTGTCCCACCACACGTCGGTGATCGTCGCGCTGGCCGTGGCGTCTTCCGTTCCCCTGCTGGACGCGCTGGTGCGCCTCGCGAGCGGTCGCGCCCCGAACGCGATGAGCGCCCTCTTCCTGGCCGGCGCGGTTCTGTCGATTGCCCTGGCGCTGTGGTCCGGGTCCAGCATGTTCATCCTGGCCAAGGGGGCCGTGCTGTCCGGCGCGCTCGGGATCGTGTTCGCGCTGTCGGCGGCGCTGAAGCGGCCCCTCACGAGGTACCTGGCCATCCGGCTGTCGTCGCAGCACGCCGAGGGGCGCCGGCGCCTGGCCGAGCGGTGGCGCCAGCCCCGGGCCCTGGCCGTGTTCCGGGTGCTGTCGCTGGGGTGGGGGTTGCTGCTGCTGGTGCAGGGCGGGCAGCAGGCCGCCCTGGCCCTGACGGTGTCGCCGGGGACGATGATGGCGCTGGAGCCGCCCGTCCAGCTCGTGGTCACCGTGCTCGGGATCGTCGCCAGCATCACGTACGTCAGGCGGCGCCAGCAGGCGTATCCCGAGATCGCGCTCATCCCCGAGCGGGCCTCGTAGCTACACTCCCGCGGATGGCGGGAGATCCCTGGGAACTCGCGCATGCCGCGGCTGCGTCGGCCGGCGTCGCGCTTCGGCCGCTCACCTCGCTTCGGGACGCCGACCGCATGCTCGCCGTCGAGGTCGCGACGTGGGGGCCGGAGAACCAGGTCCACCGCGACCTCGTGCGGGCGCTCCAGGGGAGCGGGAACGTCCCCATCGGGGCCTTCGAGGGCGAGGAGGTCGTGGGATTCGTGCTCGGCTTCCTGGGGTTCGACCCGGAGGACGGGCTGCACGTGCACTCGCACATGCTGGCCGTGCTCCCGGACCGGCAACACGCCGGCATCGGGCGGGCCCTGAAGCTGGCTCAGCGGGCCCAGGCGCTGGAGCAGGGCGTCCGCGTCGTGCGGTGGACGTTCGACCCGCTCGTGGCCCGCAACGCCTACTTCAACATCGTGAAGCTGGGAGCGCGGGCGGACCGGTTCCACCGGCACTACTACGGCGACATGGCGGACGAGGTGAACCGGGGGGAGCGCAGCGACCGGCTGGAGGCGCGGTGGGACCTGGACGGCCTGACCCGCGGTGCTCCCTGGGATGCCGATCGCTCCGGGGGCGTGGTCGTCCTGGGCCGGGAAGGGCCCGACGATCGCTCCGTGCCCACCTCGGTCCGGCCGCCCGAGGGGGAGCCGGCGCTCGTGTGGGTCCCTCCGGACTACGGGGCGCTGCGGGAACGGGACGGGGCCCTCGCGGCGGCGTGGCGCGACGCGGCCGCGGAGGCGATCGAGGCGTGCCTCGCGGCGGGCCTCACCGCGCGGGGCTTCCTGCGAGCGGGTGCGTACCTGTTCATGTCGAAGGCGCCGGGGGACTCCGTCGGTGGGGATGAACGGTGATCGGATGATCGAGCTCCAAGCCATCGAGCTTCGGCTGGTGTCTCTTCCGCTGCGGCGGCCGTTCCGCACGAGCTTCGGCGAGGAGGCCGCCAAGGAAGCGATCCTCGTGCGCGTCGAGACCGCTACCGGGATCGGGTGGGGAGAGTGCGCCGCCTCCCCCCACCCCCGGTACTCGGAGGAGTTCAACGCCGCCGCGTGGCTGGTGCTGCGTGACCACATGGCCCCGTCGTTGCTGGCGGCGGGGGGCGTGGAGCCCGAGGCGGTGGGCGGCGCCCTCGGCTGGATCCGGGGACACCGCATGGCCAAGGCCGCCCTGGAGATGGCGGTCCTGGACGCCGACCTCCGAAGCGCCGGCCGGTCGCTGGCGGGGTTCCTGGGGGCCGATCGCGATCGCGTGCCCTGCGGCGTGTCGGTCGGGATCGCGCCGTCCATCGACGCGCTGGTGGGGCAGGTCGCGGGCTTCGTCGAGGCGGGCTACCGGCGGGTGAAGCTGAAGATCGAGCCGGGATGGGACGTGCTGCCCGTGACGGCGGTCCGCCGGGCGTTTCCGGACACCCCGCTCTCGGTGGACGCGAACGGCGCCTATCGCCTCACCGACCTGTCGTTGTTCGAGGCCCTCGACGCGCTGGATCTGGTGTACGTGGAGCAGCCGCTCGGCCACGAGGACCTCCTGGAGCATGCGGCGCTGGCGCGGCGACTCGCCACGCCGGTGTGCCTGGACGAATCGATTCGCTCGGCCGCCGACGCGCGCGCCGCCATCGAGCTGGGGGCGTGCCAGGTGGTGAACGTCAAGGCCGGCCGGGTCGGAGGGCTCCTCGAGGCCCGCCGGGTCCACGATGTCGCGGTCGAGCACGGCGTGCCGGTGTGGTGCGGCGGGATGCTCGAGACCGGCGTGGGCCGCGCCGCCAACGTCGCCCTGGCCGCGCTCCCCGGCTTCACCCTTCCCGGCGACACCAGCGCCAGCGACCGCTACTTCGAGGAGGACCTCACCGAGCCGTTCGTCCTCGATGACGACGGCTGCCTCGCGGTGCCGACGGGCCCGGGGCTGGGTGTGGAGCCTCGCCCCGACCGGCTGGAAGCCTGCACGGTCCGGATCGAACGCCTGGAGTCCTGAACGCCGGGACATCCCGCTCCCGCCCACCGAACACGGTGGATCGATGAGCATCGCGGGTGCCGGCACATCGGGAGCGTCGACGGGGCCCCGCGTGAAGCAAGATGCGCCCGCCTCGGCGAACTGCAAGCCCGTCCAGAAGTTCAGCATCAAGGTCAAGTACGACTGCATGCTGTCCTCCGGCGGCCGGATGTTCTTCAACGGTCCCAGTGGATCGGGTCAGGGGAATCCCGCCACCGCCACCCCCACGTTCGGTACCAACGTGGATGCGGCGGACCCCAACGAGGACGTGGCTTCCGGCCAGAGCGAGACCGCGATCGCGGCAAACGGAAGCCGGGTGGTGGCGACGTGGAACGACGCGTCCGGGTTCTTCGTGGGCCCGTCCACGAGGCTCAAGGCTTCGCTGACCGGCGTCGGCTATTCCTCGAACGGGGGGGCGATCTTCAAGGACCTGGTCGGGCTCCCCAACAACAACGGGGCGCAGCAGTGGTTCGGTGACCCCACGGTCGTCAACGTCGACCCCGACCACTTCATCATCGCGAGCCTGTACCTGCCGTCGTTCTTCACGTTCGATTGCGGCTCGAAGCTGGCCCTGGCCGTGTCGGTGATGACGATCCCGCCGTCGGGCCTGCCGACGTTCACCATGCCGATCATCGCGGCGAACGGCGGTTCCCCCTGCAACTTCAGCTCGGGGTTCCTGGACAAGGATTTCCTGTCCTACGACTCGGTGTCGCGCACCCTCGCGATGTCCTACACGATCTTCAAGTTCAACCCGCCGACGAACTGCGGCAACGGCGAGATCGACATCGTCCGTGCGACGGTGCCGGCCGACCCGGCCACGCTCACGTCCGCCGACTTCTCGGCGCCGATCGTCGTGGGCCCGGAGATCGGTGGGAACTGCAACTCGTTCGTGGTGCAGGAAGGCGCGTACCCGGCGGTGGCGCCGGGCGGCGACATCTATGTGGCGTGGGAGCGGAACTGGATCTCGAACCTGTTCAACGGCCAGCCGTACGCGTTCATCCAGGCCGTGTACCTGCCGAGCGGCTCGACCACCGTGGCGGCGAGCGTCCGGGCCAGCCTGAATCAGCCGGGCGCGAACCAGAACGGCGGCTTCAAGTCGCTCGTCTTGACGCAGATCACGGGGTACACGCGCTTCATCGGGAACGACTTCCCACGGATCGCGTACGACTCGGTGCTGGGGAAGGTCATCCTCGAGTGGAACGCAGCGGACCTGCACCCGCTCGGCGACATCTTCCTGAAGGCGATCGCTCCTGGCCTGGCAGACAATGCAACGGCGCCCGTGTACCAGGTGAACGATGACAGCGACTTCACGCTGCATTTCCTGCCGGCGGTCAGCGTCCGCTCCGACGGTGCGATCTGCAGCTCCTGGTACGACCGGCGGCTCGGTGGCCCGTCGTCGACGCTCACCGACTACTGGGGGGAGTGCCGGTCGGCTCCGGGCACGAACGGCGCGGACTTCCGGATCACCACCGGCTCGACCGACTGGAACGGGACCGGGTCGATCATCGATCCGAACTTCGGCGACTACACGGACAACACGTCGAGTGGCCTGACCACGTACTACCTGTGGGCGGACGGCCGGATCGGCGTCCCGAACCCGTTCGCCGACTCGCACACATAAGGACACGTAAGGAGAGGAAGCGGAAAGCGCTCGATGGTGAGGCGGCCCGGGGCAGGAGTCCCGGGCCGTTTCATCTCCCCCCGCTCAACAGGGCAAGGAGAGCCGATGCACCCCGGCCGCCGGCTCCGGGAGCGGCAAGGCCTCGTTCAGATCGAGGTCGGTTCGAGGGCCAGGCCGAAGGGGCTGCCCTCGGTGTCGCGGCAGATGCTCCACCTTTCCCCGGGGTGGATGACCTCACCGCCGAGCTCGCGGACCCGCCCCAGTGCGGCGTCCATGTCCGGCACCGAGAAATAGGGAAGCGAAACGCGGTCGCCGGGCCCGGTCCCTCGCCGATGGAGGCCGAGCGCCGGACCTTCCCCGTGGGTCTGCCAGCCCTCCCCCTCGCTCTCGCCCTCGCGGCGGGCCTCCAGGGCCACGCCCAGCAGCTCGCTCCAGAACCCGCGGGCCCGAGCCGGATCGTCGGCGGGGAATTCGATCAGGCGAAGCGGTGAGGACACGCGACCACCATAGCGCGACGCTCGGACCCGGCGCCGTCGGTCGCGGCTCGCCCATTCGGCTATCGTGCTCGCACTGCCTCACCACCGGGAGGAAGCCATGGGGGTGCTGCCCGAACCGATCGAGGAGCTGCTGAACTCGGCCCTGGTCGGGGAGCTGACGGTGGTCGACGACCGGGGACGGCCCGTCACCCATCCGCTCATCCCGATGTACGACGGCGAGCGCATCTACCTCACGTCGAGCGTGCTGTTCTCCAGGAAGCTCGAGCACATCAAGGCCAACCCCAAGGTCTCGCTCTCGATCAGCGACCCCACCGCCGTGAACGTGGCGCACTTCCGAAGGGCCACCATCCAGGGGGACGCGGTCGTGGACGACTCGGACCTGCACTCGGGCTGGGAGCGCACGGTCCTGCCGCTGTGGCGGGTCAAGGAACCGGCCATCGACTTCTTCCTGGGAAAGCGGGTCGCCCTGCCGCTGTTCTTCGAGCGGGGCATCATCGAGATCACGCCGCGGAGGGCGTTCCTGTGGGAGGACGGCCGCACGGACCGGCCGCCGGCGGTGTTCGAGCTCGCGCGGGCCGGTCGATGAGCGCCGACGCCCCTGCCCCGATGCTGGCCCGCCTGGAGGGCCGGTACACGCACGCGGTCGTCGCCTTCCTGGACGAGGAGGGGTACCCGCTCTCCGTGGCCACCGGGTTCCGGGCCGACCCCGAGCGCGGCGTGGTGCTGCTGGACGCGGTGGCCGGGGACGCGGTGAGCCCGCCGGTGGATCGGGAGGTCAACGTGGTGTTCAGCCACATCCGTCCCCAGCCCGGCGTGGGATACGACGAGCGGCGTTACGTCTCGCTGTGGGGCGTGATGCGCCGGGTCGACCAGGGCCTCGAGTTCGCCCCGGAGCGGGTCCAGCACTGGGACGAGCAGGAGGTGCCGTTCTTCGAGTTCTCCGAGCGGAGCGTCCCCCAGGCCCACCGGTACATGGAGCAGCTGTCGAGGGAGACCGGGCGTCCGGTGAAGCCGAGGCTGTCGCCGTTCTGGCTGTTCCTGCGGGCCACGCGGCTGCCCTTCCTGTCGGCCACCATCGTGCCGATCGGGCTGGGCATCGCCGTGGCCGCGCTGCACGGCGCCTGGCACTGGTGGCTGGCGATCCTCACGCTGGTGGCGGGGGCGTGCGTGCACCTCGGCCTCAACACGGCGAACGACATCTTCGACACGGCCAGCGGCGCCGACGCGGCGAACGTCACGCCCACCCAGTTCAGCGGAGGCTCGCGGGTCATCCACTACGGGCTCCTGACCATGCGGCAGATGAAGCTGATCTCGGCCGCGTTCTACGCCGTGGGCCTGGGGATCGGGCTGTACCTGGCCGTGGCACGCGCCTTCTGGCCCATCGTGATCATCGGGGCGGTGGGCGCGTTCATCAGCTACTTCTACACGGCGCCGCCGCTGCGCCTGGTCCACCGGGGGCTGGGCGAGTTCGCCGTGTTCCTGGGGTTCGGGCCGGTCATGGTCCTCGGCGCGTACGAGGTGCAGGCCCGGACGTTCTCGTGGGAGGCCCTGTACGCCTCGGTGCCGGTGGGGATCCTGGTGGCCCTGATCCTGTACGTGAACGAGGTGCCGGACCGGCCGGGCGACGCCGCGGCGGGCAAGCGAACGCTGCCCGTGCGGCTGTCGAAGGATGCGGTCATCGGGGCGTACGCCCTTTCGGTGGCGACCGCCTTCGGGCTGATCCTGGGGGGATCGATCTTCGGGGTCACCCCCCGGCCGACGATCATCGCCCTGGCTGCCATCCCCCTGGCCACTCAGGTGTATCGAGGCCTGAAGGAACACTACGAGAGCCCGTATCAGCTCATGCCCAAGATGGGAACCGGGGTGCAGCTGCATCTGGTCACCGGACTGCTGCTCGTCGTGGGGTACGTGATCGCCGTCATCGCCGGCCACGTCTCGGCGCACCCGCCGGTCTTCCTCAGGTAGCGCGATGCACCTGAAGCACGTGCGGCTGGTGTCGGTCCCGGTCACGGACCAGGAACGGTCGAAAGCGTTCTACACGGAGACCCTGGGGCTCCGGCTCATCGCCGAGGAGGAGATGGCGTCCGCGAACCATTGGGTCGAGGTCGGCCCGGCCTGCGGCGAGACGTCGATCTCGCTGGTGACCTGGCTCGAATCGATGGTCCCCGGCACGCTGAAAGGCCTGATCCTGCTGACCGAGGACATCCAGGCCGACCACGACGAACTGAGCCGTCGAGGCGTGGAATTCCTCGGCCCGATCGAACAACAGCATTGGGGGAAGTTCGTCCAGCTCAAGGATCCGGACGGGAACGTGCTGGTGCTGCAGGAGAATCTGGGGGAGAGCTGACGCCATGGAATACCGAATGCTCGGCCGGACCGGAGTGAAGGTCAGCACCCACTGCCTGGGAGCGATGATGTTCGGGCCCTGGGGGAACACGGACCAGGCCGAGTGCGTCCGGATGATCCACCAGGCCTTGGACGCCGGGGTCAACTTCGTCGACACCGCCGACGTGTACGGCGAAGGACGCTCGGAGGAGATCGTCGGTCGGGCCCTGGAGGGGCGCCGCGACGACGTGTTCCTGGCGACCAAGGTCCACGGACGGATGGGGACCGGGATCAACGACGAGGGGAACAGCCGCCTGTGGATCATGCGGGAGGTGGAGAACAGCCTCCGTCGGTTGCGGACCGATCACATCGACCTGTACCAGATCCACAGGCCGGAGCCGGAGACGGACATCGAGGAGACACTGGGAGCTCTCACCGACCTGGTCCGCCAGGGCAAGGTGCGCTACCTGGGGTGCTCGACGTTCCCCGCTTTCCAGATCGTCGAGGCTCACCGGGCCAGCGACGGTCGCGGGCTGGAGCGATTCATCTGCGAGCAGCCGCCCTACTCGATCTTCGTCCGGCACAACGAGCTGGACGTGCTTCCGGTGTGCCGGCAGTACGGGATGGGAGTGATCGTGTGGAGCCCGCTTGCCGGCGGCTGGCTCGCGGGGAAGTACCGCAGGGGCCAGGGCGTACCCGAGGACTCGCGAGCGAAGCGGTACGCGGACAGGGGAAGCCCCATCGTCCGCCGCTATGACCCGACCAACCCGGAGAACGAGCGGAAGCTGGACCTCGTGGACGACTTGACCAACCTGGCGGACAAGGCCGGAGTCTCGCTCACCCACCTCGCCATCGCGTTCACGCTGGCGCATCCTGCCGTGACCTCCGCGATCATCGGGCCTCGCACGCCCGGACAGCTCGAGGACCTGCTGGCCGGGGCCGACGTGCGCCTGGACGGAGAGATCCTGGATGCGATCGACGAGCTCGTCGCGCCGGGGACCACCCTGAACGAAGCCGACCGCGGGTGGGAGCCACCGTGGATGGCTCCCGAGGCCCGCCGCCGCTGACAACGGACTCGATCGGTGGACTGTTCGGTGCACGATAGTCGCTGACATGTGGTTCCCAGGGCATACCGATATCCCAGGTGGCGGTCTGATCGGGCGTTCGTGCGCGGCGACACCAAACGGGCGATCTCGATTCTTGCGAGGTACGTGGACCATCGCCCCCACGATCCTATGGCGTGGCTCCTACTGGGCGCCGCTTTGGACCGGGTCGCCCGTTATGAGGAAGCCGAAGATGTGCTCCGCGAGGGGCTGGAACGGCATCCGGACTTCCATGAGCTAAGGGGCAAGCTTGCCCAGGTCCTATACATACAGTGGAAATTCGAAGAGGCGCGTCAGCAGTGGGCGCTCGTCCTTCAGTCGAATCCCTCCGCTCCGGATGCATACGAGGGCCTCCCCTCAATGTCGATATGGGAGGGTGATCAGGCGCAAGCCAGAAGCCTGATCGAGGAGAGCATCAGACGAAACCCCGATCCCGTGCTATCGATGGACTTGGCCTCAATTCTCGTCTCTCTCCCAGCGGGCCGCCCTCAGGCTGAAATACTTCTTCACAACGCAACCAAGGCAAAGGGTTTTCGTCGAGATCCTCTCCCGCATCTCCTTCTCGCGATGTTTCTTTAGAAGACAGATCCAACGTCATCGGCTAGGGAAATGGAACTGGAACGCCATTATTGGCATCGCTGGCCCGCAGCAACGCTGGAACGGTACCAATCCAAGCACAGGGAACGACTGAGCTCCGAGCAGCCTTTACCTCTCAAGGTCACTCGAGACATGTTCTGAATTTTGCTCCCCTGATAGCGGGGCAAATGCTTAGCGTCAGCCGTAGCACCGAGTCTCTCCTTGGTTGGTTTTCCACTTCTGAGGACGTAGACAGCCGATACCTTCCGATCCTTTCCTGGACTCCGTGACCATATCGTGATCACATCCCATCGCGAAGCAGACAGAGCCAGTACCTCTGGCGCCCTCGCTCCAGGCGGTACGCGGACGCTCGTATCTGGTGCCCAATGCTATGGTCCTGGGCTGGTCTGGCCGTGTGGACTCTGAGTTCGATCGCAACTGAGGCGCTCTTTCGTCTGAAGCGCAACCCTTCGAGAGCGAGCGCCAATCCGCCATAATGGCTCAGCTCGTGGCCAATCTGGCGTTTCGCATATGGGTAGCAAGCGTCGTCGTCCTGATTCTTCAGAGACTCCGTTCGGTCGTCAGAACCGCTCGCCCCCCCGAGCCTTCCAACTTCGACCCCCAGCAGTTCAAGTGATGTCCGCAGCGCTTGGGCAGGCTCTTCCCGTTTGATCCCTCTGCAGGGTGATGAGGCTCGCCGCGCCGCCATGCACAGTGCCAGGATCCCCGGTCCCCCAGTTGAACTTCCTTTCCCGCTGACCTCCGGGATCGGTAGGGCTCGACCCGCGCGACTATCGGTTCTGGGTCGCCCTTCACCCGGGCCAATGGGCGCCCCAATCGCACCTGTAGGCTTGGGGCGTGCACGAACGGGACGGCCTCGAGGCCTCGAGAGAGGATCGCTTTCTCCGAGCGTGCCGAAGGCAGGAGGTGGACCGTACGCCCGTGTGGTTCATGCGTCAGGCAGGCCGGTACCTCCCCGAGTACCGCGAGCTCAGGGAAGGCCGGGACATCCTGGAGATGTGCCGGATCCCCGAGTTGGTGGTGGAGGCCACGCTTCAGCCCCTGCGTCGGATGGACGTGGACGCGGCGATCCTGTTCTCGGACATCATGGTTCCCGTCGCCGAGATGGGAGTCGACGTCCGGATCGACCCCGGCTCCGGGCCGATCGTGTCCGAGCCGATCCGCTCGAGCTCCGATGCATACCGGCTCCGCCTTCTCGTGGACTCGGACGTCGAGTACGTGATGGAGGCCATCCGCCTGCTCAGGAAGGAACTCGGGGTGCCGCTCATCGGCTTCTCGGGCGCCCCGTTCACCCTGGCCAGCTACCTCATCCAGGGCGGACCATCCCGCAACCACGAGATGACAAAGGCCTTCATGCACTCCGCCCCAGATGCGTGGGCGCGCCTCATGAAGACACTCGGGATCTCGGTCGGTGGCTACCTGGCCGCCCAGGTTCGGGCGGGTGTCCAGGCCGTCCAGATCTTCGACAGCTGGGTCGGAGCCCTCGATCCGGACGACTACACGCGGTTCATCCTGCCGACGATGCGCGAGCTGTTCGATGGCCTGGCCCCCCTGGACGTCCCGAGGATCCACTTCGGGGTGGGCACCGGCGAGCTGCTCGCGCTGATGCGCGATGCCGGAGCCGACGTGGTCGGTGTCGACTGGCGGGTGCCGCTTCACGAGGCGTGGGAGCGCATCGGGTTCGACGTGTCGATCCAGGGGAACCTTGACCCGGCGGTATGCCTGGCCCAATGGGAGGCGGTGGAGGTGAAGGCCCTCGCCGTGCTGCGCCGGGCGGCCAACCGGCCGGGCCACATCTTCAATCTCGGCCACGGCGTACTCCCGGAGACGCCTGTCGAGAACCTGCAACGACTGGTGGAGCTGGTTCACGAGCGCACCGAGCGGAATCTGACCGGACGTGTCTTCGAAGGGGAAGAGCCGTGAAGCAGACCATGGGGGTTTTGGTCATGGCGTACGGCACAGCCGCGGGGCCCGAGGACATCGAGCGCTACTACACCGACATCCGGGGTGGTCGGGCGCCCTCTGCGGAGCACTTGGAGGAATTGAAGGCTCGGTACGCTGCCATCGGGAACCGGTTCCCTCTGCTCGAGACTACACGGCGACAGGCGGAAGGCCTGGAACGGGAGCTGAACGCCCAGGCGGAGGGACCTCTCTACCGCGTGTATCTGGGTATGAAGCACTCCCCGCCGTTCATCGCCGAAGGCGTCGAGCGCATGCGCTCGGACGGGATCGAGCATGCGATCGGACTGGTGCTCGCTCCCCATTGGTCTGGGATGTCCGTGGAGACATACGTCGAGCGAGTCGAGAAGGCACTGGCCGAGGGGGGGCCGAAGTTCGTCTTCGTCCGAAGCTGGTACGGGCACCCGGCGTTCGTGGGCTTCCTGGCCTCTCGGGTATCGGACGCGTTGGGGAAGCTTTCCGGTGAGGATCGCGAAGGCGCCGCGGTGATCTTCTCCGCCCACAGCCTGCCTACCACGGCCCTGCCCGACGGAACCCTCCGTTGCAAGGCGTGCGATCTGTGTCCCCAGGTCTGCCGGTACGTGGCCCAGCTCCAGGACACGGCGGACCAGGTGGCGGGAGAGCTGGGACTCCAGGACTACCTGATCGCGTGGCAGAGCGCCGGTCGGACCGCCGATGCCTGGTGGGAACCGGCGGTGGATGACGTGATTCGGGACCTCGCCGCGACCGGGCACCGGGCCGTCGTGGTGTGTTCGGCGGGTTTCGTGGCAGACCACCTGGAGACGCTGTACGACCTGGACATCGAAGCGAGGCAGCTCGCGGAGGAAGCCGGCATCCGCTTCGAAAGAACCGAGATGCCGAACGCTGACCCAGCCTTCATCAGGGTGCTCGCCTCAGTGGTCCGCGAACACTGCGACGCCGTGGCGATCACGCAGTGACGCTTTCCAACTCGCGCGCGCCGCAGGTCGTGATCGTGGGAGCCGGCATCAGCGGCCTGGCCGCGGCCCATGCCCTCCTCACCGCCCGGCGCCCGGATCGTCCGCTCGAGGTGACGGTGCTCGAGGCGAGTGACCGGGCCGGAGGCAAGCTTCTAACGATCGACCTCGACGGCATGCCGCTGGAGGCCGGAGCCGATTCCTTCGTGGTGCGCAAGCCATGGGCGGTGGACCTGTGCAAGGAGCTCGGGCTCGCCGAGGAGGTGGTGATCCCGGGCTCGTGGGGGGCATTCGTGTGGACCCGGGGCGAGCTCATCGCCTACCCGGACCGGTCGCCCTTCGGAATCCCTTCCGACGTCGGAGACCTCCTCGGCTGGCAGGGGCTGCCCAGAGGACCGAAGCTCAGGGCTC